>Ga0182024_10005985_pt1 | contig 26952 bp, 26 predicted proteins | sample P32metaG_FD_120480 | JGI IMG/M metagenome (GOLD analysis project Ga0182024, IMG submission 120480) | Permafrost microbial communities from Stordalen Mire, Sweden - P3-2 metaG (Illumina Assembly) | ecosystem: Environmental > Terrestrial > Soil > Wetlands > Permafrost | place: Sweden: Stordalen...
ACGCACTACCCGAACCAGGCGCGGCTTTTTGCGGCCGTTCGGCATATAGAAACCATCCACGTCGGTGAGCAGCAAAAGCCAGTCGGCCTTCACCGCGGTTGCAAGCAGAGAACTCAGTTCGTCGTTGTCGCCGAAAGCGCCCACAAGTTCCCGCACCGAGACGCTGTCATTTTCATTCACTATCGGAACGACTCCTAGAGAAAGGAGCTCCGCCAGAGCATTTTGCAAATTACGGTAGCGCACCGGAGAGGTGAAGTCATCGCTTGAAAGCAAGAGCTGCGCCACTACTTTCTTGCCGAAGAACAGGCGCTCGTACGTGTGCATGAGCTTGCTTTGTCCCACGGCCGCGCAAGCCTGCATGCCAGGCACGTCGCTGGGCCGCTTGCGCATGCCCAGGCCAGACATGCCTGCGGCAATGGCTCCGGAGGTGACGATGAGGTACTCGTTTTGGCTGAGATCGAACTGATCGACCATGGCGCGCAGCAGGTTTGCGTCGATCTGGCCGCCGGGAGCGATCAGGCTGGTTCCCACTTTGATGACGACTCTCATGCTCGGTTAACGTGCTCCTATCGCTTTGATGGAATGGTATCGCACTTCGTTCGGGGAGGATTACCAACGTTTCTTCGCTACGAAATCGCCCGTGACGAGGGACAGGAAGCCGGGCGTGGAGGACAATATCATTATCCTGCAATTAAAATGAGATTCTGGCAAGAAGAAAAAATACCAGTGTTTTAAGCCTATGCCCGCATCCAACGCTACCAGCCGATTCAGCGATCGTGTAGAAAACTATGTACGTTACCGACCGGGATATCCGCCAGAGGCTCTCGCGGCGCTGAAGGCTGAGTGTGGGCTGCTACCCAGCCACGTGGCCGCCGACATTGCATACGGTACTGGACTATGGACTCGAATGCTGCTTGAAAAGGGCAACCGCGTATTCGGGGTCGAACCCAATGCCGAGATGCGTGCCGCTGGCGAGCGATTTCTGGCAGACTTTCCAAACTTCACCAGCGTTGCGGGGACTGCTGAGGCGACTACACTGCCGAATCAGAGCGTGGATTTCGTGACCGCGGCGCAGGCCGCGCACTGGTTCGATCGCGAGAAGGCCAGACGTGAATTCGTCCGCATCCTCAAGCCCGGCGGGTGGCTTGTATTGTTGTGGAACGAGCGCGTGACCGACTCGACGGCATTCCTTCGCCACTATGAGCAATTGCTTTTGACCTATGGTACAGACTATCAAGACGTCCGCCACGAGCGTACCACCGACGCGGTGAACGAGTTTTTCGATCCTGCCCCTTTTGAGCAGCGAATATTTGAGATGCGGCAGGAGTTCGATTACGCGGGTGTAGAAGGCCGGTTGCTTTCTTCCTCGTATGCGCCTGGTCCGGGAGATCCGAAGCATGTTCCGATGCTGCAAGAGCTGCGGCGCATCTTCGAAAGAGACGCGGTCAATGGCCGCGCCTGTTTCGAATATAAGACGCGGGTTTACTTCGGACAGCTCAGTTAGTCTTACGACCTTAGATCCTTCTCGCTGCTGGCAAAAGGCATTGACCACCAAGGGCACGAAGGTTCACAAAGGAACTCCCAGCCGCTCTGATAGGATCGGATTTTCTCTCGATTCGAGGTCGACCAACTTGTCTGACGAAAAATCTTTTCATATGACGCCTGACGAATTCCGGCGCCACGGCCACGCCGTCATCGACTGGATCGCCGATTATGAGTCCCGTGTCGAATCGTTCCCCGTGCTCTCGCAGGTGAAGCCGGGCCAGCTTCGCGCGTCACTGCCGGCGAGTCCTCCCGCGCAGGGCGAGCCATTCGACGCGCTGATGAAAGACGTTGAGAAGCTGATTCTTCCCGGCGTCACGCACTGGCAGTCGCCGAATTTCTTTGCCTACTTTCCATGTAATGCATCCGGTCCAGGAATTCTTGGCGATCTTCTTTCTTCCGGCCTGGGCGTGCAGGGAATGTTGTGGTCGACGAGCCCGGCCTGCACCGAACTAGAAACGCACGTGCTCGATTGGCTGGTGCCCATGCTCGGCTTGCCCGAAAAATTCCTGGCCTCGAGTACCGGCGGCGGTGTAATTCAGGATACGGCTTCGAGCGGTGCGCTGTGCGCCTTGCTGGCCGCCCGCGAACGCGCCACTAACTACGCCAGCAATCAAAAAGGATGCGACGGACGCATGGTCGCCTATGTTTCCACGCAAACCCATTCGTCGCTGGAAAAAGCCGCGATGATTGCGGGCATCGGCACCAACAATCTTCGCCGCATCGAAGTCGATGAAAACTTCGCCATGCGACCGGAAGTGCTCGCTCATCAGATTGAAGCCGACAAGCGCGCCGGCCTGGTTCCTTGCTTTGTGTGCGCTACCGTTGGCACAACTTCGTCGAATGCGATGGACCCCATCGCTGAAATCGCGCGCGTGGCCCAGCAGCACAATCTGTGGCTGCACGTTGACGCGGCCATGTCCGGCACGGCAGCGCTCTGCCCGGAATTTCGCCTCTTGCAAAACGGAGTCGAACTCGCCGACAGTTACAGCTTCAATCCGCACAAATGGATGTTCACCAACTTCGACTGCAACTGCTTCTGGGTCGCCGACCGCAAGGCGCTGATTCAGACCTTGAGTATCCTGCCGGAATATCTGCGCAACCAGGCAACGGAGTCCGGCGCGGTCATCGATTACCGCGACTGGCATATTCAGTTGGGCCGCCGCTTCCGCTCTCTGAAATTGTGGTTTGTAATTCGCCACTACGGTGTGGAAGGCTTGCAGTACCACATTCGCGAGCATGTGAAACTAGCGCAGCAGTTCGCGGAATGGGTGCGCGGCGACGACAATTTTGAACTTGCCGCCCCTGCGCCGTTGAATTTGGTTTGCTTTCGCCACAAGGGCAGTGACGCCGCAAATCAAACCATCATGGACCATCTCAACCATAGCGGTGATCTGTTTCTCACGCACACCAAGCTCAACGGAAAGCTCACTCTGCGCCTGTGCGTGGGCCAAACTCACACCCAGGCGCGGCATGTGGAACGGGCGTGGAAGAGGATTCGGGAAGAGGCCGAAAAGATCGCGCCTGGCGAATGAGAAGTGAGCGCGTGAACTTCACAATATCCTGGCTAGCACCGAGCGGGATCGGGGATACACCTCAAGCCCATCCATTCATGCATCTTCCGCTGCGTCAAGATTGATGTTACGACCAGGACTGCGGTCCCGCTCCAGGTCAAGGTCGAGGCCCATAAGCGACGATTGGCGGAAAAACTCCACCAGATTGTTGGGCAGATCAGACTTGCCGATCGGTTGCTCTTGCTTCTCCTCGGGGACCATCATTACACCTTACAACTCCCTCGCCCTTGGCGCGTTGGGAGAGCAAACAAATTAGTCCGCCGGCATGGGAGCGGGGCGTCCCATCACTGGCCGCGGCTTCGCAACCGCGGGTATCGCCTCTGCCGTCTCCAGCCATTTGCGCACTTCCGGCATCGCCGCGCGCATCGCCACCTCGCCGCTGGTTATCAGTTCGCCGGCACGCTTGAAGTCGTCATAAGCAAAGGCCGCCACATCCGGCTCGACCACTACATCTGCGGCGCTTCGCCAGACCTGGGCCATCATGTCCTGCGCAATGGCGAACGATTGTCCAATTACGTCGAAAAGATGCCGGGGCGCGCCGTTCTTTGACCATTGCCCCTTCAAGTGCACCCCCAACACTCGGTCCGCTCCCATCTCGCGCAGCGGCCGCGTCGGGACAGGATGCGAAAGCATGCCATCCACCAGCCAGCGTCCACGAATATTCACCGGCAAAAACATTCCCGGATAAGCGCAACTCGCCCGCACCGGGTCGACAATGGCTCCGGAATGAAACACAATTCCTTCGCCACTATTAAAGTCGGTCGCGGTCACGCCCAGCGGAATGCGCAACTCCTCAAAAGTTTTCACCTTCAAGGTGCGCGCCAAAAAGGCAATCATGCGGTCATTGCTGGCAAAGCCGTAACGGGAAACCGTCCAGCGGGCGAAAGTCGTAAAGCGCACCGAGCGCGCAAGCTTTTCCAATTCTTCAATAGAAAGCCCGCTGCAATACGCAGCGCCAATTAAAGCTCCTACGCTGGTGCCCGTCACCAGTCGAATGGGAATGTTTTCTTCTTCCAGAACCTTCAGGACTCCGATGTGCGCCATACCCCGCGCGAAACCGCCGCCCAGCGCCACACCGATCGCGGGTTGCGGCTGCGTAGCCTGTCCGGTCTCCGGTTTGCGAGAGAGCTCTCGCCCGAAGGCTTGCATCGACCGGATGATCTTGCCCAGGCTCTTCACCAGAACCCCCACCGTTCTACCTACCCACAATATCTAGGATGCCACGGAATCTAAAAATGTACATTTCACTTTGGTGCTACATGCGTTACGTATGGCTTCTACAGCGGTTACGGCATGGTTACTTCCATTTTGGTAAAGATGACTAACCCCAGCAACGCTGCTAACTTACGTCTATATGGTAAGAGAAATCTCAGCCGGCGGGGTGGTGCTTCGCAAACGCGCAGACGGCTGGTGGATGGCCGCCATTGAGCTGCCATACGAATCAGAGAGGTCCTTGGCGTCCTCGCCGGGCCCGAAGAAACACTCAAAACCGGTGCTGGCCCTCCCCAAGGGATTGGTTGACCCCGGCGAAAAGCCGCTCGAAACCGCCATCCGGGAGGTTTTCGAGGAAACCGGAATCACAGCTGGGGTGATCGCCAAGCTTGCAGACATCAAGTACGTTTACACCTGCACCTGGGGCGACGGCGGCCGAGTGTTCAAGATTGTTAGCTTCTACTTAATGCGGTACCGTTCCGGAAAGATCGACGACATCGATCCCGCCATGCGAATTGAAGTAGCCCGCGCCCGTTGGGTGCGACTGCAAGACGCCCCATCGCTCCTGGCATACAGCGGCGAGAAACAGATGGCACATCGGGCACTGGAATATGTAGCGGCCAACGCCGACCTATAATCAGTACTCACCTCAGAATTCCCTGACTGTCGGCTCATCCCGCATAATGGATTCCATGCTTGCCCCGCACTATGCCAACCGCGCACTGCGCTACCTGCCGCTGCTGTTTTTCTCATTAATACCGCTTTCGCTGCCAGCAACCTCCGCGAAAAGTCGCCCGGCTGCGGCCCTCGATCCCGGCTACGTTTCCGCGCTTGCCACAGCCAATCACTTCTTACAGGCTTGGCAATCCGGCGACGTCGAGAGCGGGACGGTATTGCTGACCAGCCATGCTAAAGAAACGCTGAGCCGAGACGATCTGGATCGATTCTTTTCCAATCCGGTACCCTCCGGTTACGAAATCGATCGCGGCACTCTGGTGAAGCGCGGACGCTATGAGTTCCCAGTCGTCCTGGTGACCAGCGTTTCACAAAATCCTCGCATTCACCGCCGTTTCTCAAGCATTGTGGTTGTGAACACTGGCAGGAATGACTGGGCGGTAGATAAACTGCCCTAGGCGGGACGAATTGCCTTACCCTGTGTTTCCTCTGTGTCCCCTGTGTTAAAGATTTTAATGACGAGGCCAAATGATAAGACGCATTAATAAAGTTGCCATTCTCGGCGCCGGAACCATGGGCGCGCGCATCGCCGCGCATTTCGCCAACGCCGGCGTCCCCAGCTACCTGCTCGATATCGTTCCTGCAGACGTCGCGTCTGGCGCAAGCGCAGCGGAGAGAAACAAGATCGCCGCCGCCGGTCTCGATGCCGCGAAAAAATCCAAACCCGCGGCTTTCATGGAGCCTTCCCTCGCCCGCTTGGTCACCATCGGCAATTTTGACGACGACCTGAAAAAGCTCGCCGAGGTCGATTGGATTATCGAAGCCGTCGTCGAAAATCTTGAAATCAAGCGCGCGCTGCTTCGCAAAGTCGAAGCCATTCGCAAGCCCGGTACCATCATCACCACGAATACCAGCGGCTTACCGGTGGGCAAAATTGCCGAAGGTTTCTCCGATGATTTCCGCCGATCCTGGTTTGGCACGCACTTTTTTAATCCGCCACGCTACATGCGCCTGCTCGAACTAATTCCCACCCCCGAAGCCGATCCCGCCGCGATTGCCGCCATCTCCCATTGCGGCGATGTGCGCCTCGGCAAGGGCGTCGTCATGGCCAAAGACACGCCCAACTTCATCGGCAATCGCATCGGAACATTTTCCGTGCTGAACGTCATGCGCTTGATGCAGGAGATGGATCTCACCATCGAAGAGATCGACGCGCTCACCGGACAGGCGGTCGGCTGGCCCAAGTCGGCGACTTTCAGGACGATTGATCTCGTCGGCCTCGACATTCTGGGCCACGTCGTCGGCAACATGACCACGCACGTCCACGACGAACGCAGCGACTTGCGCCTGCCCGACTTCTTCACTCAGATGCTGCGGCGCAAATGGCTGGGAGATAAATCCAAAGGCGGGTTCTATAAGAAAGTGAGAAGCGGCGAGGGTAAAGAAGACGAGCGCGTGGCCCTTGACTGGAAGACGCTGGAATACCATCCCCGGCAGAAGCCAAAGTTCGCCGCGCTCGACATGGCGAAGAATGTTGAAGACACCGGCGCGCGCCTGCGAATGTTGCTTGGCATGGATGACGGTCCACCGCAGAAAAACGACAAAGCCGGCGCATTTCTGTGGGCGTCGCTTTCCGACTTGTGGACCTACTGCGCCAATCGTGTGCCCGAAATTTCCGATTCCATCGTTGAGATCGACCGCGCCATGCGCCTTGGCTTCAACTGGGAGCTTGGTCCCTTCGAACTCTGGGACGCCGCCGGCGTCGAAGCCACAGTCGACCGCATGAAGAAAGAAGGCAAACCCATCGCGGCCAAGGTCGAGCAACTCATCGCATCGGGCAAAAAATCCTGGTATCTAGACGACCCGAAAGCCTCTTCCGGCCGTGTTTACTTTGATCTGGCGGCCAACGAATACAAGCAAGTCGAAGTTCCGCCAGGTGTCTGGTCGGTGACCGTGGCGAAAAAATCGAACGGCATAGTGAAGAAAAACTCTGGCGCATCACTGGTCGATCTAGGCGATGGCGTGGGCTGCATCGAGTTCCACAGCAAAATGAACTCGCTGGGCGCCGACATCATCGGTCTGATTCTTCAAGCTCTCAAGCCCGGCGGTCCGGGCGACAACTTCGACTCCTTCGTCATTACCAACGACGCAACCAATTTTTCCGTCGGCGCCAACCTGATGCTGCTGCTCATGAGCGTGCAGGAAGAAGAGTGGGACGATGTCGATCTCGCCATTCGCCAATTCCAGGGCATGACTCAGGCTATTAAGTTCTCTCCGAAACCGGTGGTGTCAGCGCCATTCGGCCTGTGCCTCGGCGGCGGAACGGAAATCTCTCTCCATGCCGCTGCCCGCCAGCCCCACGCCGAACTCTACACCGGCTTGGTTGAAATCGGCGTCGGCCTGCTTCCCGGCGGGGGAGGCTGCAAAGAAATGTTGCTGCGCGCCGTCGATGGCGCGACCGCGGCGCGCGGCGGCAAAGGTTCCGGCGACGCGCTTGCCGGATCGATCGAAATGCTCGAAGCCATGAAGCGGGCATTCGAAACCATCGCCACAGCCAAGGTCGCAACTTCCGCGCCTGAGGCCCGCACGTTCGGATTTCTCAACGACAGCGACCGCATCACCATGAACCGCGAAAGAGTTCTCTCCGACGCCAAGGCCCGCGCTCTCGAGCTTTTCCGCGCCGGATATGAACCGCCAGTCCCACGCACCGACATTCCCGCCCCCGGCGAAAGCCTTCTCGCCACGCTCCGCATGGGAGTTCATCTCATGCGCCAGGGCGATTACATCACCGACTACGAAGTGAAACTGGGCACAAAGATCGCCGAAGTCCTCTGCGGCGGCAACATCACTCCGGGAACGACCGTCTGTGAGCAGTACATCCTCGATCTCGAGCGCGAAGGCTTCAAGTCGCTCTGCGGCGAGAAGAAAACGCAGGAAAGAATTCAGTACACGCTCAAGACGGGCAAGACGCTGCGGAATTAACTCCGCTCGGACCAAACATAACCTTTATCAAGATACTCCGTCCAAATCGAAACGGATCGTGGCTGACAAGCTAACGAAGGAGAGAAAATGTTAAACGCGCCTCGAAAGATGCATTGGAATCTCACGAAATTACTGCCATGCTCGCTTGTTCTTCTTGCCTGCTCGCTGGCTCGCGCCCAAGACATCCGCAGCGGCGAAGATCTTTTACGTGCCATGCACGATCGCTACGCGAAATCGTGGTATCAGACCCTGACCTTCACGCAGAAGAGCACGACCTACAACCCCGACGGCACTACCAAAGCGGAGACCTGGCACGAAGCCGCCTCCGTGCCAGGCAAACTGCGCATTGACATTGGAACTCCCAGCGACGGCAATGGATTCCTGCTGGTGGATGGCACGGCCACGGCGTTCAAGCAAGGCAAAGAAGCAGGAACACGTCCGCTTATCAATATGCTTCTGGTGCTGGGATTCGACGTCTATCGGCAAGCGCCCGAGAAGACAGCCCAGGTTGTAACCGGCGAAGGCTACGACCTGAAAAAAATCCACGAAGAAAACTGGGAGGGACAGCCGTTCTACGTGGTCGGCGCAGAAAAGGGCGATTTGAAGTCAAAACAATTCTGGGTAGAGAAGAACCGTTTGCTGTTTGTCCGTCTATTTGAGCCGGCGCAAGGCGACCCCACAAAGATTCAGGATATCCGCTTCGAAGATTATCGCCAGATGGCCGGTGGCTGGGTCGCCGCGCGCGTGGAAGTGTATGACGATGAGAAGAAAGTTTTCAGCGAAGATTATTCGGACATCCAGTGCAATGCTAAACTCGACGCCGCAGTTTTCGATCCCAAGCAATACATGGCCAGCCACTGGGAGAAGCCGTAAGGCGTCAGGACTGATCCTGATGTAGCTTTTCGGTTGGTATATATGATTGGTATATACTATGTCGATGGGGTTCCCGATGCCAAAAACCGATATCGCCAAGCTCTTCCAGAACGGCCGCAGTCAGGCTGTGCGCCTGCCGCGGGAGTTTCGTTTTGTGGGCGATCGCGTGCGCATCCGCCGCGTAGGCCAGGGCGTGCTGCTTGAACCGGTCATTCAAGATCCAAAGGAATTGTTCCGCCGGCTTGATGAATTGAATGAAGTGAGTCCCGAACCCTTCCCATCGCGGGGCAAACAGCCTCTCACCAAAAAGCGCCCGGCCCTTAAGTGAATTACCTGCTCGACACGAACGCCTGCATCGCGCTGATGAACGGAATACCCTCGGCCGTTCGCATCCGGTTCGGGCAGGCGGTTCGAGCGAGATCTCAAGTCTATCTCTCCTCCGTCATCGCTTTTGAACTTTGGTACGGAATTGCCAAGAGTGCGCGCGTCGAAGTTAACACCGAACGCTTCAAAGCTCTCCTTTCCAGTTCAGTCCTAGCGCTTCAGTTCGACAACGACGACGCCCAGGCAGCAGGCTCTATCCGAGCCGCCTTGGAGGCTATGGGTAAACCCATTGGCGGATACGATTACCTGATCGCCGGTCAGGCCATTGCGCGCCAACTCACTCTGGTTACAGCCAACGTTTCCGAGTTCTCGCGCGTGAAGGGCCTCTCTTGGGAAGATTGGGCTAAGCACTCGTAACAGAGCTGCCCTGCTACAATCGCCAACATGCGAAGACTTCTGCCCGCCGCCTCCGTTTTCGCGTTGTTGATATTCGGCAGTCTTCATCTATTCGCGCAGGCGAACGCCCAAAAAGATGCGCCGGTAAAAGAATCCCCACCTGACGTGCCCGACTCAATCGCGGCTCCCGCAGGCGAAGACGTCGTGCTCCTTGCGCACGCCACTGGGTCGCAAATCTATACCTGCCAAGCCGCGGCCGACGGCAAATTTGCCTGGACGCTGAAAGCACCTGAAGCCGACCTCCACGACCGCAAAGATAAAGTGATCGGCCAGCACAGCGCCGGTCCCACGTGGAAGTTGAAAGATGGCAGCGAGGTCACGGGCAAAGCGGCCGCCAAAGTCGATTCGCTCGATCAGGAATCAATTCCTTGGCTGCTGGTGAAGGTCGTCAGCAATTCCGGAAGAGGCGCGCTCGCCCACGTCACCACCATTCAGCGCGTCCGCACCCACGGAGGCCAGCCTCCCGCTGAGGGCTGCGATGCGGCCCACTCCGGCACTGAAACCAAGAGCAGTTACAGCGCGGATTATTATTTCTATGCTCCCGCGAAATGAAGTGAACTCACGGCGACGACCCGATGAAAGTTCGCGAAGTAATCAAGCGGCTTGAAGGGGAGGGTTGGCGGCTTGCGCGAACCAAAGGCAGTCATCGCCAATTCCATCATCCGGGCAAGCCAGGAACGGTTACCGTCGCAGGGCATCCGTCAGTGGACATTCCCCCCGGAACATTGAACAATATCCTTAAGCAGGCTGGGCTGAAATGAAGTATCTAGTCATCTACGAGAAATCGGCGGCAGGTTGGGGCGCGTATGCGCCCGATCTCCCGGGGCTGGGCGTCGCCGGAACAACGCTGGATGAAGTGAAAGAACTCATCCGTGAAGCCATGGAGTTCCATCTCGAAGGCATGCGCCAGCACGGCGACCCCATTCCCACCCCGAGCGCAACTACGGAATACATTACGGTATAAAACATGCGCGAAGTCATCATTGCCTCTTCCGTTCGAACCCCTGTGGGACGCGCCTATAAAGGCACGCTCCGCGCCACCCGTCCTGATGAACTAGCAGCGGTTGCCATCAAGGGCGCTCTGGACCGCGTGCCGCAGCTCGATCCCAAAGAAGTCGAAGACGTAATCCTTGGCTGCGCCATGCCGGAGGCGGAGCAAGGCATGAACGTGGCCCGCATCGCCTCACTGCGCGCCGGTCTTCCGGTCGAAGTTTCGGCGCTCACCATCAATCGCTTCTGCTCTTCGGGATTGCAGGCGATCGCGATGGCCGCCGAACGCATCATGAGCGGCGGTGCCGAGGCGATCGTCGCCGGCGGCACCGAGTCGATGACGATGATTCCCATGGGCGGCCACAAAGTTTCGCCCAACCCATGGCTCGTCGATCACTATCCCGACGTCTATCTCAACATGGGCCTAACCGCCGAGCGGGTCGCGCAACGCTTCGGAATCACGCGCGAGGCAGCTGACGAATTCGCGCTGCGCAGTCATCAAAAAGCACTGGCCGCAATTCAGGGGGGCAAGTTCGACAACGAAATTGTTCCGGTGCCGGTCAGCTTCACCACTCCGAATGGCTCGAAGCCAAAGCGCCAGGAAATTATTTTCAAGATGGATGAAGGCCCGCGCGCCGATACTTCGCTCGAAGCCCTGCTCTCGCTGAAGCCCGCATTTCACGTGAAAGGCACGGTGACCGCGGGAAATTCTTCACAGATGTCCGACGGCGCGGCAGCCGCAGTCGTTATGTCCGCCGAACGCGCGAAAGCTCTCGGCATCAAGCCTCTGGCGCGCTACGTCTCGTTCGCCACCGCCGGATACAAACCCGAAGAAATGGGACTGGGGCCGGTGTTCGCAATTCCAAAAGCTCTGAAGATGGTGGGCCTCAAACTCTCCGACATCGATGTCATCGAACTGAACGAAGCCTTCGCGGCACAGTCGCTCGCCGTGATAAAAGAAGCGAGCCTCGATCCGGAAAAAGTAAATCCCAACGGCGGCGCAATCGCATTGGGGCATCCCTTGGGATGCACCGGAGCGAAGCTCACAGCAACCGTAATCCGCGAACTCAAGCGCCGCAACGCTCGCTATGGCATGGTGACCATGTGCGTGGGCGGGGGCATGGGCGCCGCAGGAATCTTCGAAAACCTCTCTTAACCACAAAGGGCACGAAGGTTCACAATGGAAATCCTCACGACCAGCGGATTCCCCTTGTGAATCTTCGTGTCCTTGGTGGTTAATTATTTTCTACATCCTGTGACAAATAACCTGGACTTCCACAGCCGCGATTCGATACGGCTGAGTCTGGAGGACCCCATGGCAACGGTTCCAATACCGAGACGGACAGCCCAGCAGCTCAGCCATGCGATCATCACCGCTGGCATGAAGGTTCACACGGAACTTGGGCCTGGGCTCTTAGAGAGCACCTATACAGCTTGCCTGCAATACGAACTTGCCAGGGCAGGAGTCCGATCCGCCACGCAAGTCGGGCTGCCCGTCATCTACTCGGGCGTGAAACTCGAACTCGGTTACCGCATCGATCTTCTTGCCGAAGACCTTGTCGTGGTCGAAATCAAGTCGATCGAAGCCGTCTCACCCGTCCATCAGGCCCAAATCCTTTCGTACCTCAAGCTCAGTGGTAAATCCATTGGATTGCTTATAAACTTCAATGTTGTCCATTTGAAGGATGGCATCCCGCGCTTTGTAAACGGCACTGGCTGGAAATAAAAGCAATAACCACCAAGAACACGAAGTTGCACGAAGGTTGAGTGTAAGAATTCTCTTCGTGAACCTTCGTGCCCTTCGTGGTTGAAAGGTTTTCGATGGCGACCACCACCGCACTCCCAAAGACCAGAATCCCCGGCGGCAGCTTCCTGCTCGAATCCCGCCGCACCGAAGAAGTATTCACTCCCGAAGATTTCAATGAGCAGCAGCAATTGATCGGGCAAACGGCGGAAGAATTTACCGTCAACGAAATCCTGCCCAACGCCGAAAAGATGGAGCACAAAGATTTCTCGATCTCGCGCGCGCTGATCAAGAAAGCCGGAGAACTGGGCTTGGCGGGCGTCGAAGTCCCTGAAGCCTACGGCGGCCTCGAAATGGATAAAGTCACCGCCGCCGTCATCGCCGACCACATTGCGCAGTACGCCGGCTTTGCCACCACTTGGGGCGCGCACAGCGGCATCGGACTCTTGCCGCTGGTCTACTTCGGCACCGAAGAGCAGAAACAAAAATACTTGCCGCGTCTGGCTGCCGGTGAAATCGTTGGCGCATACGCGCTCTCAGAGGCCTCCTCTGGCTCCGACGCCTTGAACTGCCGCGCCCGCGCCCAACTCACTGCCGACGGAAAGCACTACATCCTGAACGGCGAAAAAATGTGGATCACCAACGCCGGCTTCGCCGACCTCTTCACCGTCTTCGCCAAAATCGATGGCGAAAAATTCACTGCATTCCTCGTCGAACGCATATTTCCCGGATTCTCGATCGGCGGCGAAGAACACAAGCTGGGCATTCGCGGCTCATCCACCTGCCCAATCATTCTCAACGACTGCAAAGTGCCCGCGGAAAATCTTCTGGGCGATATCGGCAAGGGCCACATCATCGCCTTCAACATTCTGAACATCGGCCGCTTCAAGCTGGGCGCAATGTGCGTCGGCGGAGGCCGTGTCTCGCTCGAGAGCGCAATCTCATACGCCAAGCAGCGCAAGGCGTTCAACAAGTCCATCTCCGAGTTCGGCCTGGTGCGCGAGAAGATTGCCAACATGGCGACGCTGCTTTACGTCGGCGAATCGCTGGTCTACCGCACCGTCGGAATGATGGATGCCGCACTCAGTGAAGTCGACAAATCCGGTGCCGACGCGAACAAAGAAACTCGCAAGGCCATCGAAGAGTATGCGGTCGAGTGTTCCATCATCAAGGTCTGGGCTTCGGAGATGGTCAATTACATCGTCGACGAGACTCTGCAAATTTTCGGCGGCTACGGCTTTGTCGAAGAGTATCCCGCCGAGCGCGCCTATCGCGACGCGCGTATCAACCGCATCTTCGAAGGCACCAACGAAATTAACCGCCTAATCATCACCGGATTTTTGCTGAAGCGCGCCATGAGCGGACAGTTGCCGCTCATGCCCGCCATCAAAAAGCTGATGGATGAAGTCCTCTCCGGCCCCTCCGTGGGCGATGAACTCGACGGGCCTCTGGTCGAGGAGCGCAAAGTGGTTGGGCAAGCGAAGAAACTAGGCTTGTTCGCCGCCGGAGCGGCCACCCAGAAATATATGCAGGCGATTCAGGATCAGCAGGAGATCATGGGCGCAATCGCCGACATGACCATCGAAACCTACGCCATGGAATCGGCTGTGCTGCGCGCCCAGAAAATTGCCGAGACCAAAGGCGAAGCGGCCGCAGCTCTTCCTATCGCCATGACGCGGGTTTATATTACGCAGGCGATGGAAAAAGTGGAGTCTGCTGCGAAGAAAGTAATCGCGGCAGTCGCCGATGGCGACATGCTCCGCACTCAACTGGCGATTCTGCGTCGTCTGGCGAAATATGAGCCGTTCAACACCATCGAACTGCGTCAGCAAATTGCGCAGAAATCGATCGAACGGGGGAAATACACTCTCGCTTAGATCTGACACCTGAGCCTGCGCTGAGCCTGCGGAGGCTCAAATCGAGCATGGGCTGTCTCAGTCCTTCGGGAAGTTTGGATCAGCCTTCACTTCCTCGATTTGCTCGGTATGGCGCAAGGAATGGGTTGAAATTAGCAACAGCCACTGGTAGCCATCCAGTGTTCCAAACACTGGATGATCGAAAAAGTGATCGCGCAGGTCGTCATTCGTGGTTCGAATGTAGTTCATGTTCGAAGCGCGCGCGTCTTCAAAGGCCTTGACGAGTTCCGCCTTCGTAGCCCAACGGCCCGTTGGACGCAGAAACTCCGGCGCCTGCGCCTTGTGGCTGCGGTCGGGCACTCTTTGTAAGATCATCTCGTCTTTGCCTTTGACCTCATCCCGCTTCTCCGGAGTTGCCGGCGACTCCATAGCCTTCTGCACCGCTCCGAAAATTCCGGACTCCGAAACCGTAATGTGTTCCGCAACCTCCGCCACGGACCATCGGTCTGGAGCAGGTTTGAAGGTCCATTGCTTTTCGGAGAGGCCAGCAATCGACTTGAGAAAGTTATCTCGTGTGGCCGCAAATTGCTTGAGAGCCGCCTCCCGCTCCTGGGGCGTCAAGGTAACCAGCGCGCTTTGAGTGGCGGTCTGAGACAATGCCACGGTCGTTGCGAGAAGTAACGCACACAGTGGAATGATCCTGCTGGCTTTCATTCGATATCCTCCATCGAGCCCAAGGAGTCAGTGTTCGCGAACTACAATACCATTAACCAGTTTTTTTCAGCTCTTCCATCACGCTCTGAATCAATTCCTTCGCGTCCGTAAGATTCTTCATGATGATCTGGATATCCATCACCGGCTTGCCCGGCCAGCGCTGGCTCTGGCAATAGACACCATGCTGCCCGACCAGTGCCATGGCGTCGGTGATCGTATCCATGGTCACCGCCAATCGCCCGCGCGGTACGCCCATCATCGTCTCGTAGTGTTCCAGTTCTTCCTGCTTTTCGCTGAATACCGGCATCCATCGATTGTAACGTGGGCATTCGCGAGTGCATAATTGCTTTCGATTACTCGGCTCATGCGTCAAAGCTGTTAGCAATTGGCAATTAGCATTTAGCCATCAAGTTTCTCTTGAAACTACGACGATGGCCGAACGGCCAAGTGCTAACTGCTAATTGCTAATTGCTAATTGCTTCTTCAGGAGAACTCATGCAAAAACGAATCGCCATCCTCGCCGTCTCTGCCATCCTGCTCACCACCGCCGCATTCGCTCAAATGGGCAGAGGCCGTCCTAGCCCTCCAGCCTCAGCCACCTGTGATCTCGGCGGCGGCAAAACCATCAAAACGGATTACTCCAGCCCGCGCATGAAAGGCCGCAAAATTTATGGCGACCTCGTGCCCTTCGGTCAAGTATGGCGCACCGGAGCCAATGACGCGACAACTTTTGTGCCGAGCGCCGACGTTGTCGTCGGGGGCAAAACCGTTCCTGCGGGTAGCTACACCCTCTTCACCGTGCCGGATGCCAACGGCTGGAAGCTAATCATCAACAAAACAACCGGTGAGTGGGGCATCCCTTACAAATACGAGAGCGATGAACTCGCCCGCATTGATATGAGCGCTTCCAAGCTGCCGTCGCCCGTCGAAAATTTCACCATCGCCTACGACAAATCGGCAAACGGATGCACCTTGCGCATTGATTGGGAAACCACTCGCGCCTCGGTCAACATCTCGTCCAAGTAGGTGAGCAAGTAGATCGAGTGCGAGTGCGCGCCGACGCCAGTGGCGGCTCTATGGCTGCCGTCGACTTAGTTCGTCCAGAGCCTGCTGCGCTTCCGTCAAGTTCGGCGAAAGCTTGAGCGCTCGTCGATAAGCTCCGGCAGCTTCGGGCAGGCGCCCGGCGCGCTGCAAGCTTCGTCCCAGATCAAGATAGTGTTCGCCGGTTGGCTGAAGCGCAACCGCGCGAGAGAAATCGGCAATCGCTTCATCAAGCCGGCCTTGCTTTTGCTCGAACAATCCTTTGCCAAACCAGGCGCTGGCCTGGTTCGGATTCAATTGCAGCGCTTCATCAAAACTCTGTTGCGCGGCCTCGTCCACTCCCAGCGCACGCTGCGCCCCGCCCAGATTGGCGTAAGCCTGCGACCGCAATCCCGTATCGGAAGTCAATCCAATGGCCGTCTTGTACTGAGTAACTGCCTTGTCGAGATGGCCATGGCTTTGAAGATACGCTCCAATATTCATACGGCTCATCGGGTCCTGCGGATTGATGCGCGACGCGGCTTCGAAGTGCGGAAAGGCCTCCTCTGCATTGCCTTCCATCACGAGTGCCCCGCCCAGATTATCCTCGGCAATAAAATTGTTCTGCGTGATCGCAAGAGTATGCGCCCACAATCTTTCGCTGCTCTGCCAATATTCGATTTGACGATGGCAGAGCAGTGCGAAGAAAATCGCTACCGCGATTGCTGGCACCGCTTGCCATACCACTCCAATATTTCGCGCAGCAGCAAAGTCCGCTGCCCCGAATGCGATCATGATAAAAATTCCAATCAGCGGAATGCAGGCATAACGGTCAGCCATCGCCGCATCCCCAACCTGCACCAACCCGATCACTGGAACCAGCGTCCCCAGAAACCACAGCCAGCCAACAGGTAAATAACGTCGCGCCCGCAATCGATACACGGCCGCTGAAATGGCGATCAGCACCAAAGTGGCTAACAGAACGCGCCATTCCGCCAGCGAATCTCCACGATGCGGATAAACCAACGCCAACCGGATGGGCCACACCATTTTCCACAGATACATGGCGTAGGCGCAGATTGCATTTTCCACCCGCACGCCGAAAGAAAATTGTGCGATCGACCGCACCGCACCGCCCGCTCGCTGCGCGTACACCGTGATCACGGCGCTCGCGGTCGAAAGTGCGAACAACGGAATTTTCTCGATCACCAACTGTGCCCAAGAATACGCTGGCAACGTTGCGGATTTGAAATCGGCGTCACGCACTCTTCCCAGCGGCCAATAGTCCCAAAGCAACAACACACAGGGCAACGTAATTACCATCGGCTTGGACGCGAGGCCCGCCGCAAAACCCGCCAACACGGCCAAATACCGCTGCCAGCAAGGCTTTCGCGCATACCACCCGTAAGCGATGAGCGTAAGCAGGAAAAAGAAAGTGCACAGCACATTCTTGCGCTCTGCGATCCACGCGACCGATTCGACATTGATCGGGTGTACAGCAAACAAGATGGCGACAAACAAGCTCGGCGCCGCCCGGCCGGTCGCTCGCCCCAGCAATAGAAAAAGCAGAATCGCATTCAATGCATACAGCAGAACGCTGGTGAAGTGATGTCCCGCAGGATTCAGGCGAAACAGCGAGACATCGATTTCATGCGAGATCCAGGCCAGAGGATGCCAGTTGCCCTGCTCGGTCGAAGTCAACGCCCAACTCACGGAGCCCCACGTCAGGCCCGCCCGCACCTGCGGATTTTCCGTGACGTAGCGATCGTCGTCATAATTGATGAACGGATGCCGGCTTACGGGGTTGTAAAGCGCCAGCGTGATCACCGCCAACAGCAGGCAGAGCACAACGTCGCGTTTCTCCGGAGAACTAAAAATTCCGGCGACTGCTTGGCCAGCGGAAGTTTTCTCGGATGAAGGCAATCACTGAATTTAACCACACGCGCGCCGTGGAAACACAGAGGAGGAAACGCCCAAGGTACGGTAGCTGGAATCTGCCGATTATCGCCTAGCAGAGCTAGGCAACTACACGCCAGGCTTCCAGCGCAGCACCGGCTTCCGTGCAGCCGCAGTCTCATCCAGGCGCGAGACCCGCGTAGTGTGCGGCGCATCGAGCACCATCTGGGGATTTTCTTCCACTTCCTCCGCAATCGACTTCATAGCCTCGACAAACAAATCCATCTCTTCCTTCGACTCGCTCTCCGTCGGCTCGATCATCAGCGCACCCGGAACGATCAGCGGAAATGCCGTCGTATACGGATGAAACCCGTAATCGATCAGCCGCTTGGCAATGTCCATCGTGCGCACGCCCTTCTTCGCCTGCAGCTTATCGCTGAAAACAACCTCGTGCATCGTCGGCGTGGAGTACGGCAGATCGTACGTGCCTTCGAGCCCCTTGCGAATATAGTTCGCGTTGAGCACCGCATCTTCCGTAGTTTGCCGCAAACCATCGGGCCCATTCGCCTGGATGTAGGCCAGCGCCCTCACGAACATTCCAAAATTCCCGTAGAAAGCGCGAACTCGCCCCACCGACTCCGGGCGATCATAGTTAAACCCGAGCGTGGCGTCAGATTTCGTAACGACCACAGGCGTCGGCAGAAACGGCTCGAGGATTTTCTTGATCGCCACCGGCCCCGAACCCGGGCCGCCGCCGCCGTGTGGCGTGGAAAACGTTTTGTGCAAATTCAAATGCATCACATCCACACCGAAATCGCCAGGGCGCACCTTACCGACGAGGGCATTCATGTTCGCGCCATCCATGTAGAGCAAGCCGCCCTTGGCATGCAAAATGTCTGCGATCTTATGAATCTGTTGTTCGAACACTCCCAGCGTGTTGGGATTCGTCAGCATCAGCGCAGCCACGTCCTCGTTCATCTGCGCTTCGAGCGCGGCAATGTCGACCATGCCTCGCGAATCCGACTTCAAATTTTCCACCGCGTAGTCGACCATCGCCGCGGTCGCCGGATTCGTTCCGTGCGCGGAGTCGGGAATCAAAATCTTTTTTCGCGGCCGCCCCTTCGCATGGTGGTACGCCCTCACCATCAGCAGTCCAGTCATCTCGCCATGCGCTCCCGCCGCGGGTTGCAGCGTGATCGCATCCATGCCCGTGATGTCGATCAGGCACTCGCTCAGCGTTTTAAAAATCTGCAGCGCGCCCTGCGAAATATTCTCCGGCTGGTAAGGATGCCCGTTCGCGATTCCCTCCACCCGCGCCACAGCTTCGTTCACCCGTGGGTTGTACTTCATGGTGCACGAGCCCAGTGGATACATTCCGAGATCAATCGCGTAATTCCACGTCGAGAGCCGCGTGAAGTGGCGGATGATTTCAATCTCGCTTACCTCAGGCATATTGCCCAGATCTTTTCTTTCGGACGAACCGAGAAGCGCAGCGGTATCCACCTCCGGCACATCGAGCGGCGGCAGCTTCCACGCAGCTTTTCCAGCCGACGATTTCTCGAAGATCAAGCCTTCGTTCTGATTTACGTGGCGCGTAGCTTTGCGAATCATGTCTTTCATTGCGCCACCTCAACAACCCCGGCTTCTTCTCTTACCGATCGCTTCGGCGCCTCGCCACCGTCCATAAGGCTCGCAGCGGCGTCGATCGCGCCTTTCGTCGTCAACTCCGTGCAACACCACAACGCCGCATTCCCAAGTTCGGGATAAAACTTCTTCAGCGGCAACCCGCCAACGATTTTTCCCTGAAGCAGCCGTCCATTGATAGCAAACGGATCTTCCTTCGTCTCCACAACAAATTCGTTAAACCGCGGCGAGCCGTTAAACAGAATCTTGCCGCGCTTGGCGAACTCACCCGCAGCATATGCGGTCTTCGCAATGTTCTGCTTAGCCAACTCTTTCAAGCCAACCTTGCCATACACCGTCATGAAAATATTGACCATCAGCGCGACCAATGCCTGGTTCGTACAAATATTCGAAGTCGCTTTTTCCCGTCGGATGTGCTGCTCGCGCGTCGCCAGGGTCAGCACGAAGCCGCGCCTTCCCTGCTTGTCGACGGTCTGTCCCACAAGCCGTCCCGGCATCTGCCGCACAAATTTTTCGCGCGTGGCAATCACGCCGCAATATGGACCGCCAAATCCCAGCGGCACGCCGAACGATTGCGCTTCCATGGCGATTACATCAGCCTGGCGCGGAGGCTCCACAATCCCCAGCGAGACCGCTTCCGCAATCGAGACCACCAGCATCGCTCCGTTCTTGTGCGCGATCTCGGCGACCGCCGCCACATCTTCAATCGTGCCAAAGAAATTTGGCGACTGGATCAGCACGCACGCGGTTTCCGGAGTAATCGACTTCTCCAGTTCCTTCAAATTCAGGCGCCCGTCTTCGCCAAAACCCGCGATCGACAGCGGCATCCCCTGATGCGTGGCATAGGTTGCGAGCACCTCGCGATACTCCGGATGCAAACTTCGCGCAACCACGACCGACCGTCGCCCGGTAAGCCGCACCGCCATCATCACGCCCTCAGCCGCGGCAGTTGAACCGTCATACATCGAGGCATTCGCCACTTCCATGCCGGTGAGTTCACAAATCATCGTCTGAAATTCAAAAATCGATTGCAGCGTGCCCTGCGAAATCTCCGCCTGGTAGGGCGTGTAAGCCGTAAGAAATTCGCCGCGCGAAATCAGCGAATCGATAATGATGGGCCGGTAGTGGGCATATGCACCCGCTCCCAGAAAGCTGGTATAGCCTTCGCCATTTTCGCGCGAGCGCTGCCGGAAGTAGTCCACAATTTCCGATTCCGCCATTTGCCGCGGAACTTTCAGGTCGCGGCTCAATCGGTATTCCGCCGGGATCGGCGCAAACAGTTCGTCAACCGACCGCAGCCCAATCGCCTTCAGCATGGCTTCGCGGTCGGCAGGAGATTTTGGCAAATATCGCATAGGAAGTAATTAGATGTACGTCGAGGCCAGTTCGATTGTGGATGCCATTTTATGGCCTGAGAGAGCGTGCCGGAACCGAGATTTTGAACGCCAGCTTCCGGTTTTCGATTGCAACGAACATGCCCGACGCATTCGGCAATTGGAAATCGGCAATCGACAATGCTTCAGTGTCCGCCCTCTTCCGCGACATATTTTTCGTAGTCGGCCGCCGAAAGCAGCCCGTCCAACTCTCCCGGGTTTTTCAATTTCAGCTTCAGCAGCCACGCGCCATGGGCATCCTTATTCACTGCCTCCGGTGACGTGGCAAGCTCTCCATTCACTTCCGTCACGCTGCCCGAAGCCGGCGCGTAGATGTCAGACACCGCTTTTACCGACTCCACCGTACCCAACGGCTTGCCGGCAGCCAGTTCCGCGCCCACCTTGGGCAACTCGACAAACACAATGTCCCCGAGCGAGTTCTGCGCGTAGTCGGTAATGCCGACGACGGCGGTATCGCCGCTCGCCTGAATCCACTCATGCTGCTTCGTGTATTTCCGATCCGTTGGATAGGCCATAATGCCTTCTAGCTCCTGGCTTCGATCTCCGTAGCGCCGCCGTCCCGGCGGCAGTCGTGGAAGCGTCCTCGCTCCCACCGTCGAGGGCGAGTCGCCCTCAGGAGGGCCCGCAAGATGCCAGCGCTACTGTTACTTCTTCGGACGTTTATAAAACGGCGTCGGAACGATTTGCGCCCCCACGCCCTGCCCTCGAATCTCAACCTTCAATTCTGTTCCTACCTCGGCAAACTTCGGCGGCACATAAGCCAGCGCAATATTCTTCTTTAGAAATGGCGCGGGCGATCCGCTGGTGACATATCCAATCTCGCGCCCACCGCTGTCCAAAACTTTATATCCATCCCGCGCGATGCCACGTTCCGTTATCTCCAAGCCGACCAGCGTCCGCTTCACGCCCACGGCCTTGGCCGTCTCCAGCGCAGCGCGCCCAACAAACTCCGGCTTCTCCATTTTGATGAAGCGGTCGAGTCCGGCTTCCCAAACATTGATCGTATCGGAAATTTCGTGGCCGTAGAGCGGAAGTTTTCCTTCGAGGCGCAATGTATTGCGAGCACCCAACCCGCATGGAATTAGATTAAATTCTTTACCAGCTTTCAGTATCTCGTTCCAAACCCGCGCGCTGGTGGCCTCATCCGCCGGAATATAAATCTCAAACCCGTCTTCCGCCGTGTATCCGGTGCGCGCAATCAAGATATTCTTCAACCCGCAGACCGTGCTACGCGTCACCCAATAAAACTTTACCTCGCTCAAATCCGCGTCAGTCAGCTTCTGCAGGACATCCACGCCCTTCGGGCCCTGGATGGCAATCTGCGTGAAGTCGTCTGAAAGATTTTCTACCGCGCAGTCAAACTGGCGCATGTTGTCGCATACCCAGTTGAAATCTTTCTCGCGCGTGCCCGCGTTGATCACCAGAAGGTATTCATCCTCGCCCAGTCGATGGACGATGACATCGTCGACAAACGTCCCCTGCGGATAAAGCAGCGCCGAATATTGCGCCTGCCCAATCGCCAGCCGCGACGCGTCGTTCATGGAAATGTGCTGCACCGCCGCTAGGGCCTGCGCCCCGGCCAGACGAATATCGCCCATGTGGCTGACGTCGAAAATGCCGACGCCGGTTCGCACCGCCATATGCTCATTAATGATGCTGCCGCCGATCGCCGCGGGATACTCAACCGGCATGTCCCAGCCATTGAAATCGACCATCTTCGCGCCCATCTGGCGGTGGACGGCATTCAGCGCGGTCTTTCGAACGGCGGGGGTAGGACTGGCGGGCGTGGCTTCCACAGACGACAAAATCCAAACCTCGATCAGAGAGCTGCGCTGGTCTGCAAAGATGGTGCGACTGTTTACCGTATCACGCGCTTTTTCTGCGGGTCAAACGAGGAAACGACAGCGGATTAATTGGACAGTTGTTCGGACTTCGATCCGGCGCTTCTCGGCTTCCGAAGAACAGTCCACGCCAGTACATATGGATATGGAAACAACATACCCCAAAACGACGCAGCCCATGATGAGAAAGCCATCTCCCGGCGATCCGTGGCTACCATTTGCAACAAAATTTGGATCCGACGGAATCGCAACAGCGCCGAGGATAAGGCCGAGTTAAGATACCGAGCAGAGGTCCCAACACCAAGATAGCCGCTGCTTTGGCGATTTTCATGCCCACCCTTACTTTCCGGCATAAATAGTCTCACGAAACCAATCCCACGGAAGCGAACTTTGCGCAGATGAATCGGAAATTTTAGGATAAATAGTTACTCTAGAGATTGCTGATGAAGCCAACGTTTAAGAAGCGCACGCGGCGCAAAACCGCGCCCGGTAGTTCGAGGGATCGTGAACTGCAGAGTCAGCTTGCGAAGGGCCGGGGTTTATGGAGAAGTACGCCGATACATTCCGGGCGCTGGCGAAGTAACCTTAGCGCCCAAACTGCACCGTCACATGCGACCCGGCGGCCAAATGTGTTCCAGCCGGCGGAGACTGTTGCCGTGCCACTCCACTACCCACCGCTTCCAATTCCAGCCCAGCGTCCTGCGCCGCTTCCAGCGCTCCGCGTACGGTCTTCCCGACAAACGACGGCACTTCAATTCCGCCCTGCTCCACGTCCAACACAACGGTTCCAGTCGCGGGCAACTTCGGCTGTGCAGCAACCGGATCCGGAGGCCTCGCCGGCTGGATTGGCTGACTCATTGCCGCAACGATCGGCTCACTTTTACGCAGTGCAGCCTGGACCATATTTCCGCTTCCACCGGCTCTCGCGGGCGTGGGCGCCCGCGCTACACTGGGGCTTGCCACCTCCGCCGCACTCCCACTCACCTCCGCCGTCTCCAACGGCTCACCCGGATGATCCGGCGTCCCCTCTTCCAAATCCTTATCTTTAGTCTTAGCAGCCAGCAGCAACTGATGCTGCGGTGCCAGCGGCAGATCGTGCGGGGTGTGCAGGTACTCGAGCACCTGCTGCGTCACACGCTTGAACACCGGCGCGGAAATCTGCCCGCCCTGATGCAGTCCCACAGCGGAATCCAAAATCACCGCGACCACAATCTGTGGATTGTTCAACGGCGCGAATCCGGCAAACGAACCTACATATTTTGTCTTCGAGTACGCCCCGGTCGCCGGATCCACTTTCTGCGCCGTCCCGGTCTTTCCAGCCGATGTGTAACCTTCCAGAATCGCCTTGCGGCCCGTACCTTCCAGCACCACCTTCTGCATCATCGCCCGCATTTCAGCCGCGGTATAACTCGAGATAACGCGATGCGACTCCGCCGGATGAAATGCCACCGTCTTCGGCGACCCTTGCGGCTCAACCGATCCTGCAACAATGCGAGGCGCAACCCTCACGCCGTCATTTGCGAAAGTCGAGATCAGCGCAGCTAGCTGAATCGCCGAAATGCCGATTTCCTGTCCCATCGAAATCGCCGCAATCGAAACTTTTGACCAGCGGCTTACCGGCTTGGTCAGGCCGCGCGTCTCGCCCGGCAACTCGATTCCCGTCTGCTGTCCAAAACCATACGCGCGGATGTATTTGTAGAAGCGATCTTCACCCAGCCGCAACGCAATCTTGATCGCGCCCACGTCGCTCGATTCCGCCAGCACGCCCCACACCGGCAGCAGCCCGTGCGGCTTCGAGTCGCGAATGCGCATGCCGTTATAGACGATCGATCCCATTTGGCAGTCGAAAATTTCGTTGGGATTCGTCAGCTTCTCTTCCAGCGCCGCCGAAATCGTAACCAGCTTGAAGGTCGATCCCGGCTCGTACACATAACTCACCGCGCGGTTGGTCAATGCATTGGGCGTGATCTCTTTGCGCAGATTCGGATTGAACGTGGGCCGGTTAGCCAGCGCCAAAATTTCCCCGGTGTGCGGATTCTCCACGATCACCGTTCCCGCAATCGCCTGCGTGTCGTGAATCGCCTGGTCGAGCTCTTTTTCCGCGATGTACTGAATATTTTTATCGATGGTTAGGACAAGATTTTCACCCGGCTCCGGCTGCTTCTCCACATCGGAGAACCACTGCCGGCGGGCATCCACCGAGATCAGCATTTTTCCCGCACGGCCCCGAAGCTCGTCGTCAAAGGCGTGCTCAATGCCGCTCTGGCCGCCATCTTCCATCCCAACTGTTCCCACCACCTGCGCGGCTAAATCGCGCGCCGGATAAAAACGTTTGGGCTCTTTCTGAAAATGGATGCCCTGCAGGTTGAGCGACTTGATGCGCTCGATGGTCTCGTCATTCGCCTTGCGCGCCACCCAGCAAAAAGTTTTGTGATTGCGGCAGTCGGCGAGCACCACGTTGCGGTCGTCGCCGGTAATGCGGGTGATCAGAGAAACGGCGGTTGGCAGATCTTTTACTTCGCTCGGAACCGCGAAGGCCGAATCGACCAGAACCGACATCGCAAGTTCGTGCCCGGCTCGGTCGTAGATCACTCCGCGCTTGGCGGAGAGCGGAATCTCGCGCTGTTGCTGATGCTCGGCCTGCTTAACGAATCCTCCGTAGTGGAAGATCTGCAAATAAACCAGCCGCCCGCAAATCGCGACACACCAGAACAGAAGCATCGCGCCCAGCAGGTACAGGCGCGAGTTCTTGCCGAGGCTGGAATTATTCGTCATGAAACCAAAGGTCGATCATCCTAAGCAAAGCATGCCGGTGAGCGAAGCGAATCGGCATGCGCAGTCGCAGGATCCCTTGCATGATCGCGCCGTCCGAGGCGCCGAAAGGCATTTCTACCTCGGCTTTCACCTCAAACAACCATGGCGGACCACCCTTCAGGCGGACCGCCAGAAAATTCATGCGAAGACTGGCAAATCGCCAGTCCGCCGCGCAACGCTCGGCTCTATTGCCCCGCCGTCAGCATTATGGGCTCTACACTAGCCACAATCGGCGAGCTCGCTTCCGCAGGCGCCACATCCATGCGAATCACCTGTCCCGGCTCCGGCGGCACCAATCCCATCCGCCGCGCTATCACATCAATTCTTTCGGGATCGCGCAGCGACGCATCTTCCAGCCGCAGCGCACGATTCATCTCGGTAAGGTTGCTAAACTCTCGCTTTGCTGACTCAATCTGATACCCGTACTCAATCGCGCGGAAATGCTGCCATGCATACGTAAACACCAGCAAAAACAGGCAGCCCAATGCCGTACCGAATTGCTTCATCTCGCGATTGCGTCCCGGGTCTTCCACTTTCACCAGGCGTGAGTTGTCGATTGCCTTCGAGAAATAGATCTCCGGCGTCCCGGTGAAAAAAGTATTCCGCCGCGCCGCCGGAATCGCACTGCCGAATGCCGCTGCTGCCGCCATTTATGCCGCTCCCGCGTATACCGGTTCACTGTGCATCTGCGCGATCTGCAGATCGAACATTTTCTGCAGTTCCATTTCGTCGAGGACGCGCTTCTGAAGCGCGCCCCGTTCGGCCCGTTCCACTGTCGCCATCAAGTCCTGGATCAACGTTCCTGTGTACATTTCCCAACCTCAGCCTTGGATTCCTACCACGGAATCCTTTTGTAGCGCCGCTGTCTCAGCGGCTGCGGATCTTTACTCCTGTCCGCTTTTTTCGAACCTGAACTCCCGGCACGCCATTACAGCTGTGCCGGGGACTCCGGCAGGTTTTCCGGAGTTAAACTCTTTCCGCCGCCCGCATCTTCGCGCTGCGTGCCCGCGGATTGCGATCTTGCTCTTCTTCCGATGCCACGAGCGGTTTCTTAGTCAAAATCCGGTAGTACATGTCCTTCATCGCGCCCTCGCGGAAGGCATCCTTTACGATGCGATCTTCTAACGAGTGAAAACTGATCACCACCACGCGTCCTCCTGGCTTCAGAATCCGCGGCGCCGCTTCCAGCAGCGCCTTCAGATCGTCCAGTTCGCGGTTTACGAAGATTCGAAGAGCCTGAAAAGTTCGGGTCGCTGGATGAATCCTTCTTTCTGCAGAATTCATTGGCCGGGCCGCGGCTGATATGACATCCGCAAGATGTGCGGTAGATCGTATCGGCCGCGACCGGCAAATGGCTCTGGCGATTCTCCGCGACCTCCTTTCCTCTCCGAATTCGTAAAT
>Ga0182024_10005986_pt1 | contig 26944 bp, 24 predicted proteins | sample P32metaG_FD_120480 | JGI IMG/M metagenome (GOLD analysis project Ga0182024, IMG submission 120480) | Permafrost microbial communities from Stordalen Mire, Sweden - P3-2 metaG (Illumina Assembly) | ecosystem: Environmental > Terrestrial > Soil > Wetlands > Permafrost | place: Sweden: Stordalen...
CGGTCGCGCAGCGCGTCGACGTCGACCTCCACTGCGTCTTCGAGAAACCGGTCGATCAGCGCGGGCCGTTCGGCCGACAGACCACCTTCGCGTCCGAGCGAGCCGGTGAGCTCGAGCTCAGCCATGGCGCGACGCAGGTCGTTGTCGTCGAAGACGATCTCCATTGCGCGACCGCCCAGCACGTATGACGGGCGCACCAGCACCGGATAGCCGATGTTCGCCGCGACCGCGATCGCGTCGTCGATCGAGCTTGCCATCGCACCTTCGGGTTGCGGGATGCCGAGGCGATCGCACAGCGCCTTGAACCGCTCGCGGTCTTCGGCCGCGTCGATCGAGGTCGGGCTGGTTCCGAGGATCGGGATTCCGGCCTGCTCGAGGATCCGGGCCAGCTTCAGCGGCGTCTGCCCGCCGAGGCCGACAATCACGCCGTGCACACTCCCCGAGCTGTTCGCGGCGTGTTGGAGCCCGTGGCAGACATTCAGGACGTCTTCTTCGGTGAGCGGCTCGAAGAAGAGCCGGTCGCTCGTGTCGTAGTCGGTGGACACGGTCTCGGGATTGCAGTTCACCATGACCGTTTCGAAGCCGGCGTCGTGCAACGCGAAGGCGGCGTGCACGCAGCAGTAGTCGAACTCGACGCCCTGGCCGATACGGTTCGGTCCGCTTCCGAGGATCACGACGGTCGGACGCGTGACCGGTGCGAGTTCGTCTTCGTCTTCGTAGGTGCCGTAGTGGTACGGCGTGTGGGCATCGAACTCGGCGGCGCACGTGTCGACCGTCTTGTAGGTCACCTGGACACCCGCCGCGAGACGCACGGCGCGCACTGTGGGGGCATCGAGGTGCCACAGATACGCGAGCTGGGCGTCGGAGAAACCGAGCTGCTTGGCGTGACGCCAGTCGGGCCGCGTCATCGCCGCGAAGCCCACGTCGGTGAGTCGCTCGCGTTCCTCGACGATCTGGAGGATCTGATCGCAGAACCAGGGATCGACGCCGGTGGCTTCGTGTACACGCTCGATGGACACGAACCGTCGTAGCGCGGCCTCGATTTGGAAAACCCGTTCGGGCGTCGGGACGGCGGCCGCCCGCACGAGCTCATCGTCGTCGAGATGTTCGAGTTCGTGTTCGGCCGGATCGCAGTTGAGACCGTTCCGGCCTGTCTCGAGCGAGCGGAGCGCCTTTTGCAGCGACTCGGCGAACGTGCGGCCGATCGCCATCACCTCGCCGACCGATTGCATCTGGGTTCCGAGGACCGGAATCGAACCGGGAAGCTTCTCGAACGCCCAACGCGGGATCTTCGTGACGACGTAGTCGATTGTCGGTTCGAACGAGGCGGGCGTCTCGCGCGTGATGTCGTTTCGGATTTCGTCGAGTCGGTAGCCAACTGCGAGTTTGGCCGCGATTTTGGCGATCGGGAAACCGGTGGCCTTGCTCGCCAACGCGCTCGAGCGCGACACACGCGGGTTCATCTCGATGATGACCTGCTCGCCGGTCTGCGGGTCCACCGCGAACTGCACGTTGGACCCGCCGGTGTCGACACCGATCCGGCGGATGCACGCGAACGCGGCGTCGCGCATGCGCTGATACTCGACGTCGGTGAGGGTCTGGGCCGGAGCGACCGTGATCGACTCGCCGGTATGGACGCCCATCGCGTCGACGTTCTCGATCGAGCAGATCACCACCACGTTGTCCGCGTGGTCGCGCATCACCTCAAGTTCGTATTCCTTCCAGCCGACGACGCTGCGTTCGATCAGGATTTCCGAGATCGGGCTCGCGGCCAGTCCGCGCTCGGCTACCCGTTGCATCTCCCGGTGATCGTGCGCGATACCGGTCCCGCCACCTCCGAGAATGAATGCGGGGCGGACGATCACGGGATAGCCGACCTCGGCCGCGACCGCGAGCGCCTCGTCGACCGCGTACGCGACACCCGAAGGCGGGACCCGCAGACCGATCTCACCCATCGCGACCTTGAATCGCTGCCTGTCCTCGGCAGTGCGGATCGCGTCGACACTGGCGCCGATCAGCTCGACGTTGAACGCGTCGAGGACACCTGCTTCGTCGAGTGCAATCGCAAGGTTCAGTGCGGTCTGGCCCCCGAGCGTCGGCAAGAGCGCGTCAGGACGTTCGCGTTCGATGATGCGCTCGAGGGAAGGGACGTTGAGCGGTTCGACGTAGGTGGCGTCGGCGAACTCGGGGTCGGTCATGATCGTCGCCGGGTTCGAGTTGACGAGGACGACGCGAAAACCTTCGTCGCGCAGGACGCGGCAAGCCTGCGTGCCGGAGTAGTCGAACTCACATGCCTGGCCGATGATGATCGGCCCGCTCCCGATCAACAGGATCGTCTCGAGGTCGGAGCGGCGCGGCATCGGATCAGACCGCCCGCATCAGGTCGGTGAACTCGCCGAACAGGTAGCGCGCATCGTGCGGGCCGGGGCCGGCCTCGGGGTGGTACTGGACGCTGAACGCGCGTAAATCTTCGGCGCGCATCCCCTCGAGGTCACCGTCGTTGAGGTTCAGGTGGGTGACGACCGTCCCCTCCGGCAGTGATGCTGCATCCACGGCGTAGTTGTGGTTCTGGCTGGTGATCTCGACCCGACCGGTCGCGAGGTGACGGACCGGATGGTTGCCGCCGTGATGGCCGAATCGCAGCTTGAACGTCGACGCGCCGAGCGCGAGTGACATGATCTGATGGCCGAGGCAGATGCCGAACACCGGTATCTGCCCGAGCAGGGCGCGGATGTTGTCGCGGGCGTAGTCGACCGCAGCCGGGTCGCCCGGCCCGTTCGACAGGAACACGCCGTCTGGTGCACGTGCGAGCACCTCCGCCGCGGGTGTCGAGGCAGGCACGACCTCGACCTGGCAACCGGCGTGCACGAGGTGTTCGACGATCGATCGTTTGATCCCGAAGTCGTACGCGACCACGAACAAGCTCGCGTCGTCAGGTCCGACCGTGTAGGGCGCAGTCGCGGTCACCTGCGTGACGAGATCGCGGCCATCGGTGCCGCCGTCAGCCTGCGCGGCGGCGAGCAGCGTGTCGCGATCGGCCGAGCCGAACGCGCCGGGCATGGCGCCCGCCGAGCGGATGTGGCGGGTGAGTCGACGCGTATCGATCCCGGCGATACCAGCTACCCGATGGCGTTCGAGATAGCCGCTCAGGTCTTGTGTGGCGCGCCAACTCGACGGCCGTCGCGCCAGATCGCGCACGATGACTCCGCGGCACTGGGGAACGGCTGCTTGGTCATCGTCGCCGTTGACGCCGTAGTTGCCGATATGGGGGTAGGTGAACGTGATGATCTGGCCGGCGTAGGAGGGGTCGGTCACGATCTCTTGGTAACCGACCAGCGCGGTGTTGAACACGACCTCGCCGCCAACCAGGCCCGACTCGGGCCGATGGCCGACCGAGAAGCCTTCGAAGGTCGTGCCGTCCGCGAGGACGAGCTCCGCGGTGTTATCCACCACCCCTCCTCACCGAACATGGCGAGTGGTGCGGGCGCGACGTCGCCGGCGGCCCGAACGGCCGGTCAGGTCGGGTCACTGCCAGATGTTGGGTCACTGCCAGGTGATGGGTCATTGGTTGAGTTCGCCGTCACGGACGGTAGGCAGGCCGTCGAGCAGGGTGTGGCGGACCTTGCCGGTGAGTTTCCACTCGTGCCACGGCGAGTTCGTCGCGCGGCTGGCCAGCCGGTGCGCGTCGACGACCCAGCGCAGCGTGGGGTCGATCACGCAGAGGTTCGCGGGCCGACCGATCGACACGGGGCCACCGTGGCCGTATGCGTCAAGTCCCGAAATCCGGGCCGGCCGCCACGACAACGCGCCGAGCGCGGCACCGATCGAGACAACACCCGGTTCGACGAGGGTGCTGAGCACGACGGCAAGTCCAGTCTCGACGCCGAGCATGCCTGCGGGCGCTTCCTCGAACGGCGAGGCCTTCGTTTCGGGCGCGTGCGGTGCATGATCGGTCGCGACCGCATCGATCGTGCCGTCGGTCAGACCGGCACGTAACGCGTCGACGTCGTGCTGCTCGCGCAGCGGTGGATTCATCTTGAACACCGGATCAAACTCCGCGCACGCGCCGTCGGTGAGCACGAGGTGCTGCGGGGTGCACTCGGCGGTCACGCGTACCCCCGCAGCTTTCGCGGCGCGCACCAGCTCGACCGTCTGTCCGCTCGATACGTGCATCACGTGATACCGGCCACCCGTGAGCTTGGCGAGCGCGAGGTCACGACCGACGATCGACGACTCCGCCTCGGCGGGCCGGCCGGGTATGCCGAGCCGGGCCGACCAGGCTCCTTCGTGCATGTGGCCACCGTGGACGAGCGCAGGATCCTCGGCGTGCTGAGCCAGCACCGAGCCGGCAAGCGCGCCGAGGTACTCGAACGCGCCCCGCATGACGCGAGCGTCGGCCACGCAATCGCCGTCGTCGGTGAACATGCGCACGCCGAGGTCGTAGAGCTCCCCCATCGGTGCGAGCTCCGTACCGTGGCGGCCCTTGGTGATGCAGGCCGCCACATGTACCGCGCACGCGGCGCGGCGGCCCCGCTCGAGCACCGCCTGCACGACCGCCGCATCGTCAAGGGGCGGTTCGGTGTTCGGCATGCACACCACCGCGGTGCAGCCACCGAGCGCCGCCGCTCGCGCGCCGGTCTCGATCGTCTCGGCATCTTCGCGACCGGGCTCGCGGAAATGGACGTGGATGTCGACCAGGCCGGGCGCCACGACGCAACCTTCCGAGTCGAGCACCAACGCGCCGGCTGACGCCGACAGTCTCGGGCCAACTTCGGCGATGAGGCCATCGACGATGCGGACGTCGCCAACGCGTTCGCCGGTCTCGTCGATCACGCGGCCACCAGCCAGGACCAGTTCAGACAACAGGACCTCCCGACCCGACCAGCGACCACAACACCGCCATCCGGACGGCGACGCCATTGGCGACCTGTTCCGTGACAAGCGAACGGACCGAGTCGGCGACCTCGGCGGCGATCTCAACACCCCGATTCATCGGTCCGGGGTGCATCACCAGCGTGTCGGGCTTGAGGCGCGCCGCACGCGGCGCGGTGAGACCCCATCGAGCCGAGTACTCGCGCAACGTCGGGAACCGCACGTCAGCGCCGTTGGCGTCGATCCGCTCGAGCTGGATTCGCAGCAGGTAGACGACGTCGACGTCGGCAAGCACGTCGTCGAGGTCGTAGGACACGGCGACTGGCCATCCGTCGATCCGCGACGGCATCAGCGTCGGGGGGCCGACCAACGTGAGATCACAACCCAGCGCGCGCAACGCCACGACGTTGCTGCGGGCGACGCGGGAATTCGCGATGTCTCCCACGATCGCAACTCGACATCCGTCAAGTGACGGTCCGCGGTGACGGCGGAGCGTAAACGCGTCGAGCAACGCTTGCGTCGGATGCTCATGGCGCCCGTCGCCGGCGTTCACCACACTGGCCGACGTCCACGACGCGACCCGATGGGGCGCCCCGGCAGCCGAGTGACGCACAACGATCGCATGGACGCCCATCGCTTCGATCGTCTGCACCGTGTCGAGCAGGCTTTCGCCTTTGTTGACCGAAGAGGTCGCGACCGAGAACGTCATCGTGTCGGCGCCCAGACGTTTCGCGGCCGCTTCGAACGACAGGCGTGTGCGCGTCGAGTCCTCGTAGAAGAGTGAGACCACCGTCTTTCCGCGCAACGCTGGCACTTTTGGGATGTCGCGCTGCGTCACCTCGACGAACGACGCAGTGAGGTCGAGCATCGACTCGATCCCGGTGCGCAGGCTCGTTGCGACCGGGCCCGAGGTGTCAAGTTCGGCGAGGTCGTCGACGGCGAGCAGATGTTTCACGATGCTCCTTCCGGCGGACCCCACAACTCGACGCCGTCGTTGCCGACGTCGACTTCGCGGAGCCGGACGCGTACATCTTCGACCGCGCGGGTGGGCAGGTTCTTCCCGACGAAGTCGGCGCGTAACGGCAGTTCGCGATGGCCGCGATCGACCAGCACGGCGAGCTGTACCGCCCGGGGGCGACCGAGCTCGAGCAACGCGTCGAGGGCGGCGCGAGCCGTCCGGCCCGTGAAGAGGACGTCGTCGACGAGCACGACGACCTTCCCGCTGACGTCGGGGACCTCGGTCGGCCCGAGTGGGACGACCGGCCGCAGTCCGATGTCGTCGCGGTAGAACGAGACGTCGAGCGCGCCGACCGGCACTGCGACACCCTCGAACGATTCGATCGCGACCGCCAGCCGTCGCGAGAGCGCGACGCCGCGTGTGTAGAGCCCGACGAGCACGACGTTGGCTGCGCCGTGGTTCCGTTCCACGATCTCGTGCGCGATGCGGGTCAGGGCCCGGCGAAGGTCGTCAGCATCGAACACCCTCGTCCGCAAGACGACCGGCGCGCCTGACGCGACATGACCCTCGCCCATCGGGCCAGGGTCATCGGTTCCGGGACGTTTGGTGTTGGCCGCGTCATCTCGCGCGTGCATGTCTCACCTTCCGTGGAAACCTCACGGGATCTCCTTCACGGTGACAGCGACGATAGCACTGCGTCCGCGGCCGCGCGCGCGGATGGCGACGCGCCGGCGACCGAAAAGCCGTCGGTGTCGAGCGTTTCGCCGACCGAGCAGATGCGCGGGTCGTTCAAATGCACCGCCAACGCGGCGGCATACTCGTAGGGCGTTTCGGCGGGGACGCGCGGCCTGCCGGCTCGCCGACCGATACGTTCCAGGCGGGCGAGGCGGCGGGCCGCCCAGCTCGAGTGCCGGCGGACGCGGCGGCGGCGGAATCGGGCGAACAGGTCGGGGGCGGCGACCGCCGCCAGGACAAGCGTCGCGGCGAGCAAGCCGAACCCGATCGCGTTGTGACGGGCGGTGGCCAGCCACGATCCGCTCGTGGCCGCGTCGCCGGCGAGGGGAACTGACGCCGTCGGATCGAACGGCTGCCAGCCGACACCCGGAAAGTAGATCTCCGCCCATGCGTGGGCGTCGCGTTCGCGCACTGTGAATTCGCCGGTGAGTCCATCGCGGCTGCCGGGAACGAATCCGGTCGCCAGGCGCGACGGGATCCCGACGCTGCGCGCCATGACGACGAGGCTGGTCGCGACCTGTTCGCACCAGCCGACCCGTGACCGGAACAAGAAGTCGTCGACGACATCGACGCCTTTCGGTGAGAGCGGCGCATTGATCGAATAGCGCACGTGGGCGCCCAGCCACGACTCGAGGGCGCGGATCTTGTCGTAGGTCGTCGGCGCCGACGCGGTGATACGCCGCGCCAACGCCCGTACCCGCTCGGTCGTGACGGGCGGCTGCGCGTACTGGCGACGCACCGCGTCGGGGACCGGGAGCGCGTTGGTGGCACGCAGGCTGGCGGCGGTCGACCGGACGCTCCGGCTGGTCACGGTGTACGTCGCGCCGTTTCCGAAACCGTCGACGACGCTCGCGGTCCCGTCGGCGCGTTGTTCGACGAGCCGGTCGGTCTCGACTGAGACTGGGCTCGGTGCCGCGAAGATGATGTCGGAGTAGCCCTCGAGGTGGAATGTCTGACGCATCGGCTGGCCGGTTGTTGCACCGACGTCGTCGGGTTCGGGTGTGATCGTCGTGGTGTCACCGTCATGAGGGAGCGCGGTCGCGGTCGGGTCGGACTGGGTCCACGCATGTCCGTTCCACACGTCGAACGTCTCGCCCCGCCAGAACTCGCCGCGGGGGGCGTCGACGGTGAACACCACGCGATTGGAAAGGCGAGGCCGCTGCGTCATGTCGAGCTCGTCGGTGGCCTGCAGCGAGGACGGGGCGTTCTCGATGGCACCGACGGACGGATCGAGTCCGGGCCATACGTGACGTCCGAGATGATCAGTGAGTGTCGGCCCGAGCGCGACGACCGCGACCGCGACGATCACGGCGGTGGTGATGGAGCGGCGCACGACCTCGCCGGTTCGCCGGGCCAGCGGCGCGCCCTGCGGCAACGGATGCACCTGCTCGGCGCCGGTCCGGTCGACCAGCAGCAACGCGACGAGGGTGGCGCCAGCCCAACAGACCAGCAGCGGACTCGTGTCGGACCCCGCGTACGACGCGTGACGCAGCGCGCCGAGTCCGGCCAGTCCGAGGAGGACGACGACGACCCGCCGCGTCGACAGCGACGGCAGCGCGAACACACCGAGCAACGCGGCGACCGCGCCGGCGAGCGCGCCGATTGGGAGGGGCAATCCAACTCGGCCCGCGGCGATCGCGCCGACCGCAGCCAGCGCAATCGCGACGGGCGCCGCGACGACCCGCCACGGCGACCCGCGCCGCCACAACGGCTCCGATCGTCGAGTCCGGTCGCTCATCGCGCTCATGCCTGCACCGTCACAACCGGCCAGCCGGCGGGCGGAGCGCCGACCGGTCCGGCGCCGGCGCGGGCGAGGCGGCGTCCGAGGTCGCGCATATCGACGACGCGCACCGACACGGGCCCGGTCGCCTCGCTCGTACAGCACCACACGGCTCCGCCCGCCGCGAGCGTCGCACGCCCGATCCCGGCCGCGCGGCTCGCGATCGCCTCGACGTCGTCGGACGAGTTGAGATCGACGACGAGTGCGACGCCGACGACGCCGGGCGGTTCGTGTTCGCGCACGACGAGGGTTCCCCGCCTCGCGCTGGTCGGCCAGTGCACAAGCCGGGCCGGGTCGCCGGGCACGTAGGGCCGTACCGCGCGAACCGAGTCGCCGGTGCCGGGAACTGCCGTCGATGTGACGGAGATCGTGGCGTCGGCCATCCGCTCGTAGAGCCGATGGGCGGTCATGTCCGACCCGGCCGGAGCCGCCGACGGACGCGGCGCGACGGCCTGTTCGGTTGGGAGCTGGACCCGAAGGACTCGCGAACGAACGAACACCCCGAGCGGCGCGGAGGTGCGAAGCTCGATCCGCAGGCTGGAGCACACGCCCCGACGGGTCGGGATGCGGGGGATCACGCCGTGGGCGGGCGAGGCAGTGACCCACCACTGGCCCTGCGGGTCGAGCACCCGCAGCTCAACGCGATCGACCCGTCCGTGCAGTCGAACGTGCACGTCGTGGCTTTGGCCGACGGTGCCATCGGCCGGCACCCACGCGTCGATTTCGACACCCGACAGCATCACGGTCGGCCAGACGATTCCCAGGACGAACAACGCGAACGCGAACACTCCGACTGCGACGACACCTTGTTCGCCGGTCGCTGCTCCCGCCGCGATGCCGTAGGCACCGAGCGTGAACAGCACGATCGAGGTGAGCGTCAGCTCTCCGGGTCCGTTCAAGGGCGGGGCGTCTCGACGGCACCGACGATTTCGCCGACCACGAGCCAGCCGGCACGGACGTCGACACCCTGCGCGAGGAGGATCCGGTGCGCGAGGGCGGCCGGCGCGACTTGTTTCACGTCGTCGGGCGAGACGAAGTCCCGACCCATGACGGTCGCGTGCGCCTGCGCGGCGCGGAGCAGCCCGAGGCTGGCCCGGGGCGAGGCGCCGAGCACGACCCCAGGATGGTTGCGGGTCGCGTCGGCGACGTCGAGCACGTAGTCGCGTACGGTGTGCGCGCAGTGCACGCCGCGTACCGCCGCGATGGTCGCGGCGAGCTCGGCCGGAACGGTGACCGGCGTGATGGCATCGAGCGCGTCGATCCCGCCGTCGCCGTCGAGGATCTCGCGTTCGGCGACGCGGCCGGGCAGCCCGAGCGTGCAGACGAGCGCGAACCGGTCGAGCTGACTCTCCGGCAACGGGAACGTGCCGGCGCTGCCAAACGGATTCTGCGTCGCGACGACAAAAAACGGATCTGGGAGCTGGTGGGTGGCGCCGTCGACGGTGACTTGGCGTTCCTCCATCGGCTCGAGCAGCGCCGCTTGGGTTCGAGGCGAGGTGCGGTTCACTTCGTCGACGAGCAGCACGTTCGCGAAGATCGGGCCAGGCCGGAAATCCCACACGCCGCTCGCCGGGCCGTAGATCGACGTCCCGGTGACGTCGGCTGGAAGGAGATCGGGTGTGCATTGCACACGCCCGTACCGGCCGCCGATCGACGCAGCCATCGATTTCGCGAGCAGCGTCTTGCCGGTGCCTGGCATTCCCTCGACGAGGAGGTGTCCGCCGGAAAGCAGCGCGACCAACGCGAGGCGGACCGTGTCGGGAGCGCCCCGCACGGCACTGCCGATCGCGTCGAAGAGCTCAGCTGCCACCGCGCGGGGGTCGCGCACCACGGCCGAATCCGGCGGACTGGGGAGCTGCATGCCGGCTCCAGGCTAGAGGACCCACCGGGGCCCCTGTTCCGCCCGCGGCCGGCGGCGGTCAACCCGTCGAAGCGGCGAGCAACGCCCCGAGCAGTTCGGTCATCCAGGCGTACAGCGCGTGCAGCTCGTAGCTCGGATCGTCGGGGTCGAGTGCGTCGAAGTCCCATTCGGCGGTGACGTTCAGCGCGGTCCCGACTGCGAGCCGGGCGTCGTTCAGGACGCCGATCCAGTGTGCGACCAGCGCGTCGCCGAGCACCAGTTCGCGCCCGTCGCGCATCCCGCGCACTGGCAGCGCCGAGTCGAGACTCCGCACGACGTCGGTCATGGAGGTCAGTCGCGACTCGACAAGGTCGTCGTGGACCAGCTCCTGCCAGTGGCGCTCTGCGTCCTCTTCGGTGGGATCGAGATACGCGCGAGGGAACAACCGCTGGGTGACGACATCGACGCTCGAATGGTCGCTGAACATCCGGCCGAGATCGGCGAACACCGTCTGCAGTACCTCGACCTCGCGTACGTGCAATGTCAGCACGACGGAGCTTCCACGACGGTCGACCGTCGGCCGCTCGGCCACGTCAGCGATCGTGCTGCATCGTTGCCCAGAGCCCGTGCGCGTGCAGCCGCGCGACATCGTTCTCACAACGTTCCCGGGTGCCGCTCGACACGACGGCCTTGCCTTCGTTGTGCACCTGCAGCATCAAGCGACGAGCCTTCGCTTTCGTGTAGCCGAAGAGCTTCTGGAACACGTACGTGACGTAGTCCATCAAGTTGATCGGGTCGTCCCAGACGATCACGACCCACGGCACGTCGAGACGGGTCTCGGTATCGCCGAGGAGTTCCTCGACGGTGTCGGGAACGACGATCTCCTCGGTTCCGATCTCCATACGGGGGCCGCTCACGGCTCGGTGCGCACTTCTGCCGCGATCCGGGAGAGCAACCCGTTGACGAAGCGGCCGGAGTCCTTCGTGGAGTACTGCTTGGCGAGCTCGACCGCTTCGGTGATCGCGACCGCGGTCGGCACGTCGGACCGCCACGCGAGCTCGTAGGTGCCGATGCGCAACAGCGCCCGATCGACGACCGGCATCCGGTCGAGCGACCAGTGCTCGGAGAACTTGGCGATGATCGCGTCGATCTCCTGGCGGTGTTCGTCGACGCCGAGCACGAGGCACTGGGCGTACTCGTCGGGCGGAACCGGCAGGCCGTCGAGCAGCGCCGGGCCGGTGACGTTCCGCTGTTCGCATTCGTAGGCGAGCCCGAGCGCGCGTTCGCGCGCCGAGCGCCGTGTCGGCATCAGCCGGTCCTCGCGACTCGCCTCAAGCTCGCGACAGGTAGTCGCTGGAGCGTGTGTCAACCTTCACCCGGTCGCCGACGTTCACGAACAGCGGGACCTGCACGACAAGGCCGGTTTCGAGGGTCGCGGCCTTGCGGGCACCCGACACGCGGTCGCCCTGCATACCGGGTTCGGTGTCGGTCACGGTGAGTTCGACCGCCGCCGGAAGCTCGACGCCGACGATCTCGTTCTTGTACATCGGCAAGACAGCGGTGTCACCTTCTTTGAGGAAGTTCACCGCGTCGCCGATACTGTCGGACGGGACGTACAGCTGATCGTAACTCTCGTTGTCCATGAAGACGTAGTCGCCGCCCTCGCGGTACAGGAACTGCATCTCGCGCTTGTCGATCATCGCGAGCACCACTTTTTCGTCGGCTCGGAAGGTCCGGTCGATGACGGCGCCGGTGCGGACATTCTTCAGTTTGGTGCGCACGAACGCCCCGCCTTTGCCCGGCTTGACGTGCTGGAACTCGACGACGTTCACCAACCCTTCGGGCAGGTCGAGCGCCATGCCGTTCTTCAGATCGTTGGTCGAGATGCTCACAGCACGAGATCCTTCGGAGTGAGGGTCAGCGGCTCGGAACCTGCGGCGGCCACGACGACCGTATCTTCGATTCGCACGCCGCCGATGCCGGGAAGATACACACCCGGTTCGACCGTCACGACGTCGCCGACAAGCAAGGTATCACGACCGGTCGCGGCCACTCGCGGCGCTTCGTGGATCTCGAGACCGACGCCGTGACCGGTCGAGTGAGCAAACGCGTCGGCCCATCCCGCATCAGCGATCACGTCGCGGGAGGCACGGTCGACCTCCGCGCAGGTGACGTCGGCCGCCACCCGCGCGCGGCCCGCCTGCTGGCTGGCGAGCACGACGCTGTAGAGATGACGAGCATCGGGTCCAGGGTCTCCGAGCGAAACCGTCCGCGTCATATCCGAGCAGTACCCGTCGACGATGCATCCGAAGTCGCACACGACAAGTTCGTTGCGGCCGATGACGCGATCTGACGGCTGGGCGTGCGGTTTGGCGCCATTCGGACCTGCGGCGATGATCGGATCGAAGCTGTTCCCGCTCGCGCCGCGTTCGCGCATCGCGAATTCGAGTTCCAGCGCGAATTGACGTTCGGTAATACGGTCCGCGAGACGCGGCAACAGCGCCTGGAACGCGTCGTCGGCGATCGCGCACGCCCGCCGGATCCGATCGACTTCACCGAAGTCTTTCACGCGTCGCAGGTCTTCGACGAGCGCGCCGGCCGGCACGAGTTCGGCGCCTTCGAACGTGGCGGCGAAACCGCGCTGGTCGGCCCATGTGACGCTGTGGTCCTCAAGTCCGAGCCGTGCGCCGGGCGTCACCATCGCGGCGAGCACTCGGTGCTGCGCGGCGGCGGTCAACCCGATCTCGATGCGCACTTCGGTGTCGACCGACGCGGCGCCGAGCTGCTCGTTCGACTGTTCGATGTAGCGGCCGTCGGTGACGAACACTGCCTCGTGGGCCGCGATCAGCAGCATCGCCGCCGAACCCGTGAACCCGGTCAGGTACCGAACGTTGGCCAGCTTGGTGACGAGCAACGCGTCGAGTTGTTCGGTCACCAGTCGCTGGCGCAGGCGAGCGAGCCTCGACGTGAAGTCGAGTGGAGCGAGCACGACCGGCGTCACGACTGGCCCTGCGTCTCGTCGGCCAGACGGGCCGCGACTGCCTCGACCGCGAGTCGGTAGCTGTCGGCGCGCAAACCGGTGATGGTGCCGTCAACGACAGGGGAAATCACCGACCGGTGCCGCCAACGCTCACGTGCGTACGGGTTCGAGAGGTGCACCTCGATCTTCACTCCTTCGAACGTCGCGATCGCGTCGGTCAGCGCGTACGCATAGTGGGTGAAGGCACCGGCGTTGATGACGATCGCCGCGCACCGGCCCCGCGCGCCGTGAATGGCGTCGATCAGTGCGCCTTCGTGGTTCGATTGCACGTGCTCGACGTCGTGTCCGAGCTTCGCCGCGGTCTCGCCCGCCAACGCGACGAGCTCCGCGAGGGTTGTCGTGCCGTAGTGCTCCGGTTCTCGTTCCCCCAAGAGGTTGAGGTTGGGTCCGGACACCAACAGGATCTTCGCCATCATGCCTCCACTTGAATGGCCGCGAGCGCCTTGCGCACCGCGCCCGGGTCAGGATTTTCGACCCGCTCGATCCCGTTCGGACCGTCGAGGACGAAGGTGAGCGCGCCGGCCGATTTCTTGTCACGCGCCATCAGCTCCAGGATCTCGTCGGCGTGCAGGCCGGCCGGCGCGTCGGTCGGCAGTCCCAACCCTCGGACGAGGCCTTCCGTCGTTGCGACCAACTCGGGATTGACGCGCTCGAGGATCGCGCCCAGGTGCGCAGCGAAGACCAGCCCGACCGCGACCGCTTCGCCGTGCAGCAGCGTGTGGCCGGTCGCGGTTTCGAGCGCGTGCGCGACCGTATGCCCGTAGTTGAGGACGGCTCGGGCGCCGGAGCGTTCGTATTCGTCGCGTGCGACGACCGCGGCTTTGATTTCGACGCAGCGTGCGATCACGACCGCGAGGGTGGCGGGATCGCGACGGATCAGTCCCTCGACCTGGGACGACACGAAATCTTCGCCGATCAACGCGTACTTGGCGATCTCGCCGAGACCGCAGCGGAACTCGCGGTCGGGCAATGTGTGCAGCACCAGAGGGTTCACGAACACGGCGCGGGGTTGATGGAACGCGCCCACGAGATTCTTCCCTTCAGGAAGGTTCACTCCGGTCTTGCCGCCGATCGCGCTGTCGACCATCGCCACAAGCGTTGTCGGCACCTGCACGACGTCGACACCCCGGTAGTACGCGGCCGCCGCGAATCCGGCAGTGTCGCCGACCACTCCCCCGCCGACCGCGAGGACGAGGTCACCGCGCAGCATTCCCCCTTGGGCGAAGGAACGGCTGAGTTTCTCGACCGTCGTCAGTGACTTGGCGTCTTCGCCGTCGTCCATCATGAAGGTCTGGTGCACAACGCCGACAGCCGACAGCTGCGCGCGGACGAGCCCGCCCACGTGACGGTCCACCGTCGCCTGGGTCACGATCGCGATCCGGCGCCGGTCGCGTACCACCTGGCTCAGCCGGTCGTATGACTCCTCGATCACGACGTCGTAGCCGCGCTCACCGAGATCGACGCGAACGCACCGGCTCACATGTCCCGCCTCTCGTAGGCGGCGAGCACCGCATCGGCCACTTCGCCGACGTCGCGATGGTCGGTGTCGACCACCGCGTCGGCAGCCGCACGGTACGCGTCGGCTCTGTCCAGGGCGAGCCGTTCGAGCGCGCCCGCCGGATCGCCGGCCAGAAGCGGCCGGCGATCGTCGTCGCCAACGCGTTCGACGAGCACCGCGGTTGGTGCACGCAGCCACACGACCGTCCCCGAATCGCGGAGTCGACGCCGGTTGTCGGCGTCGACCACCGTTCCGCCACCGCAGGCGATGACCAACGGCAGCGGCGATGCACACACGTCGACGACGACCTCGCGTTCCAACTCGCGGAATCGCTCCTCGCCGCGTTCGCGCCACAGCTCCCCGATGGGCATGGCTGCGTGCGCCATGATGAGCTCGTCGAGGTCGACGAACGGCCGACCGAGACGCACGGAACATTCACGGCCGACCGTGGTCTTGCCGGCACCCATGAGACCGACGAGCACGAGATGTTGCGCGCTCACCGCAGCGACGCGCGGTAGGCGTCGTAGTTGCGAACGAGCTCGGTGAGCGAATCACCGCCAAATTTCCGCAACGCTTCCGATGCGACCACGAGCGCGGTCATCGTCTCGGCGACCACGCCGGCGGCCGGGACCGCGGTGACGTCGGTGCGCTCCTTGAACGACACCGATTCCTGCTTCGTTTCGGTGTCGACCGTCTTCAGCACGGGCCGGTTGAGCGTGGCGAGCGGCTTCATCGATACCCGGGCGACCACCAGGTCGCCGGTGGTCATGCCGCCCTCGATGCCGCCGGCCCGCGAGGTCGCGCGGCGGTACTCGCCGGCCTCGGCGTCCCAGAAGATCGCGTCGTGCGCGTCGCTGCCCCGACGGCCTGCGACCGTGAGACCTTCGCCGATCTCGACGGCTTTCATCGCCTGGATGCTCATGAGCGCCTGCGCGAGGAGACCGTCGATGCGGCGGTCCCAGTGCACGTGCGACCCGAGACCGGGCGGGATCCCGAAGCCGAGCACCTCGACCACCCCGCCGAGCGAGTCGCCGGCCTTCGCCGCTTCTTTGATCTCGCGGATCATGTCGGCTTCGGCGTCGGCGTCGCAGCAGCGCACCTCGGAGCTGTCGATCGCGTCGAGGTCGCCGGCCGCCGGCCGCCGATCGGGCGACGCGGTCGCCGATCCGAGCTGGACGACGTGGCTCAACACCGATATGCCGAGATGGCCGATCAGCGCTTTGGCGAGCGCGCCGGCGGCGACGCGTGCGGCGGTCTCGCGGGCGCTGGCGCGTTCGAGCACGTCGCGCGCATCGGTGAACCCGTACTTTTGCATGCCGGCAAGGTCGGCGTGGCCAGGGCGGGGTTGGGTGAGCGGCTGCGCGGTCTGGCCGGGCCCGGCCGACATCTCTTGGGACCATTTCCCGGTGGCCCACTCGCTGTTGCGTATCACGATCGCGATCGGCGAGCCCAGGGTTCGACCGTGGCGGATGCCGCCGAGAAGCTCCAAGTCGTCCTGCTCGAAACGCATGCGCGGACCGCGGCCGTAGCCGAGGCGGCGCCGTGCGAGCTCCGCCGCGATGTCGTCGACAAGGATGGGAAGGCCGGCGGGCATCCCCTCGACCGTGACCACGAGGGCCGGACCGTGGGATTCGCCGGCCGTCAAGAAGCGCAGCACGGTGTGCTCCGGTCGGACGTGAGCTGGACAACGCCGCGCAATCGTACGGCACCCGCGCCGTTCGGCCGGGCCGTTGGCGCGGCGGAGCTCCGCCGAGCCGGACCGTCGCGCCGGCGCGTACCGGGCTGCGCGGCCGTCGGTCGCGGCCCGGAGGTCGACGTCGTTACGAATTGTTGAGCGTGGACGGCGCGGAGACGGGCGTTGTGGCCGTACCCGCGGCCGGGGTGGCACCGACCGACGTTGCGGTTCCGTCGGCGGCGTCGGCCGCGTCCGGGGTCTCGAACATGCGCCCGGAGAACGTGCCGGTCAGTTCCGTCGCGCCGCTGAACGGTCCCGTCGAGCCGCCGGCCGTACCGCCGCCGGCTCCGGTCGAGCCGGCAGAGGCGAACGACACGCTGTCGACGACGACGAGCCGCTGCAGCCCCGCAAGCCGGCCCAAATAATCCACCAGCTGCGGGTACGTCCCTTTGACGGTGATGCCGACCGTGATCGACATCACGTCGCCGTCGCCGGGCGTGGGCGGCGCATGCGACACCGACTCCCAGGTGACGCCGGACGCCTGCGCGATGCCGTTGGCTTCACGTATGAACGCCGCCAGCGCCGGCGAATCGGGCATCGCCAACTCCAGCGACTGCAACTCGGCCTTGAAGGTCGCTGCGTGCGCGGCGTCGGCGCGGGCCTGCGTGAGTTGCGACTGAAGTGGCGCGACCTTCGCTCGCTCGGTCGCGGTGGCGGCTTTGGCCTTTGACGCCTGCGCGCGTATCGGCTTAAACAAGAACGTGTACCACAGCGCGACCGTGAGCACCGCGGCGAGGATCCCGACCGCAAGATTTTTGGTCTTCATCGTGCCGCCTTCACGAGCTGGTTCAGTTTTCCGCTCTGAGCCGCGGGGGTCGGCACGGCCGTGGCCGTGAAGTTGAGCCCGGTTCCCTGGGTGACTTTCTGCGCGCTCGTGACGTAGACGCTCCCGATCTCGGGGACCTTGCCCATCGCGTCGATCCAACTCGCGAGCGTCGGATAGTCCTTCGCCGTGCCGTTGAACGAGATGGCACCGGTAATCGTCGGTGCCGGCGGGGGCGGCGGCGCCGTGGTCGACGTCGTGGTGCCTGTTCCGGTCGCGGCTTGCGGCACGGGCACCGGGACCGCCGCGGGCGGGGTGACCTGGCCGGAGAACGACGTCAGCGTGATACCGGCCGGGATGTCGGCCGTGATCCGGGTGATCATCGTCTTCCACGCGACGTCAGTCGTGAGCAGCGTCTGCATGCTTGATTCGATCTGAGTGATCTGGTCCTCCTGGTTGAGGACCGGTTGGAGGCCGGCGAGCTGGCTGTTCAGCTCCGCGAGCTGTTGGGTGACGGCGGCGCCTTGCGACTTCGCGCTCGAGACGCTCTGGTGCGCGAGGTACGTCACCCCGCCGAGCAACACGACAAACGCCGCCACGCCCGCGACCGCAGCCGGCGGGATCTGGGCACGCCGCGTTTTCGCCGAGCTGCGCCGACTGCGCGGCAACAAGTCGATGACGGTGCCGACTCCGGCACCGCCGAGCGCCAGACCAACCGCGGCCGGGAGATACGGGTCGAGACGCGGCAGCTCTTCTTCGGTGAATCCGATGTCGCCGAGGGCGACCAGCTCGCGCGGCCGGGCGGGCTCGACCGGCACACCAACCAACGCGGAGAGCCGCTCTGTCAGGCCGGGAAGCTGCGCCGCGCCACCGGTCGTCACGATGCGGAGCAGCGGTGACGAGTCGGACTGGTTGCGGTAATAGTCGATCGAGCTGCGAACCTCGTCGAGCAGCACCGACAACGGCCGCTCGATCGAGCTGCGGGCGCGGGCGACGAGCTCGTCATGTCCGCTCGCACCGAGTTGACGCTTCAGTGCCTCGGCCGTCTCGGGCGGAAGGTCGAGCTCGTTGGCGATTGCGTCGGTCAGTTCGCGGCCGCCGGTGCCGAGCACGCGTACGAAACGGGGCACACCCACCTCGTGCACCGCGATGGCGGTGACGCCGCCACCGAACGACACGATGCCTTCGGCGCCGGGTCCGTCTTCGGCAGGGCCGAGGCCGCCGCCAGACTCGGTCGAAGCACCGACCCCGGCGCCGATCAGGGCAAGGTCGGGGACGGTACGGGCGAGCGGTCTGATCAGCGCGAGTGGCACCAGATCGACGGCCGCGACCTGCAGGCCGCCGGCCTCGACCGCGGCGACGAGCCGCAGCACCGTCGCTTCTTGCACCGCGGCGAGCAACACGTGCATGCGCGGCTCGCCGCTGTCGCCCGGGCCTGCGGGTCCGAGAATGGCGAAATCGAGGACGGCGTCATCGAGCGGGATCGGGATCAGCTCTGCCGCCTGGAACTGCAACGCGCTCGCGAGTTCGTCGCGAGTCATTTGCGGCATCTCAATCTGACGGACGACGACACGCGGGCTCGCCAACCCGAGTCGCACGGCCGCACGTTTCAGGCCGACCTCTTCGCGCAGACGACCGACCGCCTCGGTCACCGCGGCATCGTCGGCGACCTCACCTTCACGCATCGTCTCGCGGCCCAACGCGACCTGACCGAACATGACCAGGCGCGGCGGATCTCCCGGACGCACCTCCGCGACGGTCACCGCGTTGGTACCGATGTCGAGTCCGATCAGGCGGCGGGCCATGCGTCGCCTCCTCGAGTGCTTTGCGCCTCGAGGTAGCCCTCGAGATCACGGGTAGGGATCCGGAAGTGCTTCCCGACCCGGGTCGCGGGCAGTTCGCCCCCCCGGATGAGGCGGTACACGGTCATGGTCGACACCCTCATGACGTCGGCCACTTCGCGTACCGTGAGGAGTCGGTACCCCTCGTCCACGGCGTCACCTCTGGTAGCGGGAAGATGCACCGGCAACAATCGACACATCCCGCCCCAAGCTGAAGCCTTGGGTAACACCTTCCACAAAACTGTCCGCTGGGACGGGGCCCGCGGGCTCTCGCTCAGCGGCCGAGACCGCGCCACCAGCTGACGAGCTGGTCGCCGGCGAGCACGAAGGTCATCGTGCCGGCAGCCAGGTATGGACCGAACGGGATGTGCTGCCGCCGATCCCGCCCTCCGACCGCGATCAACAAGATGCCGATGACGGCACCGAAGAAAAACCCCGCGAACAGGCCGCCCAAAAGTTGCGGCCAACCCAGCCAGCCGAGAAACAAGCCGAGCACGAACGAGAGCCGCACGTCGCCGAAGCCCATCCCGCGTGGTGAGACCAGGTGCAGCACGAAGAAGAACGTGAACGCGGCGAGTGCACCCAACAGCGAGCGGCCGAACGCCCCCCAGTGCTGCTGGATGAACGCCGCAAGCCCGAGCAGGACCACACTCGCGAACCCGGCCGGGTAGACGATCCGGTTCGGGATGATGAAGTGCTCCAGATCGATCACCGAGATCGCAATCAGCGCACCCGTGAGCACGAGATACGCCGGGAGCGCCCACGAGTGCGCGAAGCGCGCACCCACCGCCGCGAACATCACGCCGGTGAACAGCTCCACCAACGGGTAACGAATCGAAATGGTGTTCTGGCACTGCCGGCATCGGCCGCGCAACATCAACCACGACACCAACGGGATGTTGTCGCGTGTTGCGATCTGTGAGTCGCAGGCCGGACAATGCGAACGTGGCTTCACGACCGACTCGCGACGCGGAACCCGCCAGATCACCACGTTCAAGAACGAGCCGAGCACCAGCCCGTACACGCCGGCAACCGTTGCGATGAACACCGTCACAACCTGCCAGCGTAGGCCCGCACACGACCGCGGCTGGACGATGCTGCTCCCGCTCCGTTGCGAGACCAGCATCGCCCAACCCGTACAACAGCTCCCCGATTGCGTAGGGAGACGCGACCGCGTCGAACTGAAACTCGGGTCGCCAGCGGCCGGGGCAACGTCCGCGACGCGGCGCGCGGAACGCGCTTGTGCGCCGTGAACGCCGACGCGGCCGAGGCTCTCGTCGTCGGACGATGAGCAGCGTCCCGAACGCGACCGTCCGGCCTTCACGACGTCGGTGTTGCTGACCGGATTCGCCGACACCACGTTCGCCGTCGGCACGTTCGCCGTCGGTACACCCGAACGTGGCCGGCCCGAACGTGCGGGTCGGTGCGATGGCCGGGATGAGACGGCGATCACGCCGGTCAGAGCTCGGACGAAATTCCGCCTCTCCCGTCGTCGCGTTCGATCGCCACGCCCACTTGTTCGTGCTTGGCGATGTCGGGACGGGACCTACCACGTCGACGCCCAACTCGCACTGCCCTCGGCTGGTGCCGCGGTCGCGTTGCAATTCGAGGCGGGTCCCTTCGCGTAGAGGACGCCGACACCGGTCGAACTCTCGTCGTCGGACAAAAAGAAACAGGTTCCTGAACGTGATTGCCCGGCCATCACGATGTAGTTCGCGCTGACGGGATTCACCGACACCACATTGGGTCCCGGTGAGATCGACGTCGCCGACACAAACGTGAGGCCTGGCTCGACGGCCGTGAGCCCGGCCACCGTGGCTTCGGTGTAGTCCCCGTGATCGCTGTAGACCACCCTCGCAGCAGTCAGCGCGTTGCGCAGGCCGACCTGCATGGCACGATCTTGGGCCCGCTCTCTGGCGCCCACAAACGTCGGGATCAAAACGGCGATCAGAATGGCAATAATGAGGACCACCATCATGAGCTCGATGAGCGTGAACCCGGCTTCGGGCTCGTTGTCGCGAATCACGGCGTGCGAATGTTGCATACGGCTCCCCTCGTCTGCCCTGCGCCGCTCGACGTGGGGAGCACGCCGCCCGCACGGCCGAACCGAACGCAGGAGATTCCGCTTGAAGACCGAGTCGGGCCCGGGAACGGTTTCCCGGGCCCGCTCGGCTCCTTCAAGAACCAGGTCGGCTTACCAGCCGGTGAATCCGGTGGTTGCGGGCGGGTTGGCGCACGCGCCCTTGCTGTAATAGGTGCCAGCGTTAGCACCGTCGGCAATGTCGGTAAGCGAGAAAATGGTCCCCGATGCCGACGCCTCCGACATGCACACGACATCGTCAGTGGCGACCGCGGTCCCCACCGTCACGGTGAGTGCGGTACCCCACTTCAACGCCGGCTCGATCGCCGCCAACGTCGCGGCGGTTGCCGTGTACTGCTGATTGTCGGTGTACGACGTCTTTTCCGTCGTCAACGCGTTCCGAAGATCCGACTTCGCCGAGACGTCCTGCGCCCGGGTACGAGCACCGAGGAATGTCGGGACGGCGATCGCGATCAAGATGGCAATGATGAGTACAACGACCATCAACTCAATGAGGGTGAATCCCTCTTCGGCGTCGCGGCGCCGAGCAATAAATGATCGAAATGCATGCACTGGCTGGCCCCTTTCGTGAGGTCCAATCGTGGGTTCACGGACGTGAACCTCATCCTCGACGAGTATCGGCCACAGGCCTTTAACGCTTGAGTCCTCGCCCCGGACGCGAAGAAATACGCAGCTCCCCATTCCGTCGGAGCGTCGCCTTCCCGCACTTCTGGAGTCGGTGATCGCATGCTTTGCAGTTCGAAGCGGCCGGCCGTACACGTGTCTTTACCGCACCGCCCCACCCCATATTTACGGCTTGGGCGCGCGGTCGACACAGCCTGACCTGCAGCGAAGGAAGACGGGTAGTTCCAAATCGCCGGGTACCGGCGAGTCTTTTACGTTGAGGACCCGGATGAGACGACACCCAGCGAGCGGATTTCACCGTTGGCGTTCCTGCTCACCGAGCGGTGTTGTCCGCTCGGACTTGCTCGGCGAACGGCGTCGGTACAGGGTCAGTCGGTGCTGGGTCACGGGCCGGAACTCGTCCCCGACCCTGGCGTCCGTCACGAAGACCGACGTCACCTCGATGCGGTGACGTCCCTGCGCCCCGCCGCCGATGCCGAGCAATGAGATCAAGCGACCGGACGAAAGGGCCGCACTTGGCCGGCGTCGACCACGCTGAAGACCGGGCGCCGGTTGCTCAGGCCACACCTCGCATGGCTCTTATATTCCGTCCTATGCAAATGGGTTGGCGGTGACGCCTCGCGCGCGAGCCACGACCGGGCGGTTAATGGATCAAGTTGATGACGTCGAACATCGGGAGGTACAAGGAGATGATCATTCCTCCGATGACGATGCCCATCACGACGATGAGTAACGGCTCGATGAGCGAGGTCAGTGCATTGACGGTCGCTTCGACCTCCTGGTCGTAGAAGTCTGCGATCTTGTCGAGCATTTCGTCGAGCGCGCCCGTTTCCTCTCCGACGGCCATCATCTGTACGACCATCGGGGGAAACACCTTGTGTTCTTCGAGTCGACGGGAGAGCGGCTCGCCCCGCTTCACTTGTTGCTGGGCGTCACGTACTGCTTCCGACACGACCCAGTTGCCGGCCGTTTCGCGGACGATGTCGAGCGACTCCAGGATTGGCACACCAGAACGCACCAGCGCCGAGAGGGTGCGGCCGAAACGGGCGAGTGCCGTTTTACGGGCCAGGGAGCCGAATATCGGCATTCTCAGTTTGATCGCGTCCCAGCGTTTGCGCCCCTCTTCAGAGTTGATCCACTTCCGGAAGGCCCACACCATGCCGACGTCGGCCGCGAATACGACGTACCAGAGCTTGCGGACGATGTTCGACACGTCGATGAGGATCTGTGTGGGCGCCGGAAGGGTGCCGCCGAGCTGCTTGTAGATGTTCTGGAACATCGGGATCACGAAGACCAACATCGCGGTGACCAACAGCAACACCAGACATGTCACCACGACCGGGTACGTCATGGCCGACTTGACCTTTCGGCGGAGCTCGACCTGCTTTTCGATGGTGGTTGCGAGGCGTTGGAGCACGCTGTCGAGCACACCGCCCGCTTCACCGGCGCGGACCATCGCGACGTACAGTCGACTGAACGCCTTCGGATGCTTGGCCAATGCTGCCGACAGCGACGCGCCTCGTTCGACGTCGAGCCGCACCTGGTTCACGATGTTGGCGAGCGGTTTGCTCTCGGTCTGCTCGGCGAGGATGTAGAGCGAGCGGAGCATCGAGAGCCCGGAGTTGATCATCGTCGCGAACTGGCGCGAGAAGACCGAGACGTCCTTCAGCTTGACGCGGTCTGAAATGAACGGGATTTTGAGATCGCGGCTGAGGCCGGGACCGCCTTGCCGCTCGATCTCGATGGGCACGTAGCCCATCGAGCGCAGCTTGCTGACGACAAGTTGGGCGTTCTCGGCCTCGAGTTGGCCCTCGACCAACTTTCCGGACTTGTCGCGCACCTTGTAGCTGAAGGTTTCAGGCATGGTGATCAGCCGTTCATCAGTCTGCGGAGGTCTTCCTCGTTCCCGCAGCGTTCGAGCGCCATGTCGAGGGAGATACGACCCTTACGCACGAGCTGCACCAGCGACATGTCCATCGTGACCATGCCGTAGCGACCGCCCGCCTGGAGCACCGAGTAGATCTGGTGGGTCTTGCCTTCACGGATGAGGTTGCGCACCGCGGGAGTCGCGACCATCACCTCGCAGGAGATCGCGCGGCTTTGGCCGTCGCGCGTCGGCACCAGTTGCTGCGTACAGATTCCTTGGAGCGCGGATGCGAGCTGGACCCGCACCTGTTGTTGCTGATGCGCGGGGAAAACATCGATGATTCGGTCGATCGACTGCGGCGCATCCTGGGTGTGCAGCGTTGCGAACACGAGATGGCCGGTCTCGGCCGCGGTCAGCGCGGTCGAGATCGTCTCGAGATCACGCATCTCGCCGACGAGAATGACGTCGGGGTCTTGTCGCAGCACATGCTTCAGCGCCGACGCGAACGAATGGGTGTCCTCCCCGACCTCGCGCTGGTTGATCAGGGACCGCTTGTGATCGTGGAGGAACTCGATGGGATCCTCGACCGTCATGATGTGCACGGCACGTTCACGGTTCACGATGTCGATCAGCGACGCGAGGGTGGTCGACTTGCCCGAACCGGTCGGACCCGTGATGAGCACCAGCCCGCGGGGCAGGAACGCCCAGGTTTTCACGGCGGCGGGCACTCCGAGCGCGTCGAAGTCGACGACGTCGTAGGGAATGGCGCGCATCACGCAACCGACCGAGTCGCGCTGCAAGAAAACGTTGACGCGGAATCGACCTTGACCGGGCAGCGCGTACGACGTGTCGAGCTCCAGCTCGTTCTCGAACTTCTCCCGCTGCTTCTGGGTCAGGATCGAGTACACCATCTGGCGGATCTGCGAGCCGTTCAGCACAGGAAGCTCGGGGATGGGGCGTAGGTCGCCGTTGACGCGTACCACCGGCGGGGAACCTGCGGTGAGGTGGAGGTCGGAACCTCCCCACTTGATCACGAGCACAAGCAGATCGTTGATATGCAGGTCGTCGGTGCGTGGTGCGTCCCGCACGACACCCGAGTAGCCGACCGGCTCGTCCACCGACGGCGGCGGACCGTAGATCATGTCGATCGCGCTCACGAGCTCGGCGCGATCGGCGACCGCGGCGATGATCTCGTATGTCGTCGCCGCGCCGACCGCGGCGACGGCCTGATCGTCGGCGGGCTCCGCGAACGCGACGAGCAGCTTGTGGTCCTCGAAATCGACCGGCAAAGCGAGCCACTTCCGCGCCAGCTCGGCGGTGAGCAATGTCGGCGCTTCCTGGTGGATCGGAGTTTCCAAGAAGTCGACGAACGGCACCCCCAACTGTTCGGCCAGCGCTGCGGTCAGGTCCTTCGAGCCCACCAGGCCGAGTTGGAGCAGCACGGCCGGCAGCGGCTGATTCGTTCGCTCGGCCTCTTCGATCGCGTGCTCGAGACTGTCACGCGAAAGGACGTGACGATCCACAAGCGCCTCTCCGAAACGGCGCACCTGGTTTACAAGCACAGTGGGTCCCCCGACAGGCCGGTAACGAACTCCTCAGGGATATCGGCGGATTCTGGCCACCTCTGAACTGAGTTCAGAGCACGACCCGGAAGATCTCCTCCAACGACGTATAGCCCATGGCGACCTTTCGCAGGCCGTCGCTTTTGAGGGTGAGCATTCCCTGCATCTCGGCTGTCTTTTGGAGATCCTCGGTGGATCGGCGCTCGATGATCAGGCGCTCGATCTCCTCGGTCACGAGCATCACTTCGTGCAACGCGAAGCGGCCCTTGTAGCCCGTCCGTCCGCACGCCGTGCACCCGATCGCCCGGTACAACGTCGGCCATTCCGACCGATCGAGGTCCGCCATCGGCCATCCCACCTCGACCAGCTCGGCTTCGGTGGGCTGGTGTGCCTCCTTGCATTTGTCGCACAAGCGGCGGGCGAGCCGCTGGGCCACCACGCAGTCGAGCGCGCTGGTCACGAGGAACGGCTCGACCCCCATCTCGACGAGTCGCAGCGGCGTCGACGCCGCGTCGTTCGTGTGCAGCGTCGACAGCACGAGGTGGCCGGTGAGGGCGGCCTCGACGGCGATGACCGCGGTTTCGCGGTCCCGGATCTCACCGACGAGCACGATGTCGGGGTCGGATCGCAGGATCGACCGTAACGCCGACGCGAACGTGAGACCGGCCTTCGGGTTGATCTGCACCTGATTGATGCCCGGCATCCGATACTCGACCGGATCCTCGACGGTGATGATGTTGCGATCCGGCTTGTTGAGCGTGTTGAGCGCCGCGTAGAGGGTGGTCGACTTTCCCGAACCGGTCGGCCCGGTGGCCAGGATCGTTCCGTACGGCTTGTTGCAGGAGCTCGAGAATCGGTCTCCCGTTTCCGCCAGGAAGCCGAGCTCGTCGAGACGCAGCACCGCCTGGCCCTTGTCGAGGATTCGCATGACGACCTTCTCGCCGTAGACGGTCGGCAAGGTCGCGACGCGCAGGTCGATGCCCCGCCCGCCCACTTTCATGCTGATGCGACCGTCTTGCGGGATGCGCCGCTCCGCGATGTTGATGTCGGCCATGACCTTCAGGCGGCTGATCACGCCGGCCTGGATGCTGCGCGGTGAACGCATCACCTCGTGCAACACGCCATCGATGCGGAACCGGATTCGCAGGTCGTGCTCGGCCGGTTCGACGTGGATGTCGGACGCACGGTCGCCGACTGCCTGGGTGACCAGCAGGTTGACGAACTTGACGATCGGGGCGTCCTCAACGAGTTCCGAAACATTGGCGAGCTCGCCGTCGTCGTCGTTGGCGTCCTCGGTGGCAGCCTGAACCACGGCGTCGACGTCGGTGTCCATCCGGTAGAAGCGTTCGATCGTCTCGTTGATCTGCGACGCGGTGGCGACCACGGTGCGGACCTCGGCGCCGGCGATGGCTCGGATGTCGTCGACGGCGAACACGTTCGACGGGTCGGCCATCGCCACCACGAGACGGCCGTCCTCCCAGCCGATCGGGATCGCCTGGTAGCGACGCGCCAACGACTCGCTGACCAGCGCGGCGACCGAACCGTCGACGGCGCGGTCGTTGAGGTCGACGAACTCGAGCCCGACCTGGCGGGCGAGGGTCCGTACCAGCTCGGCCTCGGAGATCGTCCCCGACTCGATCAGCAGTCGGCCCAGCGGCTTGCCACTTCGGCCCTGTTCCGCCAACGCAGCGTCAAGCTGAGCGTCGGTCAGCAGGCCTTCGTCTATGA
>Ga0182024_10005987_pt1 | contig 26943 bp, 17 predicted proteins | sample P32metaG_FD_120480 | JGI IMG/M metagenome (GOLD analysis project Ga0182024, IMG submission 120480) | Permafrost microbial communities from Stordalen Mire, Sweden - P3-2 metaG (Illumina Assembly) | ecosystem: Environmental > Terrestrial > Soil > Wetlands > Permafrost | place: Sweden: Stordalen...
GCCACCAGGCTCAGCGTCTTCACATAACGATAGCCGCCCGCCACGTCCTGGGTGAAGGTGACGTTGGAGGCAGTCGTCATCATGCTCCGCTTGCCGGCATCCACCAATTCATAGTCGCGGGCATGGTCGTAATCCTTGCGGTCGGGCCGGATGAGGCGCCCCACCCCGATCTTGAGAAAAGCGCCGCCGATGCCGGCTTCGTCAAAACCGCTGGGCGCGAATTCCTCGGCCGGCCCGGAAATGGCGCTGTGATAGCCAACCGCCAAGCCGCCCGGCGTATTGGGATTGTCCATGTCAGAGGATGAGACACGGTCGAACCAGGGACCGTAAAATTCCTGACCCCCATAGATCAGGCTTCCCACCACGCCGGCCCGGTCGAAACGCTGACCGCGGTAAAAGCCCTTCTGCGCATCAATCACATAGATTTTGGCCCGGATCAGGCCGTTGGTGATCTCCACCGAAGGCGCACTGAGCGGCACTGGCGTGATTTGGATGGGCGCGGCCTCGGCCACACCCGCCAGCAGCACGCTAGCGAAAATCAAGGCCAGTTTTTTCGGATTCATAGCGGCCCCTCGTAGCGCCAACAAAAAAGCCCCACAAGGGGGCCTTTTTGTTGGCGGTGCCGGAGGGATTCGAACCCTCGATACGGCTTTTCAACCGTATAACGGTTTAGCAAACCGCCGCCTTCAGCCTCTCGGCCACAGCACCAATCCAAACTTCAGCCCGAAAAAAGGCTGAAGGCTCTTCTTCATTTGCCCGCTTACGCGGGCGGCGCAGCCTCTCGGCCACAGCACCAATCCAAGCGAGAAGTGGGCCCTTTTGCCCCATATCGCAGGCGGGCTCAAGCGAGCTGAAATTCAGTGGCGGAAAGCGGCAATCCCCGCAAATGGACAGGCAAAAGCGCGCGCCCGTTAAGACGCGCGCCCGCCTTGCTTGAAGATCCTAATAGCCGTAGCCGCGGTAACCGCCGTAATTGTACCAGCGCGCATAGGGATACTGTCCCCAGCCCGGCGGCCAGGCCGGCGTGCCGTAGCGGCGCGGCGGAGGCGGCGGAGGTGGAGGCGGCGCGTCCGCATCCGCGTAATAATAGTAATTTTCTTGCGGCACATAAGCGGCCGGCGCGGGAGCGGCCGGAGGTGGCGGCGCCAGCGCTACTATTTGATTGCTCCCCTGATAGGGCGAGGCCGGCAGGCTATAGGCGGGCACACCCGCCACCGCGACCGGGGCGCCCAGCTGGGGCGGCGCGGAACGGCGCGGCATGCTCACTTCGTCACTCACGCCGGCGGCCGGGCTGGTATTGGCGCTGGCCAGCACTTGCCGGTCGGCCACGCACAATCTCTGTTCGGGAAGCGCCACCACCAGCTGCTGGCCGGCGACATAATTGGCAAGGCTCTGATTGTCCCGCAGCGCCATCTCGAAGCTCACCCGGGCATTGGCGCAATAGGCTCGTCCGTCCGTGCTGTCGCTGAACGAGGCCAGATTGGCGAGCTTGGTTTTGAAGGTGTCATAGTCGGCTTCGCCGCGCTCACCGCCGCGCCGGATGAAATAGGCTTTGAGTTCGGCGTCGGATTTCTGCAGCTCGGGCCGGTAGGCGAGCACGAAGCGGTTATAGTCTTGGGCGCCGTGGCAGGTGAGACCGGCCACCATCAATTGCTGTTGCAGGGCGGCGGTGCGCAACGCCGACAATTCATCCTGGGTGGTGCAAAGCGGCGCCGCGGCCTGGGCGGCTTGCGCTAACAGGCCGATCGATATCACGGCCGCGGAGGCTGTTTTCCAGTGAGACATGGTGGTTCCCTTCGACATTCAATGTTGATTGGTGGCGAGACTTGCCCTCTCGCAACGACCGCTGGGCGGATCGGCATGATCGAGATGCGCGACCACTTCTCCTGCGCCACCATCACAGGCGACCCAGCGGAAATCGTGATTATCGTCTTTGCCGCCGAAGCGCGTATCGCTGGTAAGCGTGGCGACATTGTTGGCCGCGACGCTGCCGGAAATGGCGTGGCCATCGTCGCAAGCCGCCAGGGGCTCGCTGCCGTGCCACATGCAATAGGCGAATTGCACGCTATAGCCGCAGGAATTGCGGAAGCCCCAATGGCTGCCGTCGCTTTCGACCTTGAGGCAGGTCGAAGCGTCATGCTGTCCGGGCAGCAGAAGGCTGGCCTGCGAAGACGCCAGCGACGTCGTCACCACCGGCGGCGTGGCGTCCATGGCATCGACGGTGTGGACCACCGAATCCCTCACCATCACAGACGTCAACGCGGCGAGCTTGGTGGGAGGCGCCGCGTCACTGGGACTGATGGCGGGCATGACGAAGCTGGTGGGCTTGGCCCGCGCGGCCTTTTCATGCGGCTTGGCCTCGGCGGGGTGGAGCGCGGACGGGGCAGCTTGTGTCGGCGCGGCCGTTGCCGTGGCCTGGCAGCTTTCCTTGGGCGCGGGGCCAAGCCCCAGACGGCTGGCATATTCCGCCACCGCCAGTTTCTTGTCGGCGTCGCTGAAAACATGGCCCTGGGGATACCAGCTGCGGCATTCCGCTTCGCCGCTGGTCGCCGAGCGTTGCATCAAGACGCCGCCGTCGGGCGTCGCCGTCAGCATCTCGCCGCGGCCGTCGGCATAGCGCACTTCCACGCCCGTATCGGTCAGGCGGAAAAAGCCGGTGACATTGGCGCCGGCGGCGGCGCCGCCATCCTCCACCACGGTGCCCAGCCGGTCATTCATGAAGGTGAAAGTGGTCTTTTTGGGCTGCGCGCCCGCATCGGTGATCTGGCGTTCGATGCCGCCCTCGATCAGGGTGAGCGCGATGCGCGAACCATCCACGCCGGTCAATGTCTTGCCCGAGATGCCTTCGAAGGGAAGCGCTTCCGGCAGCTCTTTCTTGACGTCCACTTCCTTCCTGACGTCGTCCTTCTTGACCGCATCCTTGATCGCATCGCTGGAATCGAGCACGGCGTTTTCGAGCTTGCCGTCATGGAAGATGCCCTTCACCACCTTGCCGTCGGCGCGCGTGAGCGAGCCTTGGCCGTCGGGCTGATCGTCTTTCCACTCGCCTTCATACCGTTCACCGTTGGCGCGGGTGAGCGTGCCATGGCCGTTCATTTTGCCGGCCACCCATATGCCTTCGAAACGATCCTTGGCGTCGTTGATCAAGACGCCGGAACCCGAGAATTGGCCGCCGACTTCGTCGCCGTCATAATGCCAGCCGCCGCCCCAGCCCACCGATACCGGCCCATCCTGGGCGATGCCTTTGGCGAAATCGCCGGTGAAGCTTTCGAACTGCTTGCCGCCATTGATGAAGACCGCGGTGCCTTTGCCGCTGGCCAGGCCATTCTCGCATCCACCCGACCAGCTCACATTGTCGCCGGGCTTGGCGTTGGCATCAAAAAGGGAGCAACCGGAATTTTGATCGGCGAGCCAGTGCGTATCGACATCTGCTGAAGCCTGCGGCAAGGCGCAGCCCAACATTGCGGCCGCTAACGCGGCCTGCGCGACCCATCTCATGGCACTCTCTATTGCGCGATGGGCTCAGCTATTTCGATTTTCGACAGCTGGCCCCCCATACGTGAGAAGCATCTGCCTGAATCGAGACTGACGTCAAATCAATTTTGGTGGAGGGAAAAGAATTTCTTTAAAACGTCATCGCGATTGTGATCAAGATTCCTTTCGGCATTCATGCTGCATTCATCTCGTCCGTTGAAATGGAAAAGCCCGCAGCAAAACGGGGCAAGCAATCATTCGAACAGAAAAGCGACAGACAAGTTCCGTGTAGGGAACATCTCTAATACGCCGTATTTTTCAGCGCTGGGGTGTGAAACAGTACGCCGTTCATCTGGCATTCATCTGCGCAAAAAAAGGAAAATGAACGCGCGGAACTTCGCGAGTCGCAATTGGAGCCGCGAGGCGAAAATTTTTCGACAGAATGATTCGGAAAAAAGGCTCAGCGCGCGCGGCGCCCCGAATTCAGGCGCGCGTGCAGAATTTCGATTCTGCTCGAGGCGGTGCGCTCGCACAGGCCGGGGATCACGGCGTGCAGCAGACAGGCGCAGCCGGCGAGCAGAAGCGGACCGGCGAAGGAGACGGCCACGCGTTGGTGCTCGAGATAGGTTTCCCCCACCGACTGGGGATGGGTAAGGAAAAGCCGTGCGAACATGGCCAAGACCCCGTCTGTTGCAGGGAGTAATATATTGCACTTTCCTTAGAATTTGCTCCCATAAACCATTGCAAAGTCGTTGATTTGTGGGAAAATCTACCATGATTAGCGGTTTGGACGGAACAGACCTGCGCATCCTGGCGATGCTTCAGGAAGATGCTTCACGCTCCATAGGCGAAATCGCCGAGGCGATTCACCTCTCCCAGAATGCCTGCTGGCGCCGCATCCGGCAGCTCGAGGACGGCGGCTATATTGTAAAGCGCGTGGCGCTGCTTGACGCCGTCAAGCTGGGCGCCGGCACCACGGTGTTCGTGATGGTGCGGGCGGGCGAACACAGCCAGGAATGGCTGGACCGGTTTGCCGAAGCGGTGCGCAAGATTCCCGAGATCGTTGAGTTCTATCGCATGGCGGGCGAAGTGGATTATCTGCTCAAGATCCGGGTGGCCGACATCGCCGGCTATGATCGCGTTTATAAGCAACTGATCCGCGCCGCGCCGCTCACCGATGTTTCCGGCGCCTTCGCGATGGAAGAACTCAAGCTCACCACCGCCGTCCCCTTGCCGGCGCATTAGCCGAGCGTTTTCGCATGCTGCGCCTGACCTCCCTTCGTTTGCCGATCGATCACCCGCCCGAAGCTTTGCAAAAGGCGATTCTTCACGCGCTCAAAATCACGCCGCGCGAACTCAAGCATTTCGAGATCGTCAAGCGCGGACATGACGCGCGCAAGAAGCCGAAAATCTTCTACGTCTATACCGTGGACGTGACGGTCGAGGACGAAACGGGGCTTCTGTCGAAACGCGCTTCGCCCGATCTCCGCCCTGCCCCCGATACCGGTTACAAATTCGTGGCGCGCGCGCCCAGAAATTTCACCCGGCCTTTGGTGGTGGGTGCCGGTCCGTGCGGGCTTTTCGCCACCCTGTTGCTGGCCCAGATGGGCTTTCGGCCCATCCTGCTGGAACGCGGCAAGATCGTGCGCGAGCGCACCAAGGATACCTGGGCGCTCTGGCGCAAGAATATCCTCACCCCGGAATCCAATGTCCAGTTCGGCGAAGGTGGCGCCGGCACTTTTTCCGATGGCAAACTTTACAGTCAGATCAAGGATCCTCGTCATTTGGGGCGTAAAGTCCTCACCGAATTCGTGCACGCGGGCGCGCCGGAAGACATTCTCACCGAAGCCCATCCCCATATCGGCACCTTCCGGCTGGTGACCATGGTGGAATCCTTGCGCGCCACCATCGAAAGCCTGGGCGGCGAATATCGTTTCCAAAGCAAAGTCACCGACCTGATCCTCAAGGATCAGACCGTTAAAGGCGTGCGGCTTGAGAGCGGGGAAGAGATCGCCACCGGTCATGTGATCATGGCGGTGGGCCACAGCGCCCGCGACGTCTTTGAGATGCTTCATCGCCAAGGCGTCGCCATCGCCGCCAAGCCTTTTTCCATCGGCTTTCGCATCGAGCATCCGCAAAGCCTGATCGACAAGGCGATGTACGGCAAAAGCATCAAGGCGCTGGGCGCGGCGGAATACCGCCTGGTGCATCATGCCGGCAATGGCCGCCCGGTCTACAGCTTCTGCATGTGTCCGGGCGGCACAGTGGTGGCGGCGACGTCGGAAGAGCGCCGCGTGGTCACCAATGGCATGAGCCAATATTCGCGCAATGAGATGAACGCCAATGCCGGCATTGTGGTGGGCGTCACGCCCGACGATTATGCCGCTTATGGCACGGGTCCCTTGGCGGGTATCGCTTTGCAGCGCCATTGGGAAAGCCAGGCTTTTCTTCTGGGCGGCGAGAATTACATGGCGCCCGGGCAGCGCGTAGGCGACTTCCTGAATGGGCGCGCATCCACTTCCATGGGCGCGGTGACGCCGTCTTATCGTCCGGGCATCTTGCCTACCGATCTGACGCGCGCCTTGCCGGACTATGCGGTGACCGCGATCCGCCAAGCGCTGCCCGCCTTTGGCCGTCAGATCCGCGGCTTCGACATGGACGACGCCGTGCTCACGGGCGTGGAGACGCGCACCTCTTCGCCCCTGCGCGTGCCGCGTGGCGCCGATTTCCAGAGCGTCAATACCAGGGGTCTGTATCCCGGCGGGGAAGGCGCGGGTTATGCGGGCGGAATCCTCTCGGCCGGGGTGGACGGCATCAAGCTGGCCGAGGCGGTCGCGCGCGATATGACTGGAAACTGACACATGTTTCCATCATCATCATCAGACGATTCCGTTCGCGACAGCTTGCGACAACCCAGTCCCTACCCAGGGTCCCTTTTGCGCTATACTTGATAATCACAACCATTGCCCCTGTGGGGCCAGGCAGTTGCGCCGGGGCGCGGGCGCGCACCTGCTAGGGGGTCGCCAGTTTGACAGCCACGGTTCGGGAGATGCCGCGCCTATGACTTGGATCGTCCGCGTCGCGCTGGAGCGGCCCTACACCTTTCTGGTGCTTGCCATTGCCATTCTGATCTTCGGGCCGCTGGCGGCGTTGCGCATGCCCACGGACATTTTTCCCAATATCGGCATTCCGGTGGTGTCGATAGGCATTCAATATAACGGCCTCTCTCCGGCGGAAATTGCCGGCCGGATGGTGACTCCCCTCGAGCGGCAATTGCCCAATGACGTGAGTGACATCGAGCATATTGAGAGCCAGTCCCTCGCCGGCAACGGCATCGTCAAGATTTTCTTCCAGCCTGGCGTGAACATCGCCACCGCGATGGCGCAGGTAACAGGCGTCGCCCAATATGCCGTCCGCTTCATGCCGCCGGGGAGCACTCCGCCCTTCATCGTCAATTACAACGCCTCGACAGTCCCGGTGTTGCAACTGGCGCTTTCGTCGAAGACCTTGTCTGAGACGCAACTTCAGGATCTGGCATCCAACAACCTTCGTCCCGGTCTGATATCGGTGCCTGGCGCGGCCGTCCCGGCGCCGTTTGGCGGCAAATTCCGCAACGTGCAGATCGATCTCAATCCCCGCGCCATGCAGGCCCATCAGGTCTCGGCCACCGATGTGGAAACCGCCATCGGCAACCAGACCCAGGTCATTCCCGCCGGCAACATCAAGATCGGCACCTATCAATATGTGATTCAGCTCAACGACGCGGCACAGTCCATCGAGAGCCTCAATGATATTCCCGTCAAAACCACGGCGGACGGCGCCACCGTATTCATGCGCGACGTGGCGCATGTCCGCGACGGCAGTGGGGCCCAGGGCAGCATCGTCCATGTGGATGGAGGACGCGCGGTTCTTCTCAGCATCCTCAAGAATGGCGCGGCTTCGACGCTTGATGTGGTCCAGGATGTCAAAGACCTTCTTCCGATTCTGAAACAGCGCCTGCCGAATTCGCTTAAGATCGATCTCTTGAACGACCAGTCGATCTTCGTGAAAGCGGCCGTCTCAGGCGTGGTGCGCGAAGGCGCGTTGGCGGCACTCCTCACCAGCCTGATGATCCTGCTCTTCCTGGGGAGCTGGCGTTCCACCGTGATCATCGCCATGTCCATCCCGCTCTCGGTCCTGGTGGCGCTGATCGGGCTGTGGGCTACGGGCCAGACGCTTAACATTATGACTCTGGGCGGGTTGGCGCTTGCGGTGGGCATCCTGGTGGACGACGCCACTGTCACCATCGAGAACATGAATTGGCACCTGGAACACGGCAAGGATGTGCGCACCGCGATCATGGACGGGGCCCGCCAGATCGTGCAGCCGGCCTTCGTGGCGCTGCTGTGTATTTGCATCGTGTTCGTGCCGATGCTGGCCTTGAGCGGCGTGCCCGGTTACCTGTTCGTGCCCATGGCGATGAGCGTGGTGTTCGCCATGATCGGGTCCTTCATCCTGTCGCGTACCTTGGTTCCCACGCTCGCGCTTTATCTGCTCAAGCCCCATATCAACGGCGCCCATGATGCCGAAGCCGCCGATCACGCTCTGCACCAGGCCCAGGGCCGTCATATTTTCGCGCGCCTGCAGCGGCGCTTTGAGGCCGGTTTCGAAGTCGCACGCGAGGGATATCGCAATCTTCTGGCGCTGGCGCTCAATTACCGCTGCTTATTCGTGACCGGCTTTCTCGGCACCGTGCTGGCGTCGTTTCTTCTGTTTCCCTTTCTGGGATCGAACTTCTTTCCTTCGGTGGACACGGGCCAGATCACGCTTCACGTCCGCCCGCCGGTGGGCACCAGGATTGAAGATACCACGCAGCAGATCGCGGACATCGAAGCGGTGGTTCGTCGCATCATTCCCGCACGCGAGGTTTCCGCCATCGTCGACAGCCTGGGCATTCCCCCCAGCGCGATCAATCAGATCTACAATAATACCGGCGTGATCGGGACTTACGACACCGATGTCTTTATCAGCCTGACCGAGAATCACGGCCCTTCGGCGGATTATGTGAAGCGGATGCGCGAGGACCTGCCGCGCGCCTTTCCCGGCACCACTTTTTCCTTCCCGCCCGCCGACATCATCAGCCAGATCCTGAATTTCGGCTCGCCCGCACCGATCGACGTGCAATTCACCGGCGTCAACCACGACCGGACCAAGGCGTTCGCCTATAACATCTTGCGCGAGATGCGGGGCGTGCCTGGCATCGCCGATCCCCGCATGCAGCAATCGGACGAGACGCCGCAACTGAATTTCACCGTCGACCGCGCCCGCGTCGCCCAATTGGGGCTTCGGGAGATCGACGTCACCAACGCGCTGGCGACGGCGGTGGCGGGCACCAACCAGACGGCGCCCAATTTCTTCCTCGATCCCGTCTCCAACGTGTCGTATGGCATCAGCGCCCAGGCGCCGGAATACGAGCTCAATTCGCTTGAGGCGCTCCTTAATCTCCCCGTGACATCCTCCGGCGCGGCGCAGCAGGTGCTGGGCGCCTTGGGCAGCATCACCCGTACACGCTCTGCCGCCGTGGTCTCGCAATATAACGTGCTGCCCACCACCGATCTCTATGCCACCATTCAAGACCGCGATTTGGGCGCTGTGGCGGCGGACGTACAGAAAATCATGGACCGCCATCGCAGCGAGATGCCGCGCGGCGACACGATGGTGATGCGTGGCCAGGTCGTCACCATGAACACGGCCTTCTCGGGCCTGGGACTGGGTCTGATCGGCGCCATCGTGTTGATCTATCTTCTGATCGTGGTGAATTTCCAATCCTGGCTCGATCCTTTCGTTATCATCACCGCCCTTCCCGCGGCCTTGGCGGGCATCGTCTGGATGCTGTTCGCCACCGGCACCACGCTGTCGGTGCCCGCGCTCACCGGCGCCTTGATGTGCATGGGGGTCGCCACCGCCAATTCGATCCTGGTGGTGAGCTTCGCGCGCGAGCGCCTGGCTGCCACCGGGGATGCGTTGAAAGCGGCGATCGAAGCCGGCGTGACCCGTTTCCGCCCCGTGCTGATGACCGCGCTCGCCATGATCATCGGCATGCTGCCCATGGCGCTGGCGATGGGCGAAGGCGGCGAGCAGAACGCGCCTTTGGGCCGCGCCGTGATCGGCGGGCTTCTTTTCGCCACGATCGCGACCTTGATATTCGTGCCCGTGGTGTTCAGCATCGTGCATGGCAGTAAGCGGGTTCAAGAAACGCCCGCGGAACCCCATCAAAAAACCGGCGCCCGGACCGGAGAAATCTATGCGTGATCAACCTGACATTCTCCGCCATTCGACGCCGCCCAGGCTGAAATTCTGGGGCGTGGCGGCGCTTTGTGTGGCGGGCGCTGTGGCCGCGGCCGGGATAGGCCTGCGCTTCTATAACGGCCATCGGGCGGCCGACTGGGCGCGGGATCAGGACACTCGCACCGTGCAGTTGGTGAAATTGTCGAATGCGCAAGGCGGGGCCCTGATCCTTCCCGGCGACGTCCAACCCTATATCAACGCCACGATCTATGCCCAGATTTCCGGCTATGTGCGCAATTGGTTGGTCGATATCGGAACGCCGGTGAAAGCCGGCCAGTTGTTGGCCCAAATCGATCCACGGTCCTATCAAGCGGTGCTGGACCAGGCAAAGGGTCAGCTGGCCAGGGATCAAGCCACACTGGCTGGGGCGCAGGTCGATTTGCAGCGCTATCAGGGTCTCTTGGCTGTCAACGCCATCGCCAGACAGACGGCGGATGACGAGGCCGCCACCGTGGGCACCGATAAAGGCATCGTCGAAGCCGACAAGGCGAATGTCGAGACCGCCCAGATCAATCTCAATTACACCCGTATCGTCGCGCCCTTCGACGGCGTCGTGACAAGCCGTTCCCTCGATGTCGGCCAGCTCGTGCTGGTGGGAACGCCCGGCGCCACGCCGCTTTTCACCGTCACCGACGAAACCAAGCTGCGCATCTATGTGCGCGTGCCGCAGACCGACGCGGGCGCGGTGACCGGCGGCATGACCGCGACCTTTACCGTGCCCGAATTGCCGGGGCACAATTTCACCGCCAAGCTTGCGGCCAGCGCCGATGCGGTGGTCAGTTCCAGCGGCACCCAGCTCCTGCAATTCCAGGTGGACAATCGCGAGGGTCTGATCAAGCCGGGGGACTATGCCGAGATGCATTTCGCCATCCCCGGTACTCCAGGCGCGGTGCATGTGCCGGCCACCGCGCTGATGTTCCGCGACCAGGGCATGATCGTGGCGACGGTGGATGACAAAAGCCGGGTCAGGCTGAAAGTCGTCACCGTCCGCCGCGATCTGGGCACCAATGTCGAGGTCAGTTCGGGCTTGTCATTGAGCGACCGGGTGATCGACAATCCACCCGACGCCATCCGCGAAGGCGATCTGGTCAAAGTGAAGACTGAAGACAATAGCTAAGCAATCTGGAGGACTCATGGTTCGTTTCCTGGCGCTTGTGAGCGTCGCTCTTCTGTGTGCGCCGACCTTGGCGTGCGCGCAAAAAGCTCCGCAAGCCAAATACGATCTTTCGGCGGCGTCCAACCAGAAATTCCTGGCCGACAATGCCGCCAGGCCCGGCGTGTTCAAGACACAGGATGGGCTTCAATATCGCGTGCTGAAGGCCGGTCATGGCAAGTCGCCGCAATCGGGCGGCGACTTGGTCACGGTCAATTACAAGGGCTGGATGATCAACGGCAAAGTCTTTGACCAACACAATGGAGCGACCTTTCCCGCCGGCCAGTTGATCCCCGGCTGGGTCGAGGCGCTGTCCTTGATGAAGGAAGGCGACAGCTGGGAACTGGTGATCCCGTCGGAGCTTGGCTACGGCCCGGCCGGCGCGGGCGCCGACATCCCGCCAAACCAGACCCTGGTATTCGACATGACCTTGCTCAAGGTCACGCCGGCGCGCTAGGAGCATCGGCCAGCAAAAGTGGGAACCGGTTTTGCGTCCGGCCGTGCGACCCAAAAAACGTCAGAATCTGTAGATCGCCTGGATCCCCGACATGCGCGGGGCGAGCGGCACGCATTGCAGCACGCCCGATGTGCCGGCCACGCCGAAGGTGGCGTTGGGCGCGGAATTGAGCACGCCCTGATATTCCGGCACGCAGGCTTTCTGATTGGTGGCGTTGTTGACGAACAGCGACAGGTCGGCGTCGGACTGTCCGATACCCAGAAGATTGAGCTGCAGGTTGAGCATGCCGTAAGGCGAGGTTTCCTGGGACGGATTGAAATTGGCCAATTCCGCCAGATAGCGGCTCTGCCAGAAATAATGGGCGGTGAACACCAGATCCTTGACCGGCAAACCGGCGATGTCGTGCAGCCCGAACGCATAGGCGGCGGTGGCGCTGGTCTGCCAGGCGGGCAGCGGGAATGGCGTGCCCGACAGATTGTTGGTGCCGGTGGGCTGGAGATATCCCGGCGGCGGCACGAAAACGAAATTGGTGTAGCGGGCGTCGAGATAGCTGCCTGACCAGGTCAGCGTAAGCTCCGGAATTGGAATCGCGGTGATGTCCCATTCCGCGCCCCAGATGCGCGCGCTCTTGCCATTGAGCGTCACGCTGGTGTTCTGGGTGGCGAGGCATTGACCGGCGTTGAACAGCGCCTGGGTGCAGGCGCCCACGCCGCCCGGCCCGGTGGCGAGCGTGACATTGGGCATCGTCACGGCGATCTGGATGTCGCTATACTGGGTGTTATAGGCATCGAAATTGGTGCGCAGCGGCATGCCCCACAGCGTCCAATCGGATTTCACGCCGGCTTCGAAATCGATCACATTCTCAGGCTGGCCCACGGTCACGGTGGGATTGGTGGCTTGGGTATTGATGCCGCCCGAGCGATAACCCGACCGGCTGGTGAAATAGACCAAGGTCTTGTCGAACAAGTCATGATCGATCGCCACCGTCCAGGTAGGCTTGCTGAAGCTTTTGTTCAGCGAGGTCGGGCATTGCGCCAGCGACAACGACGCGCCCGCCGCGTTGGTGAGGGCGCAGACCTGGGTCTGCCCGGAATAGGTGATGCCCTGATAGGTGAAGCCGCTGGGATCAAACACGCCGTTGGGCACCGCTTTGGTGGTCGCGGCCGTTGCCGGCGTACGGATCGTGGTGGTGTCAAGGAAGGAGGCGCGCTGGTCCAGCGTATAACGCGCGCCCACAGTGAGCCTGGTGTCGTCGGTCAGGCTATAGGTCGCCTGCGCATAGGCCGCATAGCTGGTGTTGCGTTCACCGTTATTGGACCAGTCGGTGACGGTGATTTGCTTGCCGGCGACGGCGGCGGGCGCCGAACCCGCGCTGGGCAGGAAGAGAAATTCGAATCCGCCATCGTCGGGGCTCGATTCCTCGAAGAAGAACAACCCGGTAGTCCATTTGAGGCGATCGTCCAGCGCGTTGCCGTTGACGGTGAGTTCGGATTCCCAGGACTGGTACTTGGGAAAATCAAACTGAAAATTGGCGGTGTCGAAGGATTGTCCGCGGCTGTTGGACTGGCCCGTCGAATCGAACCAGCGGTAAGCACCAAGAAGCTTGACGTCGGTGTCGCCGAAAAGCTTGTCCGCCGTGGCCGACACGGTGTGGAAATGACCCACATCCTGGTTGCTCAAACTCTGTTCGGTGCTCCAGAAGCCGTCCTTCTGTTCCCGCGCCACTGAGTTCAGCAAGGAATTGAAGGCCGCCGGCGAAGTGTTCACGCCGCTCGCGCTTGTGGCGGTGACGGTGGTGAAGAAAGGCGCCACCGGGTGGCCCAAAAGATCGGTGAAGCCCACGCAAGCGCCGGAAATGTTGCAGATCGAGGGCTTGTTGCCGGTGGCGGGCGTCGTGCCCACGAAGAATCCCAGATCGTGGTAGGTCGAACCGGTGTCATGCTCCCCGGAAAGATCGGCGCGCAGCAGAAGACTGAACGTGTCGTCCGGCACCCATTTGAGCGAGAAGCGCCCCGCCAATTTCTGCGTTCCCTCTGCCGGCTGGGTGTTGGACGTGCCGCTGGCGGGATCGGTGAAGTAATTCTTGATGAAGCCCTTGTTGCCCTCGGCCGAAAAAGCCGCGCGAAAGAAAAGCTGATCGGTGAGCGGAATATTCAGGGCCCCTTGCAGCGCATATTGATCGTAATCGCCGCCCTGCATTTTCACATAGCCGCCGAAAGTGTCCGTTGGCTCGTTGGTCTGAAGCAGGATCGCGCCGCCGGTGGTGTTGCGGCCCACCAGCGTGCCTTGCGGACCTTTGAGGATATCGACGCTGCTCATGTCGTAGAGCGCGCCCGTGAGGCCAAAGGCCCGGGCGTAATAGACGCCATCGACATAAACCGCCGACGCCGTATCGAAGGAAAGGCCGGGATTTCCACCTTGCGAGGAATTGTCGAAATTGCGCTGGCCGCGGATGGTGACGTTGAGCGTGTCCTGGCGGAAAGTGCTGGGCTCAACCGTCACCGACGGCGCGATCGACGTGAAATCCTGGATCGTCTGGATATGAAGCTGGTCGAGGTCGCTTTGGTTGAGCGCGGTGATGGAGATCGGCACCGTCTGTTCGTCTTCCGCGCGTTTGCGCGCGGTGACGATGACGGTTTCCAGCGTGCTTGCCGCGCTCGTGTCGGCGGCGGTCTGGGCCATAGAAGAAGACGTGCCCGCGCCCAGCCACACGGCCGAGGCGGCAACGCCCATCAGAAAGTGCCCGTACCGCATGTCCCCCCGACAGCTGTCTTATGAAACAGTCTTGTGAATCTTAATGCGAACCGTCGATGTAAAAGATGTGCAACAGTGCCGCAACTGGGGGGCCAAGGCGAGCGTGGGCGCGCATAAATTCTTGAAATATCTGCCGCTGGGGCTGCTCGCGGCCGGATTTGCGCTCGTTTTGGCCCTGAATTGGCCCGGTCAGATGTCCTATGACTCGGTGATGCAATTGGCCGACGGCCGGAGCGGCCATTACGACAGCTGGCATCCGCCGGTGATGGCATGGCTTTTGGGCCTGTTCGACCGTCTCCGTCCCGGCCCCGGTCTTTTCCTGGCCTTCATGGTGGTTTTGCTGGGGGGCGCTTGGCTTATTTTATTGCGTATCGGGCGGCCTGGCTTCGGCGCGGGCCTCGTTCTGATCGCGATCTTCCTCACGCCTCAGCTTCTTCTTTATCAAGGCACGATCTGGAAAGACGTGCTGTTCGCGGACGCGGGCGTCGGCGCGTTCGCAACGCTGGCGGCAGCGGCGGCCTGCCGGAAAAACGCGCGAACACGCCTGGCTTGGCTCACGCTGTCGGTCGCGTTATCGGCCCTTGCGGTTCTGGCGCGGCAAAATGGTTTCCTGCTCGTCCCGCCCTTGCGCTTGGCGTGATCGCCGCAAGAAGCGCGTCGCGCCGGACCGGTTGGCGCTATGGGCTGGGCTTTCTCGCGGCGAGCGTCATGCTGGCGTCGTTGGGAAGCTTCGCTTTGAGCTTTCGTGGCGATGGTGGCCAAGGCGCGGACGCCCAATTCCATCTTGCCCTGACCTATGACCTGGTTGGCGCGGCCAGGCTTGATTCCAAGGTCCGCTTCGCCGTGCTGGAACAAAAAGCGCCGGGCCTGGACGCCGCCATCCGCAAGGACGGCGTGCCGCTTTATTCCCCCCATCTGGTGGACACGCTGGAGACTTCGCCCGCCCTGCTCGCCGAGATCGGCCGCGCCCCACGAGGTGTCATTTTCGCCCAATGGCTGAATCTGGTCCTGGCCCATCCCGGTCTTTATCTGAGGGAACGCGGGCCCGTGTTCGGCTGGGGCCTGGCGCCGCCTGATCTTCTGGTCTGCCATCCCGATGTGGTAGGCGTGGACGGCCCAAAGGAGGTTCTTGATGGGCTGGGGCTGGCGCCGCGCATGACGGCCCGGGACCGTTTCCTCTATTTCTAAGTGGCGCGGTTCATAGGAACGCCGGTCCTTTCGCATCTCCTGTTCGCGGCGCTGGCGCTGGTTCTGATGATCCTGCTCCTCAGGCGCGGTCAGGGCTCGGATATCGCGGTGGCGGGCCTTGCGGCGGCGGGCCTGGTCTTCTGCTTGAGCTTCTTCGTGATCTCCATCGCCTGCGACTACCGCTATCTCTATTTCCTGGACCTGGCGGCCATGACCGGCGCGCTTAAGCTGGCCTCGGGCGGCGGCGGGATTTCACCTTAGAGTCGATAATGCCTTTGCTGCCACTGACATTTTTCCGGCGTAAAAATGGATCATTGGCAATGTTGACCGGGCAAGCAGGTTTCCCTTGCGGAAGCGACTTTCGGCTGCTTTGGGGCGGCGCGGGCTCGCCCCCCAGCCACACGCGCTTGGCATAACAGGGATTTCGCCCGCGCCCCTTGCCCTTGAAGGCACCAATACTGATATTAGCCGTTATTGAGAAGAATCATCCTTAACCGTTTTTTATTTTGAGTTCTGTATTTGGTGGGCATGAAGCTTCGTGGTTCCGTCCTGAGCGCGTTATGCGCGAGTCTTGTGTTGAGCGCTTGCGCCACCAAGGATCCCGAAGCGATCGCGCAAAACGATCCGTGGGAGCCGACCAACCGCGCGGTGTTCGATCTCAACGCGAAGGTCAATGACGCGGTCACCTTTCCCATCGCCAAATTCTACAATCATGCGGTCCCGCAGCCGGCACGCGACGGCATCCATAACGCGCTCACCAATCTGAACTCGCCGGTCGTGTTCGGCAACAATGTGCTGCAGGGAGAGCCCGGCAAGGCCACCAACACGCTGGGCCGCTTTGTGATCAATTCCACTGTGGGCGTCGCCGGTCTGATCGACGTTGCCGGCAAGATAGGCATTCCCGGCAACACCACGGACTTCGGAATCACGCTGGGCAAGGCAGGCGCCGCCGAAGGCTCCTATCTGGTCGTGCCGCTGCTGGGTCCCAAGCCGCCGCGTGATCTGGTGGGCATGGGCGTGGATATAGCGATGGATCCCCTGACCTGGATACGGTTCCACAACTCCACGTTCTGGTATCTTGTGCGGAGCGGCGTGAACGTGCTCGACGAGGCTGCCGCCAATGTGGACACGGTGAAACAGATCGAGCGGTCTTCGATCGATTTCTACGCCAGCGCGCGCAGCCTTTATCGCCAGAACCGCGCCGCCCAGGTCAACAACGGCAATGCGGCTGGGAGCGATTTGCCGAACTTTTGAATTGTGCAGGCCTCCGTCGGCCGTGCCTCACTCCGCGGGTTGAGGCCGGCCGCGGCCATGACCCGATCCCATCCTGCCATGATACCAGCGGTCCCAGGCGCGCTTGGACGAAAGGCGCCAGCGGTCGAGATAAAGATAGACCACCGGCGTGGTGTAAAGCGTCAAGGCCTGGCTCAAGAGCAACCCGCCCACGATCGAGATGCCCAGAGGCTGGCGCAGCTCCGAGCCCTCGCCCAGGCCGATGGCCAACGGCAGGGCGCCCAGGATCGCGCCCATGGTGGTCATCATGATGGGACGGAAGCGCAGCAGGCAGGCGCGATAGATCGCCTCGCGGGAATCCAGATTTTCCCTCCGCTCCAGGTCGATCGCGAAATCTATCATGATGATGGCGTTCTTTTTCACCACCCCGATCAGAAGGATCACGCCGATGAAGGCGATCAGACTGAAATCGGTCCTGAAGATCAGAAGCGCCAGGACCGCACCTACTCCCGCCGACGGCAGGGTGGAAAGAATGGTCAGGGGATGGACATAGCTCTCATAGAGCATCCCCAGCACGATATAGATGGTGAGAACCGCGGCCAGGAACAGAAGCGGCAGATTGGCCAGCGACTGCTTGGCCAGTTGCAGCGTTCCTGCTGCCTCGCCATGGACGGCGATCGGCACGCGGATCGCCGCCATCGTGCTGGTGACCGCCGCCAGCGCCTGGTCTTCGGTCTCGCCCTGCGGCAGGTCGAAGGAGAAGGTGGTGGCGACAAAGGGCCCCTGGTGATTGACCGACAAAGGCGTGGTGCCGGGGCCATAGCTGACAAAGGCCGACAGCGGCACCATCGTTTCCAGGCGGGTGGAGACCGAAGCGCCGGTCGAGCCCGAGGCGCGCCCCGTGCTGGTGATGGTGTTGAGTTGCTGGTTGCGGACCGCGTCGATGGCGGCCTGGGCGCCGGTCTCGGCCGAGGAGCTGGTAGCTGGTTTGGTGGCGCCAGTGAAGGCGCCGCCGGCGGCGGCGCTTGATTGCGTGCCGTTGACGTTGCCCGCGGTCGAAATATAGATGTCGCGCAGCGTTTCCGGGCTCTGCCAGAATTGCGGCGCCACTTCCATCACCACATGATATTGGTTCTTGTCCTTGTAGATGGTGGACACCTGACGCTGACCGAAGGCGTCATACAGCGTGTTGTCCACCTGGGTCGCGGTCAGACCCAGCCGTGACGCCGTGGCGCGGTCGATCTTGAGATCGACCTCCAGCCCCTTGTCCTGCTGGTCGGAATTGACGTCCTCGAGCTGCGGCACATTCTGCAGCGCGTCGGTGATCTTGGGCAGCCATTCATTCAGCTCGCTCAGTTCGTCGGCCTGGACGGTGTATTGCAGCGAACCGTTGCCCTGCCGGCCGCCCGAACGCACGCCGGTCGAACTCATCGGCATCAGGAACATGCGCGCGCCCGCGATCCCGTTGAGCTTGGGCCTGAGACGGGCGATCACGTCGTCGGAGCTCACATAGCCCCGCTCCGCCGGCGATTTGAGGGTGACAAATAGCGACCCGGTATTGGTGGCGCCGCCACCGCGGCCGCCCGCGCCCGCCCCGATCGAGCCCGCCAACTGGGCCACCGCCGGATCGGCGCGGATCACATCGGCGAAGGCGATGAACTTCTTCACCATCGACTGGTAGGAGATGCTCTGGTCGCCGCGGATATTCCCCATGATGCGGCCCTCGTCCACCTCCGGAAAAAAGCCCTTGGGAATGATGATGAGAAGATAAATATTGAGCGCGACCACCACCAAGAGGCTGAACATGATGGTCTTGGGATTGTCCAGCGACCAGGCCAGCGAGCGGCGGTAGAAATCCAGGCTTTTCTCGAACACCAGGCGCGCCCAACGCATCAGCCAGTTCTGATCCTCGCCGGTGCTGAAATCGAGATAGGCGCACATCATCGGCGTGACGGTGAGCGACACCAGGAGCGACATGAAGATGGCGGCAGTAAGTGTCACCGCGAATTCGTGGAACAGCCGGCCCAGGATGCCGCCCAGCAGCAGGATGGGCAGGAACACCGCCACCAGCGAGATGCTCATGGAGATGACGGTGAAGGCCACTTCCTGCGCGCCCTTGAGCGCGGCCTCAAGCTGGCCCTCGCCCAGTTCCCTGTGGCGGGTGACGTTTTCCAGCACCACGATGGTGTTGTCGACCACAAAGCCGGTCGAAATGATCAAGGCCATCAAGGAGAAATTGTCCAGGCTGAAACCCAGCAGATACATGCAGCCGAACGTGCCCAAAAGCGAAAGCGGCACTGAGACACCCGGCACCAGGGTGGCGCGCCAGTTGCGCAGGAACAGAAACACCACCAGCACCACCAGAATGGTGGACAGGACCAGCGTGATCTCCACGTCGCGCACCGAGTTGCGGATCGAGGTGGTGGTATCCTGGATCACGGTGAGATCGATCGCCGGCGGCAGCGCGCCGTTTTGCAATAGGGGCAGCATCGCATTGATGCGGTTGACCACTTCGATCACATTGGCGCCGGGCTGCTGGGTGATGGTGACCAGAATGGCGGGCTTGCCGTTGGCCATGCCCATGTTGCGGATATTCTCCAGCCCGTCATAGACCTGGGCGATGTCCTGAAGCCTGACCGGCGCGTTGTTGCGGTAGGCCACGATCAGATCCTGATATTCCGACGCAACCGAAGCGTTGTCGTTGGAATAGACCTGGAGCCGCTGGGTCCCCTGCTCGATCGCGCCCTTGGGACTGTTAGCGCCGGCATTAGCCGAGGAGATGGCGGCGCGCACATCCTCAAGCCCGATGCCGTATTTGAACAAGGCCTGGGGATTGAGCTCGATGCGAACCGCCGGAAGCGCCGCACCGGCCAGGGTGACGTCGCCCACACCCGAAATCTGCGACAATTGCTGCTGAAGGATGTTGGACGCCTGATCGTAGATCTGCGCCGGCGTGAGCGTCTTGGAGGTCAACGCCAGGATCATGATGGGGAAGCTGGACGGATTGAATTTCCTGTATGTGGGGTTGGATCGAAGGGAGGTGGGCAAATCCGCGTGGGCCGCGTTGATCGCGGCCTGAACATCGCGCGCGGCGCCGTCGATATCGCGGCTGATATCGAACTGAAGGATCACCGAGGTCGTGCCGACCGCGCTGCGCGAGGTCATCTCCGTGACGTCGGCGATGGCGCCCAGATGCCGCTCCAGCGGCGTCGCCACCGTGTTGGCCATCACTTCGGGACTGGCGCCGGCCATGCTGGCGCTGACCACGATGGTGGGAAGATCGATATTGGGAAGCGGCGCCACCGGCAGCAGGAACAGGGCGCCAAAGCCCGCCAATGCCAGGCCCATCGCCAGGAGCGTGGTGGCGATGGGGCGCTGGATGAAGAGGGCGATGACGTTCATCGCCTATTCCCCCGGGGCGGCGGCGGGCTGGGGACCCGGCCGGCCGCGGCGCGCGCGCCATTCGCGCAGATCCTGGCCCCAGCGATCGAAATAGATGTAGATCACCGGCGTGGTGAAGAGGGTGAGAAGCTGGCTCACCAGCAGCCCGCCCACGATGGAGATGCCCAAGGGGTGGCGCAGTTCCGAACCCATGCCCGAACCCACCATCAAGGGCAGCGCGCCGAACAAGGCCGCCACCGTGGTCATCGTGATGGGACGGAAGCGCAACAGCGCCGCCTGATGGATCGCCTCGGTGGGCGACTTGCCTTCGTTGCGCTCGGCCTCGAGCGCGAAGTCGATCATCATGATCGCGTTCTTCTTGACGATGCCGATCAGAAGAATGATGCCGATGATGGAGACGATATTGAGGTCATGGCCGGTGACGATGAGGGCCAAAAGTGCGCCTACGCCCGCCGACGGCAGGGTCGAAAGAATGGTCACCGGGTGGATGAAGCTCTCATAAAGCACGCCCAGCACGATATAGACGGTGATGAGGGCGGCGATGATCAGGAGCACTTCATTGCCCAAGGCGTCCTGGAAGGCGACCGTGGAACCTTCGAACTGCGAAGTGATGCCGGGCGGCAGGCCGGCGGCGTCTTCGGCGTCCTTGACCGCCTGGACGGAAGTGCCCAGCGAATAGCCCGGCGCGATGTCGAACGAAAACGTGGCGGACGGAAACTGACTCAGATGATCGATCTGCAGCGGGACGGTGCGCTGGTCGACATGAGCGATCGCCGACAGCGGCACCTGGCCGCCCTGCGATGAAGGTAGATAGATGTCGTTGAGCGACGCCACCGTGTCCTGAAGCTTGGGTTCGGCTTCCAGGATCACCCGGTATTGCGTGGATTCGGTGAAGATGGTGGAAATGATGCGCTGGCCGAAACTGTCATAAAGCGCATTGTCTATTGTGGCGGCGGAAATACCGAAGCGCGCCGCGGTGTCGCGATCCACCGTGAGGAAGGCCGAAAGGCCGTGATCGAGATAATCGGTCGAGACGTTGCGCAATGCGTCGGACTTCTGGAGTTGCGCCAAAAGCTTGGGCACGAAATCATTCAATGCCGCGGTGGTCGCCGATTGCAGCACGAATTGGTATTGGGCGCGGCTCACGGTGGAGTCGATGGTGAGGTCCTGCACCGGTTGCAGATAGAAGGTGATGCCCGGCACCGCATGGGCGTCGGCCGCCAGCCGGTTCATGATGGTGGTGACGTCGTCGCGATCGCTCTTGTCCTTGAGGTTGATCAGGAAACGGCCGCTATTGAGGGTGGAATTGGTGCCGTCCACGCCGATGAAGGAAGACAGGCTCGCCACGTCCTTGTCGGTGAGAATCTTCTGCGCCAACAGACGCTGGCGCCGCGCCATCTCGTCAAACGACACGGTGGGGCCCGCGTTGGTGATGGCCTGGATGAAGCCGGTATCCTGCAGCGGGAAGAAGCCCTTGGGGATCAGGATATAGAGCACGACCGTCAGAACCAGCGTGGCCACCGCCACCAGCATGGTGAGCGGCTGATGCGCCAACACCCATTTGAGCAGCCGGTCATATTCGGCGATCACGCGCTCGTAATATCCCTCGATGCGATGCTGGAAGCCGCCTTGCCGCTTCTTTTCCTCGGCGCGGCTGTGCAGAAGCTTGGCGCAGAGCATCGGCACCAGGGTGAGCGAGACCACCGCCGAGATCAGGATGGTGATCGCCAGCGTGACGGCGAATTCGCGGAACAGCCGGCCCACCACTTCCTGCATGAAGAGCAGCGGGATCAGGACCGCGATCAGCGAGATGGTCAGCGACATGATGGTGAAGCCGATCTCGCCCGCGCCCTTCATGGCGGCGTCGAACGGGGTATAGCCACGCTCGATATAGCGGGAGATGTTCTCGATCATCACGATGGCGTCATCCACCACGAAGCCGGCCGAGATGGTGAGCGCCATCAAGGACAGATTGTTGAGCGAGAAGCCCAAGAGATACATGGCCGCGAAGGTGCCGATGATCGAGAGCGGCACCGACAGGCTGGGGATGAAGGTGGCGGGAAGGCTGCCCAGGAACAGATAGATCACCAGGACCACCAGCACCACCGCCAGGACCAGTTCGAACTCCACGTCGGCGACCGAGGCGCGGATGGTGTCGGTGCGGTCGGTGAGCACGGTCACCGTTATCGAAGCAGGCAGGCCCGTCTCGATCTGGGGCAGGATCTGCTTGATGGAATCCACCACCTGGATGACATTGGCGTTTGGCTGGCGCTGGACGTTCAGCAGCACCGCGGGGGTCATGTTGGCCCAGCTGGAGAGTTTGTTGTTCTCCGCGCCCTGGGTGACCGTGGCCACGTCCGACAGATGCACCGGCGCGCCATTCTTGTAGGCGACCACCATGTTGGCGTAATCGGCGGCGCTTTGTAGCTGATCGTTGGCGTTGATGGTGTAGGACTGCGAGGTCCCGTCGAAACTGCCTTTGGGCGCGTTGGAATTGTTGTTGTTGATGGTGGTGCGAAGGTCGTCGATGTTGAGCCCGTAAGCCGCCAATTGCTGCAGATTAGCCTGCACCCGCACGGCGGGACGCTGGGCGCCGGAAATGCTCACCAGGCCCACGCCGGCAAGCTGGGAGATTTTCTGGGCGATGCGGGTGTCGGAAAGATCCTCGACCGTGGTGATGGGCAGGCTGGGCGAGGAAATCGCCAGCGTGAGCACGGGCGCGTCGGCGGGATTGACCTTGGCATAGACGGGCGGGACGGGAAGCTGGGGAAGCAGGCTTCCGCCCGCGTTGATCGCCGCCTGCACTTCCTGTTCGGCGACGTCGAGGCTGAGAGTAAGGTCAAACTGCAGCGTGATGATGGAAGAGCCGGCCGAGGAGACCGACGACATTTCCTTCAAGCCCGGCATCTGGCCGAACTGGCGTTCCAGGATCGCGGTCACCGACGTGGTCATCACGTCCGGGCTGGCGCCGGGATAGAAGCTCGAGACCTGGATGGTGGGATAATCCACTTCCGGCAAGGCCGAAAGCGGCAGGAAGCGGTAACCGGCCAGGCCCACCAGCATGATGGCGATCATCAGCAGCGATGTCGCCACCGGCCTTAAGATAAAAGGTGCTGAGGGGTTCATCAGGAATCAGGGCCCGCCGGGACCGCCGCCGCCGCCGGCTCGTCCGCCGCGGCGCAGTGACGCCAGCGCCGTCTTGCATTGACCAGACAGTGAATCGCGATTCTGGGCCAGGCAGCGCCGCGCCGCAGGTCCCGTCTGGCCGGAACAGAGCTTGGCGATATCGGCACCGCATGCACTGTTGATCAGGGCCTGGCTCTTGGCGCGCTGCGCCGCGCGGGCGGCATCGGCGGCGGCGCCGGAAGGCTGGGCGATCTTCTGCTGCCCCGGATTGGGGATGGCCACGGCGGAGCCGTCGCGCAAACGATCCGCCCCATCCACCACCACCGTGTCGCCCGGTTTCAGTCCGGCAAGAATGGCGACCTTGTCGCCGTCCTGCACGCCCAGCGTGACGCTGCGCTGGTTGACGGTCTTGTCGGGATTGACGATGAACACGAAAGTGCCGCTGGCGCCGCGCTGGATCGCCGACACCGGCACCACGGTCTGGTTCTGAAGCGTGTTCACCAGCAAGCGGATATTGACGAACTGGTTGGGGAACAGCTTCAGGTCGCCGTTGTCGAACATGGCGCGGAGCTTGATCGTGCCAGTGGTGGGATCAACCTGATTGTCCACGGTGGCGAGCTTGCCCGACGCGAGCTTGGTGGTCTGGCTGCGGTCCCAGGCATCGGCTTCCAGCACCGCCCCGTTGGTGGTGCGCCCCATGATCTGGGGAATATTGTCTTCCGGCACGGTGAAAACCACCGACATGGGCGAGAGCTCGGTCACCACCACGACGCCCGTTTGCTGGTTCGCCGACACGATATTGCCCACGTCCACCTGGTGCAGGCCGACGCGGCCGGTCACCGGCGAGACGATGCTGGTGTAACGCAGATTGATCTGGGCGCTCTCGACCGTCGCCTGATCGGTCTCGACGACGCCGGTGTCGGAGCGCACCAGCGCCGCCTGGGTCGCCAATTGCTGCTCCGAAATCGCGTTCGCCGCCGCCAGGGCCTGATAGCGGGACAAGTCCACTTTGGCGTTGGCGAGATTGGCCTGGTCGCGCGCCAGATTGCCTTTGGCCTGATCCAACGTCGCCTGATAGGGGCGCGGATCGATCTGGGCGAGAAGATCGCCCGCCTTCACCATCTGGCCTTCGGTGAAATAGAGCTTCATCAAAAGGCCGCCCACTTGCGGGGTGGCGGTGGCGGTGGCGAGCGGCGTCACGGTGCCCAAAGCATTGAGGGTGACATTGATGGGTCCGCTGACGGCGGTGGCGACGCCCACCGGCTGAGCGCCCTGATTGAGGCGGGTGTTGGTTGCCTTGGGGGGATAGATGGCCCAGACCACCAGCGCAACCAGGGCCAGGATCACGATTGCCCAGGTGATCCATGCCAGGCGCGGATTTTCCCGCCCCCACTGCTTGACCCCCTCCCAGGTGGAGGAGCCGCGGGGCCCCTGCGTGGCATAGGGGCTGCGGGCATGGGGGACGTGCTTGTCAGTGCCTTCGATGCTCATCTGGTCCAAATTCCATGAAAGGCCAGGCCGCACTTGACCGGCACATGCCTGAACTGGCCGGCGAGGGCCTGGTTCCTAGGGTTATCCGTATTCTACGCTCCACGAGGGTCATTAGCAGCGATTTTAAACGGAAATTTGTCGAAAATGTCGCGACGGGAGGGTCTACTGGCCTTCACGGGCCGCCCGCTGTATGTCACCCCCCGCCCCGGTCCTGTTGAGAATCGAAAGCAAGAACACGTGCATCAGTTTTTCCATTGGTTTTTCCATGACCTGACCCCCTGGGTGACCGCCCTGGCCCGGGCCCACCCCATCTGGTGCTTTCCCATCGCTTTTGTTGTGGCTTTTTCGGAATCCTTTGTCGGGGTGTCTTTCATCATCCCCGGCACCTTCCTTTTGATCACCCTGGGCGCGGTGATCGGGGCCAGTCATATCAGCGTCATACCGGCCTGGGCGGGTGCGGTGATCGGCTCGATTCTGGGGGACTGGATCTCATTCTGGCTGGGTTTTCACTATCACCACCAGATCCTGCATATCTGGCCCTTTCGCCGTTACGAGAACCAGATCGAGAAGGGCCTCCATTTCTTCCACCGTTTCGGCACCTGGGCGATCTTCTTAGGGAGGTTCCTGGGCCCGTTTCGCGCCACCGTGCCCCTGGTCGCGGGCATGAGCGAGCTGGAATTCTGGCCGTTTCAGATCGCCAACACCGCCTCGGCCATTTTATGGGCGTTCGCGCTTCTCACGCCCGTGGGCGAGGCGGTCCGCCATTTTATGCGGTGAGGAGTGGCCTGCCTGTAACCGGCTTCTCCAAAAAATAATTATCGGAAAATGTGGCGGCGTCAGCGCGGTAACTCAGAACTTCCCATCAAAAACTCGTCAACGCCACGGAGCATCGGCCAGGAAAAGTGGAAGCCACTTTTCCGTCCGGCCGTGCGACCATAAAAATTAACGGGGAAGCTCCGATGATCCCATGAGAAACTCGTCAACGCCTCTCGCGCATTGCCGCCCTTCGCGGATCGCCCACACCACCAGGGACTGGCCCCGGCGCATGTCGCCGCAGGAAAAAATCTTGGCGGCGCTGGTCTGGTAACTGAGCGTGTCGGCTTTGACATTGCCGCGCGCATCCAGCGCCACTTGCGCCTGTTCCACCAGGCCCTGCTTGCGGGGACCGACAAAACCCATCGCCAGCAGCACCAATTCGGCCTCGAGCACGAATTCGCTTCCCGGCATTTCAACCAGATTCATTTTTCCGCCGTCGCCCAGCTTCCATTCGACCCGGACACATTGAAGCCCGGTGAGCTTGCCGTCCTCCACGACCACGCGCCTGGTCTGTACCGACCAGTCGCGCGCCACGCCTTCTTCTTGGCTGGAAGAGGTACGCAATTTAAGCGGCCAATCCGGCCATACCAGAGGCTTGTCCTCCTGCAGCGGCGGCTTGGCGAGAATCTCAAGCTGGGTCACCGACAGCGCGCCTTGCCGGTTGGACGTGCCGATACAGTCCGAGCCGGTATCGCCGCCGCCGATCACCACCACATGCTTGCCCTTGGCGGTGAGGGTGCCCGAGGGCGCGGCCTTGTCCTCGCTGTCGCCGGCGATGCGCTTGTTCTGCTGGGTAAGGAAATCCATGGCGAAATGGATGCCCGGCACCTCGCGGCCCGGAATGGGAAGATCGCGCGGTGCTTCGGCCCCGCCCGCCAGCACCACCGCGTCGTAATCGGTGAGCAACATGGCGGTGGAAATATTCACCCCCACTTCCACGCCGGCACGGAAGGTGACGCCTTCGGCTTCCATCTGGCGGATGCGCCGGTCGATCAGATGCTTTTCCATCTTGAAATCGGGAATGCCGTAGCGCAACAGCCCGCCGATGCGATCGGACTTCTCGAACAAAGTGACGGAATGGCCGGCGCGGGCCAATTGCTGCGCGCACGCCAGGCCTGCCGGGCCCGACCCCACCACCGCAATCGTCTTGCCGGTCTTCCGGACGGGAGTTTGCGGCCTGATCCAGCCCTCTTCCCAGCCGCGGTCCACGATCTGGCACTCGATGGTTTTGATGGTGACGGGATTTTCCTGGATGTTGAGGGTGCAGGAGGTTTCGCACGGCGCGGGACACACCCGGCCGGTAAATTCCGGAAAATTGTTGGTGGAATGCAGTGTTTCCAGCGCCGCGCGCCATTGGTCGCGATAGACCAGATTGTTCCAGTCGGGGATCAGATTGTTGACCGGGCAGCCCTGATGACAGAAGGGAATGCCGCAATCCATGCAGCGCGCCGCCTGTTTCTCCACTTCGCCATAGCTCAGCGGATGCACGAACTCCTTATAGTTGTGGATGCGGGTCTCGGGC
>Ga0182024_10005988_pt1 | contig 26942 bp, 25 predicted proteins | sample P32metaG_FD_120480 | JGI IMG/M metagenome (GOLD analysis project Ga0182024, IMG submission 120480) | Permafrost microbial communities from Stordalen Mire, Sweden - P3-2 metaG (Illumina Assembly) | ecosystem: Environmental > Terrestrial > Soil > Wetlands > Permafrost | place: Sweden: Stordalen...
CCAAGACCGCATCCACCAGCGCCCTCACTCCGCGCAGCGGATGATCCGCTGGTATCCGATCTTCCAACGCCACATAACTGAACATCCCCGTTTGCAGTTGCTGATCGTCTCCTCGCATTCCTGTTTCTTATCACGCATCCGCTGTGGATTGGCAGTGGTTTTTCAACAACCTCCTAGACTTTTTCTTCCTTGCTTAGTCTCCGCTCTTAGCTTTGGATTTTTCTATTGCTGCGCGTAGGTCTGCGGCACATCGCAGCGAGCAGCGCAGCGAGAAGACACCCACCGAAGGCTCAGGAGCGCGGCTGTAGTTTACAGTCAGAAGGTTGCCACCCCCACTTACTATGCTGGTTAGCCACATTGCAGGCACGTGAGCCATAATGACGTTCTCTTGTGCAAACGTCACGCCCGGCAAGTACTTGGCGTCTACTATGACCTGCACCTCCGAGCCCGGCTTAATGTCGGGGTTAAGCGAACCGCCTTGATACACGGCAAGGTAAGGACAAGCCTTGAAAGTCACCTTGCCAGTCACGTCTTTGATGATGGGACATCTATACTCTGTCCAAATGTGACGCCAATTCCAGCCCAAGACGAGTCCCACCATTAGAACCCACCATGTAAGCACTTTCTTTAAGAGTCTCATTTATCACCCCCACAGGGCGTTTGCGATGCTGGTTTGTATGTCTTCGCCGAATCGGGGTCTAGAATGTAAACGCCTGCACAAGAGAACTCGGAACGCTGGCGAATGTCGGGCCATTTAGAGCGCGGGAAGGCGATCCCAACTCGCGCCCAGTCCATGCGGGAGATTATACGCAGCCCTTCGGGGTCACCATCGGGCACGAAGATTTTTATCTGGAAAGCGTCAGCCATTTTACTGAAGTAGTTTTCCGGCTCATTATACGCTGCTCATTACTTCTGTAATCTTTACTTTCTCTTGCCGATGGGCACAGGCTAGAAGGTGAGGTTAGAAAAATGATAATCCCCAGCATCGACTATGCGCGAAAGACGTATGTCGCTTTAACAATGCCAGATGGCACCTTCTGGGAGATCACAGGTATCCAGAAAATGTTTGTTGTACGCGAGTGGATAGAGAAGGAGCGATACACCCACCCCGGCAAATTCGCAACCTACCATGAGGCGAACGAGCGAGCCAAAGAGATTGGACCAGCTTGCTTCCCGCAGCTAGAAACCGAATGACCCTCGACGGTGAGCGCGTAAGCCGTGAGCCGGTCACGGACTACTGAGGACAGAAAACAATGAAAGTATTGTACTGTCGTAGATGCCGAAGTCTCGTTAAACTCACGCACACGCATATGCGGTCATGTGAATGTGGCGAGGTTCGAGGTCAGTATTGCAAGGACAGGGCGCACAGGGGGCACGCCCGCATTTCTCAAAATGCCGCCACTCTCAGCCTCGTCATCGACACACCATCTTTTGAGCCTACTATTGAGAGAATGCAGCAGCGACAAAAAGACAAACCTAACTCAACGCGCAAAGATTACAGAAAAAATTCACGTCTAAAACGAGCCTATGTACGTCCGAACACTGGGCCGGGGAATCCGCGCAGCCATCCTCTCAATTGGAAAGCTGATTAGACCCTGCCCAAAAACTCCTACTCTTGCCCAAAAGTACGGGTAGAATGCCAGTTATTAGGCAAACCCTCTTGATCTCCTGAACGTGGGAGATGCACCGGCCAGCCCATGGCCTCCTTACCTCGGTTGCAGCCCGAGGCCGGGGACCGCGACTGATGAGCTACCGCGCCTGTCCATGGCTCAACCCCAAACAAGGTGAGAGGACTAATGCCACGGCGATCTGCTGAGAAATCCCATGGCAAAATCCCAAGCAGATCGCCCCGTAATACAATTTCTGTTGGTGCCGGTGCAAAACGTTCCGCTTGGGATCGTAGCTTTATAATGATCCCGCACACAGAGGTTCTTAGATTCTGTGATCCGCCGGATTGTGGGGTGTCAGTGGAGTTTCGGTTGATCTACAAGGGTTCGCTTCCCGCTGAGGGAAGCGGCGGCAGCAGGGCGAAGGAGAAGCAACTGCTCCGAAAAGAGTTCCATAAACAATTGCGCGAATTGTGGAAGCAGCATCCTGATCTGAGAGAACAGAGCGTGCGGCGCTACATCCGGTACACCACTCCACACAATCAGGTGAGCTATCCGGGGCCGGGGGTGGAGTCAATAATGCCTGACCTGACCGGCGACCGCTCCGACGCCAAAACATGGCTGGAGCACATTGCCGACAACCATCAACGGTGTGGAGGCCGATTTGTTCCTCTCATCAGCAAAGCCGGAGGTCTTACCTGTTCCCTAGAGATCACCTTTCTTCGTAGAGACAATCCGGGACACTTGGTTACTTCCGGAGGGGATATTGATAACCGCATCAAAGTCCTGTTTGATGGCCTGAAGATGCCCGAAACCGTGTCGGAACTGGGTGGTGTCGCTCTGGAATCCGAGGAGGACCCGTTTTTCTGCCTTCTTGAGGATGACAACCTGATAACCAGTGTCTCCGTTACGACGGACCGATTGCTGCTTCCTCAAGATTCCAGCGCAGGTGAGAGAGTTCATGATGTTTTTCTAGTGATCCACGTGACAATGGTCGATCCATCAGCCTTGTTTGTAGGAAACCGTCTTATATGACAAACGAGAAGGAACGCCTCGCATGTCCCTAGCTTTTTTCAGGCGCTTGTCATGCGAGGCTGCTATGCTTTCCCGTTGGACACGTGGAGGTCACAATGCCGGACAAAGATTCAACAGGCCCACTCCGTAAGTATGGCAACCCAGACCCACCAAAACCTAAGCCATCTTACAAACCTATAGACCTGCCTGACTCTAAACCAAAATCAGACAAACCTGAGGAACCCACAAGCAATCCACAAGGAGGGTAAAAACCTAGAACGCTCATGGGTCCGACCGTCGAGCAGGTGAAAGTCATCACTGTGGAGGCCGCGCAGATTTTTCCGGTGCTCGCGCATGGGGTCCGGTGCGGGAGTGCGCTAGTGCTTGCGCTATAATTACCGTCGCCAATCTGGGGAATGCCAGAGCGTGAGGGGTGAGTGCGGTTCCCGGTCCGGCATTCCCGGTTGGCGCTAGACCTTACGCTTCTTAGCCCCGCCAGCGTCAGCGCGAGTTCAATGAAGGTCTGCGTACTGAATTTCCGAAGGCACTCCGCATTGGGCTACCTCTGCGGTAGACTGTCGGCGTGCCGGACAACAAACTTTATTACGGTGACAACCTCGATGTGTTGCGTCGCTACGTCCGTGACGAATCAGTAGACCTCGTCTATCTCGACCCGCCATTCAACAGCCGTCAGGACTACAACGTCCTCTTTGCAGAGAAGGACGGCACCCGCGCTGCTGCTCAAATCATGGCGTTTGAGGATACTTGGGAATGGAACATCGACGCAGAGAGGGCATATCAGGAAATTGTGGAGCGGGGCGGAAGAATTTCTGACGCGATGCGTGCTTTCCGCACGTTCCTTGGCAACAGTGACATGATGGCATACCTTGCGATGATGGCACCACGCCTTGTGGAATTGCATCGCGTGCTGAAGGTCACTGGTTCAATCTTTCTGCACTGCGACCCAACTGCCAGCCATTATTTGAAGATGCTGATGGACTCAATCTTTTCTCCAGTCTGCTTCCGCAATGAGATTGTGTGGAAACGTTCGGACGCACACAGTGATGCCAAACAGGGCGCAAAGCATTTCGGGCGAATCCACGATGTCATTCTGTTCTACAGCAAAGGCGCAGAGCCGAAGTTCAACACGCTGTACAACCCATTGCCGCAGAGCACGCAGGACAGTTGGTACAGAAACGTCGAGAAGGAAACAGGTCGTCGGTATAACAAGGCCGATGTCACTGGGCCGGGTGGTGCCGGGAAGGGCAACCCACACTATGAGTGGAAGGGCATCACGCGGTATTGGCGTTACAACCGCGAAAAGATGGAAGCGATGGAAGCGGCAGGCAAGTTGGTCTATTCCAAGAGTGGGATGGTCTACGAGAAACGCTACTTGGACGACAGCAAGGGTGTTTCTGTTCAAGACTGGTGGGATGACATTTCGATGCTCCGTGGTATCAAGGACACCGGGGAACGGTTAGGCTATCCGACCCAGAAGCCAGAGGCCCTTCTGGAGCGCATCGTCAAGACGGGCAGCAATGAAGGGGATGTTGTGCTTGATCCTTTCTGCGGATGCGGCACTGCCATTGCTGTCGCGCAGAAATTGAAGCGCCGTTGGGTTGGAATCGACATCACGCATCTCGCCGTCAATCTCATCAAGAAACGATTGCGCGATCACTTCGGAGAAGAGGTGCGAACGACGTACGACATCGTTGGTGAACCAGTGTCTATGAAAGACGCGACTGAACTGGCGAAGCAAGACCCGTTTCAGTTTCAGGCGTGGGCGCTAGGGCTGGTGGGTGCCAGAATTGCGACCAGTTCCAAGAAGGGTGCCGACAAGGGTATTGATGGTCGTCTGTTCTTTCACGATGACAAGAGTGGCAAAAGCAAGCAGGTCATTCTCTCAGTGAAGGCTGGTGAGAATGTGAACGTCGCACAAGTGCGTGACTTGCGCGGCGTGCTGGACAGGGAGAAAGCAGAAATTGGTGTTTTGATTTCGATGGAGCCGCCCAGCAAACCGATGATGAAGGAAGCGGCTGAGGCTGGCTTCTATAAGTCTCCGCACCTCGATGACAAGTTCCCACGCATTCAGATACTCACCGTTGAACAATTGCTGCATGGTGAGCAGATGAAATACCCCCGCTGGGTGGACGCCACATTCAAGAAGGCACCGAAGGCGCGGGACAAAGAAGCGGTCAACATGGCGCTCCCGCTCGGCTCAACTCAAGCGGATGATGACGAAACAGAAGAACCATTCTAGTGGTGCTTGAAAAACTCGATGAGGAGCGGAAAGTAGGCATGAGCCATCTCAGCGGCGAATGCGTGCTCCAGAACCCCCGAGCGTGCAACTTCCGTGAAGTCGCGCTTCGGGCTTGAGCGTTTCGGCATGACACCATCATGCCACGGATATTTTAGCGACACGGGGATGCCGCTTTCACTGCTGCGGTCGTTGTGGCACGAACGCCTCTCCACATGCCGGACACTTGACCCTCTCGAAATCAACCCTCCGAATCTCATCGGGTGGGATGTGGTGACCACACTTCGTACAGGTCGTGTCGAGACAATCTTTGACGTGCTGGAGATTGATTCTTGATTTCCTCACCGAGTTCCAGACCTACCTCTTGAGTGACAGAAAAGCAGTGCTTCGAGGCGCGGGGAGGGGTCAGAACGAGAGCGTCACTAGCCGCACGGAAATGCTTCTCCCAGCGCTCGAATAACCAGAACCCCAGCAGGAAGGTGCAACTGGGATGGGTTGTCTTCGAGCCACTTCTTCACGACTCTTATCAACTGGTCCATCTCGGCATTGGGCGGAGGGCAGTAGATTCTGTTCTTCGGGGTGATGACGCTACCATAGCTCAGAATGGTATCACTGACTCCAGCGATGTAACCCTCGCATGCTCCTGCGTGTTTCGAGACTTCAACCAGTCGTAAAGGAGCCACAGTTTCTCCCGCCTTCAACACGCCCACATCACTGCATCTTCTGAGGATATCGGACCCAGTTCCACCGAATACGACGACGTTTTCCTCACTGGGTTGTTTCGGCGCTTGAGCACTCGCCAGCATGACAACAGTCAATAACGCTGCGGCTAATCTCATGGGGTAACCTTTTCGACGGTAATGCAGAAATTGCAGCAAACAGGAACGCCACAAGTCATCGTTCGCAACATGGTTGACCCTCAACGCACATTATGACCGAGATTACACCTGCCGCATGCGCGAGCGCCGAAAAATCTCTGCGTGGGGCCTCCATAGTGATGACTCCACAGGGTAAGCATTCCTTGAGAACAAGTATGGAGAAACGTGCGAGGTTACTTGAACCCGATGTCGTATATCAGGTCTTCAGAATCGGGCGTTGCTAAGAACTTGAATCTGTAAGGTTCGCGTTGTCGCGGTTTGGTTATGTCCAATCGAGCTTTTGGAACTGTGCCCTGCAATCGCCGCGCCGCGCCGGATCAGGACAAGCGGATTCGTTTTTGCTAAGATTGATTTCGATGCGCCCGTAGGCGGGGATGGCGGAATTGGCAGACGCGCTGGCCTTAGGAGCCAGTGGCCGCAAGGCCGTGCAGGTTCAAATCCTGTTCTCCGCACCAGCCTCGCATAGCACCACTGTAGTAGTTTTTGTAGGAGCCACAATGCACGCTGGCTGCATCTTCTCCAAAGTTGATCCTCTAAAACCCTTGTCCTTCTTGGCTTTTCACTGATGGCAAAGGAGTTGCAAGGAAGGCACCTACTGATTCCTAAGTCTGGTGCGTCTGCCAATTCCGCCACTTTCGCATGCTTCTAATTATACAAAGTGGTGGAGTTCTTACGGAATATCTGGCGGGTCTATGTGGAGAAGCGCCTGACCCTGGGGCGGAGACAGCAAAGCGAATAAGGCTTCTAGTAAGAGCGAGCCGAGATGCGCGAACCGGCAGCGGGCTATTGTACGGCGTTCAGTCCCTGATAGATGAACATGCCGGCGAGTACCAGCAAGAACACCCCGAAACCAGCGCCGAAAACCCAGACCGGGACGGTGAGACGGTTGACCTTCGTGATCAGTTCCGTCTGCTCCTTTTGCATGTGCGCGCTCGCGTCGTCGAGATACAACGCCTCATCCTCATGCATGGTGAGGGTGCTGCGGTAGATGAGAAGGATAACCAGGCCGATTGCGAAAAAACCACACGCAACCGCAAGTCCAATCATTAAAGGAGTCCATGTCCAAGTCATAGGCCACCTCGGCAATTTGCAAGCCTGTTGGCAACTCCCCGAATCGCAGGACGTGGGCGACTGCCCGGCGGCCCGAACCTTGGGGGAGGGGCTAACGAAAGCATTATAGACCCATTGGCAAGGGTTGCGAGGGAATCGTTGACAGGCCGCCTGGCATCGAAGTGTTGAGGGGCTGTTGGCTGGCGTGCGTAACCTTAATTTACTGCTGCCTTCATTTTGCCGCCTCTGCTATAATTTAGATACTTTAGAGCCAAGGAGATACGAATGGCGACGACCACTGTTCCTGATGTGAATACCAATACTCCGGAAGTCAAGAAAACCCCGCCGGTCTCGCTTACGCCCAGCGCGGTTTCTAAAGTGAGAGAGATCATGGGACAGCAGAATCCCGTGCCCGCCGGGCTACGCATTGGCGTGGTGGGTGGCGGTTGCTCCGGGTTCTCATATTCTATGCAGTTTGAAAATGCCGCCGGAATGATGGACAAGACCTTTGACATGGATGGGTTGAAGGTGTTCGTCGATGCGACCTCGGTGATGTATCTGAATGGCTGCATCGTGGACTATGTGGAGACGCTGGAAGGCGCCGGGTTCAAGTTTGAGAATCCCAACGTGAAGAGCACCTGCGGGTGCGGATCGTCCTTCAGCGTGTAGGCTTCGCGTAGAGTCTTCCGCGGAAAGTTTGGTGAAAAGGGGAACGGCCTCATCTCGGGATGAGGCCGTTTTGCGTTAGCGAAGCGGTTGACTTGGATTTCACTGCTGTTGCGGCGTCGAGGCCGGGGGCTGAACCGGCGTCGATCCCGAACTCGAATTATTCCCGAAGCCCGATTGGCCAAAGGATGATTGACCGGGGGATTGCCCGAATGAGGACACGCCAGATGAGTTGCCGGCAGCGCCGGCTTGCGTTCCGTTCTGCAACGGCGGTGCTGCGAAGTTCGGCAGCAAAGGTTGATAGGGTGTGGTGATCAAGCCGCCGCGGTCGGCGGAGGGATCGTATAGAAATTGCCACTCGTTATACTTTTTCTTTTTATTGAATATGCGAATGGTGTCTTTATCGCAGACACTGGCCACGCCCACGATGGGCCCACTGGGGAGGAGTTGCTGGCTGCTGGAGCTGGTGTCTCCCTGTGCCCCGCTGGACGCACTCGTCGCCTGACCCGCTGTTGCTTGAGAGTTGGAGCTTGCCCCGACGCCGCTGTTTGAGTTTCCGCCCGGTCCTGACGACTGCGCGAACACACCGGAACTGTTTACTCCGGAACTGCCCACTCCGGAACTGCCAAGTCCCGAGCCCCCCAGAGTTGAACTTCCTAGTCCTGAACCACCGAGCCCTGAGCCGCCACCGAATGCCAAAGCACTCGCGCCTGAGCCGTTCAGCCCTGTAGCGGCGCCGGCAGGGCTTGCGCCGGGAATCATGCCGCCAGCGATACCTCCGGCCATCGTTACACCTTGTTCTCCGTAGTGCAGCAGCCTGAAGTCCTTATTCTTGTTGAGCGGGTCTTTGTAGTGCTTGCGCAGGTAGCGCAGATTATTGGAGTTGTCGAGATCTTCAAGCTTCGTGGGGTAGCGCTGGAATTTTTTATAGTAGGCGCGGATGGCGCGCGTGTACTGCACTCCGCGGTGGATCATTTCCGTTTCCTGATCCCGCCGAATCTCAAACTCAACTGTGGTATAAGCCGCGAGGGCGAATATTCCCATCAGCGCGACCACGAGAAGCAACGTGAGCAGGATGTATCCTTCCTGCTGGCGTCGAGAGCCGATTGCCGGTTGCCGGGGGCTCTGCGATGAACGTTGTCGTTGCTGTGCTCCGAACTGCTTCACGACGGGTTCCCCTGCGTCAGCGGTATGGTTTGCGCAGGGCCGCTTCCGACGACGTCCTGGATGTCCACCGACGTAGGAGTTATGCGCACGACTTTGTAGCGGCGGTCGACGATCTCGCCTTCGCCGGCAATGAAAACATCGTCGCCCTTGACCAGAAAAACCCTTTTGGGTTCTCCGGGTTTGTTCGACAACCCGAAATACTTCAGGGGGATTGGCGTCACCGCCGGTGGGCTCGGCAGGTGGTATCCCCCGTCAGCTTTCTTGTCTTTGTCCGTCACGGGCGAAGAGCCTACCGCCGGAATGAACACGTCCGCCTGCGATATGAAAATATTTCTTCCCGAGCCTTCGTACTTAATGTCCTCGCTGACGGCGAGCAGCTTCAAATGGAGGGTGGGGTCAAGGCTCTGCGCAGGGCGTTCCTTCTTTACCGGTGCAGACGCATGCCGCGCCGGTGGACGGGCCGTATACGCCGGCGTTGCCAGCGGATCGGTTGCGGCTGAAGTGGTTGCTGGCGCACTGGAGGCGATGGTCGAGGAAGAAGGCATGAACTCGTAGGCGACGATGAGCAGAAGCAATACTCCCAGCCCCGCTGCGGCGATTATCTCTTTCCGGTTTTCGGTTCCCAGTTTCACTACGCGCCCGCCTTCAGATATGTTTCAAGTTTCATTTGCAGCTTGATGGGACCCTTCTGCTCGCCAGCCAGCGTGATGTTGCTGATGAGAAAAAACATGTCGTCGCGTTCCAGCGCATTGATAAACTTCGCCAGGGAAACGTAATTGCCCGAGAGTTCCGCTTCCATTGCGACCGGATCGAGCCGGCCGGTCTCCTCGTCCTTCACGTTCACGGGATACCTGGCCTGCAAGATGGTGACACCATTGGCTGCTGCCAGCTTTCCGAATTCGGTGGCGATTTGCGAATCCTGGGCGGGGAATCGCTTCTTGTAGAAGTCCGCGATCTGCCGGTTTGCGGTGCGCACTTTGTCGGGCAAATTCGTCAGTGGCTCAACCTGGCGGGTTTTCACCTGCAACTCGCTCCACAACTGGTTCAGTTCCTGGCGCCGCGATTCAGTCGAGCCCACCAACGGCGAAAATAGCACAGCGAGGGCCACCACATCCACACCCAACAGGATGGCCAGCGAGGCCTTAATGTTTTTCCGGGTCTGCCGCAGGTCTGGCATCAGGGCGCACTCCGTTTGGAAGTCTTTGCTGGTGTCGCTGTTACCGGAGCGGGCGCCGGAGTTGGAGTCGGAGCCGTGCCAGGAACATAAATCCCATTAATGCTGAACTGAACCGTATCTCCTGTGCCCACAGCCGCCGAAGTTTCGGTCGCAATGTAGGTCTGCGAGAAGTGCCCTGAGTCTTCCATGCGGTGGGCCAATTCAATGGCCTTGTCACGGGAATCGCCCCCCACCACCATCTTCAAGTTGAGCTGATTCTCCTCATCTAACTCGGGGTGAATTGAAATCAGATGGACGCGCGCGGGCATCACTTTCTCCAGATCTTCCAGCACCCGCGTCCAGGATAGCGATTTGCGCTCGATTAATTGGTTCAGAAATTGGGACTGGTCGCGGGTAGAGCGATTGTCCGGTCGGTTGAGAAAATCCTCAGCCTGTTGACGCTTCCGGTCGCGCTGAGCGATCTGGGCGCGCAAGTCGGCGATCTGGGTGTGATCGTGCCGGGCAGCAAACCAGTTTGAGATAGTGAAGGTCACCAGCGCCAGCGTCAGGATGACTGCCACCGCCAGAGCCGTCCCCCAGCGCAGCCAGAACTGCCGCGCATCTTCATAGGGCTGGCTCGCGAGATTGATGTCAAGACGCATAGTTAGATTCAGGGACTAGGGGCTAGGGTTCAGGGATTACTGTTCGGCCGCTCTTCTGCCCTGCTCCCTAGCCCCTGATCCCTATCCACTGACTTACGAAATCAAAGCTCCCACCACCCCAGCCATTCTCCATCGCGGCACGGAACCTCCGGTGCTCACCCCCAACTGCGGCGCGCTGACCAGTTCCTGCACCTCGGCTCCGGTTTGGGCTCGCAGTGCGGGAGCCGCACTTCCCGTATCCGATATCCCTGCGACGAATATTTTCTCGATGTTCAGATGATACGTGTCCTGGAAGAACACCACCGAGGGATAGACGTCTTCGGCCAGCTGATCTCCAGTGATCGTAACCCCGCGCATGTTTTCGAGGGTGCGGAAAAGCTGAAGCTGATCGCCATTCAGGATTGCAATGCTCGTGGTGCGGGCATCCACCTTTACCACCAGAGTGGGACGCTCTCCTTCCGCGGCACCCAAGGCCGCCAGCATCGAAGGCAGGATCACTCCCGGACTGAATCCGGCATCGCGGAAGGCGGCTTCGTAATCCTCGACGACGCTGGCCACTGCGACGGCGGCCACCACTCGAACGCCGTCACTCGACTTCTGCGCATGGTAGGAGACTCGAGCCTTGTCGATGTCAAAGGGTAGCGATTTTTTCAGACGAAACCGAACCACACTGGCCGCTTCCTCGGAGTCGGTGGGCAGGGTATCGAATTCCAGCAGCACCACGCGCACCGCCGCGTCAGGGACAACGGCGATCACATCGTGGGTGCGCCCCGCAACGCTGCTCAAGGTTTCCTCGACCGCGGCCCGGACGGCATCGCGCTGACGCAGGTTGCCCTCGACCAGGTCCGGCACCACGCTGCCCGGCGCTAGTTCGCGGGCGGCGCAGGCTGCCAGGCTGCGGCCATCTTCGGCGAGCCGCCCCACCAGCACGCGGTCGGCGGCGATTTCACAAGCCAGCCTGGGTTTCGCCGTATTGGAACCAGATTTCATGTCAGGTATTAACTCTTTCTACAATTCAAACGCCATACCATTTTAATTGCAATACCTGATAGGGCACTTCGGTAGCAGCCAGTGGCCAATGGTCAACGGGATTTGGACTAACTGGCCACTGATCCCTTATCACTGGCCACTGACCAGTTTCTTCTACCGCATAGCCTCGATGAAGGTGACCTTATTGATTTCTTTCAGAGTGGTCAGGCCGAGCCGGACTTTGTCCAACGCCGATTCGCGCAGAAAACGCATGCCTTCTTCGCGCGCGGCACGGCGGATTTCCGATGTCGGCTTCCGCGCCAGAATCATCTCCCGGATGCGGTCGCTCAAATCCAGCAATTCGTGAATCGCGGTCCGGCCGCGGAACCCCGTGCCCGCGCACTCGATGCAGCCCGGCCCCTCATACAACGCCACCTTCGACCACTGTACTGGATCCAGTCCGCTGGCCTCTAGCACGTCCGGCGGATAGTTCACCGGCGTGCGGCAGGATTCGCAAATCAATCGCACCAGCCGTTGCGCCAGAATGCAGTTCAGCGCTGAAACAAAGTTATAGGGTTCGACACCCATGTTCAGGAAGCGGCCGATTACGTCGACCACGTTGTTGGCGTGGACCGTGGTGAAAACCAGGTGGCCAGTGAGTGCGGATTGAATGGCAATCTGCGCTGTCTCAGTGTCGCGAATTTCGCCGACCATGATTTTGTCCGGATCATGGCGAAGGATCGAGCGCAGGCCGCGAGCAAAGGTCAGGCCTTTTTTCTCGTTGACCGGAATCTGCGTGATGCCGCGAAGCTGGTATTCGACCGGGTCTTCGATCGTGATGATCTTGTCTTCGTCGGTCTTGATCTCATTCACTGCGGCGTAGAGCGTCGTCGTCTTGCCGCTGCCTGTCGGTCCCGTGACCAGCACCATGCCGTACGGTTCTTTGATGTAGCGGCGGAACTTCTTCAAATCGTCTTCGTCAAAGCCCACCACTTCCAAAGTCAGGGAGCGAAATTTCTCGCTCATCGACTCTTTGTCCAGCACGCGAAGCACGGCGTCTTCCCCGTGAATCGACGGCATGATAGAGACGCGGAAGTCGATGGCGCGCCCGTTGTATTTCACCCGGAAGCGGCCGTCCTGGGGCACGCGGCGCTCGGAAATATCCAGTTCACTCATCACCTTGATGCGCGAGATCACGGTCGAGTGATGTTCTTTGCCGATCGGCGGCATCGCCTGCGTGAGCACGCCGTCGATACGGAACTTAATGACCACGGAATCGTCCCGGGTCTCGATATGAATGTCGGAAGCGCGCCGCTGCAACGCCGTGAAAATCGTGGTGTCGACCAAACGGATGATCGGGCTGGTGTCGCCGGCCGCCGTCAGCTTGTCGATGGTCAGGGTTTCTTCGGCGCCCGTAGCTTCGTCTTCACGGATGATCTGGAAGCCTTCGCTGGCTTCTTCCAGAACGCGCTGCGACTGTTCCGTCTTCTTGAGAATGTCCGAGATCTGCTTCAGCGTGGCCACTTTAGTGACGATCCGCTTCTGCAACAGCAAGCTGATCTCATCGATCATCATCAGCTGGCTGGGATCGGCAATGGCGATGGCCAGCTTGCCATCCGGGGTTTCTTCGAGTGGGACGAAGTTATAGCGGAACATCAGTTCAGGCGAGAACTTCTTGAATAGTTCGTGATGGAGCTGGAAGTCGGTGAGATCCACAAACTCGCAGCGATAGCGCCGCGCCACGTCCTGGGCGCGCTCCAGGTCGGTGATGGGATTCCCTGTGCTCACCAAAGGGCCGCCGTTTTCGCCGTTTACAAAAAGTGATTTCTTGTCCGCTGTCGCCATTCTCAAATCCCCGCGTTCCGTCCCTGTCTCGCTAGTGGACCCCCAGAGTGAAGATCGGCAAATAAAGTGAGATCAACACTCCGCCCACGAAAACCGCCATAATAACCAGAATCAGTGGTTCAATCAAAGCCATGGAAGCGCCCAATGCCGTCTGCACGTCTTCTTCATAAAACTCAGCCACAGAGTTCAGCATCGCCGGCAAAGCCCCCGTGGATTCGCCCACCTCAAGCATTTCGACAGCCAGATCGGGAAAGATATTCTGTTCCTCCAGGCTGCCGGCCAGACCCTGGCCTTCGCGAACTCTCACGCTCGCCCGCATGATGCCTTTCAGGATGCGGCGGCTGCTCATCGAACCGCCAGCGGTCTCCATCGAGGGCACCAGCGGCAGTCCACCCTGCAGTAGAGTCGCGAGCATCCGCGAAAAAGTTGCCACCTGATGCTTTAGCCGGATATCCCCCAGCAGCGGCAAGCTCAGGATCACGCGATCAATCTGGTCCGCTCCGCGATCCGTTCTCTTCCACTGCCAAAACAGAAAACCCGTCAGAACCAGCCCAGCTACAATAAAAGGAAAATACTTCTGGGCGTCCGTGCCCACTGCGAGCATGAACAATGTGATCGCCGGCAGTTTCGCGTCCAGGCTATTGAACAACTCGGCAAATTTAGGCACCACGTAAGTGAACAGAAACATCACCATGATCGTCACCACGGTGACCAGCAGTGTGGGATAGATCAGCGACACGAACAGCTTCTTGCGGAAGCTCATCGCCAGGCGCTGAAAGTTGATATAGCGGCTCAGTACCTCATCGATGTTCCCGCTCTTCTCTCCGGCCATCAGGGTGGTGGTATAGATCTTCGGCACCATGGGATGGGCGGCGAAGGCGTCCGAGAGAAGCTCTCCGCCTTTCACCCGCTCGCGCACGTTCTCGAGGACTTGGCGTAAATTCGCATCCTTTTGCCGCTTGATCAACAGATCGAGCGAACTCAGAATCGGGAGTCCGGCCTTGATCAGGGTCAGAAACTGCTGGTTAAACACCAGAAACGAGCTGTTCTTCAGTTTGCGACCGCGGTGCAACGAAAAGCCGCCGGACAGCAACCCCTGCGGTTTTACCCAGTGGACCAGATAGCCTTGCGACGCAAAGCGGTCGCGCACCTCGGCCACCGAGTACCCCTGCTCGACCTGCTGGTGGGTATGGCCACGCTCATCCGCGACTTTTATGACAAATTCCGCCATGGTTCCATTCGCTGTTCCGTTCTCTTCGTTTCCTAGGCGCGCACACCCTCTCGGCTCAGTCTAACATTCCCGCCTGCAATCCTGGTCGCAGATCACCACAACTCCTGCCCCTCAAAGTACCGCAAGTAACTGGACTCGCACTGGATTCAGGAGTGGCACGGCTTCACGAGCCTGCCCCGAGTGAATCGAACAGAAATGATTAACCGTAACTTTATGTGTATCAGTACGATACGTACGGTTATTGCATCCGGATTCTCAATGTCCAGGCTCAATCTCCACCGTCTCCGTCCCCGGCGGCGGACCGAAATGGAACCGTGCATCCGGGATTGCCTCATTCTCCTTCTGATCGCTGAACCGGTATTCAGTTACCGACCCGTCCACTTCGTTCATCACGATCCGCGTGATTCTGTGCTCCGGTGTGACCTCCAGCAGGATCTCACTGATCTGGTCGGCAAAAGCTTGTGGCACCCCCCGCAGCACCACATCCAGAGCGTTCAATGGAGTAACGTCGGGAGCGAACGACAAACCCCGTAACTCCTTTTCCAGCTTGCTCTTGCCCAGCAAAAACGCAAGGGGGGAGCGAATGTCGTCCAGCTTTCGCGCATCCGTTTTGCGCGCCTGGTGGTCGCCGGGGACGTAAAACCACGCATCTTTCCCGTCGCTGATAAACAGCTTCTCCCTGGGAGAACGGTACTCCCAGCGCATCTTGCCAGGTTTTTTCATCCCGCTCTTCATCAGCCAAACGGTGCCTGACTCAGTCCGCTCCATCCCCGAACCGCGATAGACCTCGGTAAACTCCGCCTGCAAGGTGCGCAGTTGGTTGTAGTGCTCATCTACGGCTGCCGCGATGGACCGAACGTCGCCCGTGGTGGCGCCCGCCGACATCGTGATGGCAACCAGCAACGACGCGGTGAGCAGCCTGATCATCATCATCTGTACAATTCTACGCTCTGATTTCCGGGCTGCGTCGGGATGGTCGATGCGGGCATCCAAGGAACCAGCGGAGCGAACATGGTGGACTTATCCATTTCAGGCGGCAGTCTAGTCTTGCACGTGCGGGGAGCCGACCAGTTGTGGGCGTTGAAGAGTTCCCTCGAAATTCCGCTGGCGCATATTGCGGAGATCCGCGCCGACCCAGCCATAGCGCATGGCTGGTGGCACGGCTTGAGAATGCCCGGCACAAATATTCCCGGGGTGCTTACCGCCGGCACCTTCTATCGGGACGGCAAACGCGTTTTCTGGGATGTCCACCATCCAGAGAACACAGTGGTGATTGAACTCAGGGACGAACGCTACAACGAGCTAGTCGTCGAAGTCGCCAACCCCAACGCTGCGGTGAAACTGGTGAAAGCCGCATTAGGCGGCAGGTAATCACTGCCATGACTGATGGCCCCATCACAATCTCGCCGGGACCGCGTTTTCGAACCGCCATGATGGTGGCGATTGTTGCAGACGCGCTGCAGATCGTGGTCTTCCCCATGTTTGTCCAAGGTGCTCTCTCGCCTGCCGACGACATACTCGATCTTGGCATAGGAGCGGCGATGATCAATCTCCTCGGCTGGCATTGGGAGTTTCTGCCGTCGTTCCTGGCGAAACTCGTGCCCGGAGTTGATCTGGTTCCTTTCTGGACGCTGGCGGTTGTGAATGTCTATCGCAAATCGAAGCGGATTGCGGTGAACACGGAAGAAGATCACAAGCAGCACCCCGAACTGGAAGACCCACAACATTCCTGACCAGACCGTGTCGACCGGATAGATTTGATCCACACATCGCCATGTGTAATAATCTACACATGGCCACCAACCTAGCCTTAGATGACCGTCTGATCGAGGAAGCCCGCCACGCCGGCGGTCACAAGACCAAGAGGGAAGCGGTCACCGCCGCCCTCGCCGAATACGTGAAACGCCGCAAGCAGCTTCAGATCCTGCAATCGTTTGGCTCGGTCGATTTTGATCCTAAATACGACTACAAGGCCGCGCGCCGCAGAAAACGGTCCTGACCATGTTGGTTCTGGTCGACACGTCAATCTGGTCGCTCGCTCTGCGGCGAACCACTACTAACCTGAATCCGCGTGAGCAACGCGTGGCGGCTGCGCTGCGAGAACTCATCCGCGATGGGCGTGCGCAACTCGTAGGTCCGGTCCGTCAGGAACTGCTTTCCGGCATCCGTCACGAAAACACGTTCGCCAGAGTGCGCGACCAGTTGCGTGCCTTTGACGAGCCCAGTCTCGATCCTGCCGATTACGAAGAAGCCGCCCACATTCATAACCGGTGCCGGTCGCGCGGCGTCTCCGGATCGTCGATCGACTTCCTCATCTGCGCCGCAGCCGCTCGCCGGGAATGGCAGATTTTCACCACCGACCAGGACTTCGTCCGCTACGCTCATGTGGCGCCGCTGAAGCTCTACCCGGTAAGCTGAAAGTGTTGCAGATATTTTGCGTTCCTCGAACTCGGGTCGGCAGGGAGTCTCTGCCCAATGAAGCCAAAGGGATGCCAGCGCCACGAATCCGGTAGAATAAAGGTTTTCACCGGAACCCTTGCTCCGTTCTGATCTCATCCCGTCTTTCGCGCTGGCCGTGTGGGCTCCCAAGGGCATTGGACCCTATCTCCGCCAGCATTTGCTGGATAAAACCTTTCAGGGTCTTTACCACACCGATGCGTTCGATCGCGCGCTGCTGATTCCTTATTTTATTGTTCTGATCCTGCTGGCTGCTTATGGAATGCACCGGTACGTGCTGGTTTATCTGTATTACAAGCACAAGAAAAACCGCACGACCGACCCAGCAGCCTACTTTGAGGAGTTGCCGCGCGTGACCGTGCAACTGCCGATCTTCAACGAGCAGTATGTGGTTGAGCGGTTGCTGGAGTCCATCTGCAAACTGAAATATCCGCGGGAGAAGCTCGACATTCAAGTGCTCGACGATTCTACCGACGAGACCGTTGATGTCGCGCGCAACCTGGTCGAGTGCTATGCCGCGCTGGGAAATCCCATCACGTACCATCACCGCACGAATCGGGAAGGCTTCAAAGCGGGGGCGCTGGCCGAAGGTCTGAATACGGCGAAAGGCGAATTCGTCGCCATCTTCGACGCCGACTTCACTCCGCCGGAGGATTTTCTGCTGCGCACCATCCACCATTTCACGGATTCGAAAATCGGCATGGTGCAGACGCGCTGGACGCACATTAACCGCAATTATTCTTTCCTCACCCAGGTCGAAGCCATCTTGCTCGACGGCCATTTCGTGCTCGAGCACTCGGGACGCGCTCGCAGCGGCGTCTTCTTCAACTTCAACGGTACGGCTGGAGTTTGGAGGCGGGCGGCCATCGACGAAGCCGGCGGCTGGCAGCATGACACGCTGACCGAAGACACCGATCTTTCCTATCGCGCGCAGCTCAAGGGGTGGAAGTTCATCTACCTGCAGGATGTGGAATGCCCGGCAGAGTTGCCCGTGGAGATGACTGCGTTCAAGACTCAGCAGGCACGCTGGGCCAAAGGGCTGATCCAGACCGGAAAGAAGATTCTGCCGCGGGTGCTGCGCAGCGACGCGCCGCTGCACACCAAGATCGAAGCCTGGTATCACCTCACCGCGAATCTCAGCTATCCGCTGATGATCGTGCTCTCGGTGCTGATGTTGCCGGCCATGATCATCCGCTTTTATCAGGGATGGTTTCAGATGCTCTTCATCGATCTGCCCCTGTTCATGGCGTCGACGTTTTCCATCTCGAGCTTCTACCTGGTATCGCAGCGCGAACTGTTCCCCAAAAGCTGGCCGCGCGCGCTCCTGTATCTGCCGGTCCTAATGGCCCTCGGCATTGGATTGACCATTACCAACACCAAAGCCGTGATCGAAGCACTCCTCGGCAAAGAGAGCGCCTTCGCGCGCACGCCCAAGTATCACGTGGAATCCAGGAAGGACAAAGTCGGCGCCACCAAATACCGCAAGCGTCTGGGCTGGGTGCCGTGGCTCGAACTGGTGATTGGCGGCTACTTCGCGCTCACTGTGTTCTATGCAGTCGAGAACGAGAATTTCGTCACGGTTCCATTCCTCCTGCTGTTCGTTGTGGGCTATTGGTACACGGGATTGATGTCTCTGCTGCAGGGACGTTTCGCCGGCGTCGACCTTAGTGCCGAAACTCACACCAAACCCTTCCCGGTCGGAGTGTAGCGCCGGCAGTCCGTCGACGCTACTGATACGACGCTATCGACACACCTTCCCGAGCTTTCTTTCACTGGACTGCTCGGTTACAACCCAGTCGCCAAAACTTCCCACGAGCTTGGCACTCCGGTTTGGAGTCCTTGTTGACTTCGCGGTCCCGAAGGAGGATACAATGCTCCGCTTCCGCAAGCTATCTTCGCTTTTCGCTCTAGCATTGTTTGTCACTACGGTCCTCAGTTGCGGTGGCGCTCACGATTCCGACGAGCATTATTTTTTCGTGGCGGTGAACCTGCAGGTGCCCTACTGGCAGGCTGCTGGCGCGGGTTTCACGAAGGCGGCAGGGCAATTCAAGGTGCGCGCTGACTTCGTCGGCCCTAACAGTTACGATCCTAAGGCCGAACGCGACGCCCTCGACCAGGTAGTTCAACAGAAAGCTACCGGCATTCTGCTGGCTGCGACTGATCCCGCGGTTCTTAAGGACAGCATCGACAAGGCGATCGCCGCCGGAATCCCTGTCATTACTATGGATTCCGACGCGCCCGCCAGCAAGCGGCTCTTCTTCATCGGCACCAATAACTATCAGGCCGGCGTGAGTGGCGGCATACGTCTGGCGCAGGAGTTGAAGGGCAAAGGCAACGTTGTGGTCTTCACCATGCCCGATCAACACAACATGCAGGACCGTCTGGGCGGTTACAAGGATGCGCTCGAGCACACGGGCATCAAGATCACGCGCGTAGTCGATATCCAGGGCGACCCGCGCATCGCCTTCGATACCACTACTCAAATCATTGGCAAGGAAAAAGATCAGGTCGATGCCTTTGTCTGCCTTGAAGCGCAATCGGGCAAGGAAGTTGCCGGCGTTCTCAGCAGCTATAAGATTACGGGCAAGGTCGTGATGGCAATGGACACTGATCCTGAAACGCTGGATTGGATCAAGAAGGGCGGTATTGCCGCCACCATCGCGCAAAAACCTTATTCCATGGCTTTTGTGGGCATGCAAATGCTAGACAATCTTTATCATCACAAGCCGCCTTCACTCGATGCGGACTGGTCGAAGGACAGCTTTGCGCCAATCCCAACCTTCGTGGATACTGGTTCTGCCCTGATCGACAAGAGCAACGTCGATTCGTTCCTGCAGGCAAAACAGAGCGCCACCGGCGACCAGAAGTAATTTGGATCGTTGTCGGAGTTCTCGTCGCTAGGCCGCCGCCGGGGACGGCGGGGTTACTCGTACGTCAAACGAACGGATGGATTCCATAATGCGAAAACGGCAGTCTTGTCTTGTCCTGGCGGGTCTCCTTACCAGCTTTTTCCTTCTCGCAGCCACTGAGTCGAGCTCTGCTTTCGACCGCCAGCCCAACTCCGACTATCACGCCCGCCGCGAAGCGCTGGCCAAGAAAACGCCGGGCGTCGTCGTGCTGTTCGCCGGCACTGAGAACGACGGGCCCAACGATCTTTATGGCTTCCGCCAGGACGATAACTTCTACTACCTCTCGGGCTTGAGCGAGCCGGGCGGGGCCTTGCTGATTGCGTCCGCCGTCGAGGCCAAGGGCGACACGCCCGCGCGGCCTTACACCGAAATTCTTTTTCTGCCTCCACGCAATCTCACCCAGGAGAAATGGACCGGCCCCAAATTGGGCGCGGAGAGCCCCGAAGCGCCGAAGATAACCGGCTTCGACCACGTCGAAGATATGGGACAACTCCCGAACGAGGTCGCGAAATACGTAGGGGCATCGCGGCCCGCTATTTTTACCGATGTTGCCACGCATGGCGAGACATCGCCCTCGGCCGCGCCGCTGGCTTTTCTGAAGCGGCTCAATGCGTATCTGTCGTTTCAGGACGTGAAGCCGATGATCTCGTCCCTTCGCACTACCAAAGACGCGGGCGAGGTGGCGTTAATCCAGAAAGCGGTTGACGCCTCGGTCGCCGCGCACTTCGCGGCATTCAAAACCGTCAAGCCCGCCATCAACGAGCGCGAGATCGCCGCTCTCATGGAATACGAGTGGGGCAAACGCGGCTGCGAGCGCGTAGCCTACGCGCCCATCGTGGGCTCGGGCTACTATTCCACGGTGCTGCATTATTCGGACGATGACAACGTCATGAAGTCCGGGGATGTAGTGGTCATCGATGCGGCCGGCGAATATTCGATGTACGCCTCCGACATCACGCGCACGCTTCCCATCAACGGACATTTCACGGCACGCCAGCGCGAGATCTACGACATCGTGCTGGGCGCGCAACAGGCAGCCATGGCCGCGTTCCAGTCAGGCAAGTCAACGATCACACGCGGCGGCGCAAATCCGCCCAGCGCTAACTCGCTCTACCAGGTTGCTTTCGACTACATCAACACCCATGGCAAAGACCTGCACGGACAACCGCTGGGGCAGTATTTCATTCACGGCCTCGGACATTATGTTGGGCTGAACGTGCATGATCCCAATGACTACAACGTTCCACTCGGCCCCGGCATGGTGTTCACCATTGAGCCAGGAATCTACATTCCCGAGGAAAATCTGGGCGTGCGCATCGAAGACGATTTCTACGTGGACCAGAGCGGCAAGCTGATCAAACTGAGCGGCGCGTTGCCGTCGACCGCGGAAGAGGTGGAGAAATTGATGGCCGGGAAGTGAAAAAACAGTGGTCAGTGGTCAGTGATTAGTGGCCAGTGAGATCAAGAATGCAGGTTCCAGTGATCTTACTGGACACTAGCCACTGATCACTGACCGCTAGCTACGAGATGTACTCCTTTATGTACTCGTCCTCGGTGTGAGCCAGTTGCTGCAGGTCGCCGTCGAAGATCACTTTTCCGTCGCGCAGGATCAGAAAACTCAAAGGCACCTCGCAATGCTGGCCCGGCGGCAGGGGCACGATGTGGCTGGTTTGCTTGTCGAACTGGTGCGTAGCCATGGTGAAGGCGTCCTGCAGGCGGTGGGTAACGAGCAGCGCGCTGGTGTGGTAAACATCGCGCTGCTTCACGATCAATTCGATGATGGTGTTCGACGTCACCGGATCGAGGCCTCCGGTCGGTGAGTCATAAAGCAATAGCTCAGGCTGTGTAATCAGCGCCCGCGCGATAGCCACGCGCCGCCGCATCCCCCCGGAAAGTTCCGCGGGATTGAGATCGAGCGCGTGTTCCAGTTCCACGAAGCGCAATGCCTCGCGCACTTTGCGGTCGATGTCGTCGTCATAGACTCCATGCTCTTCCATCAGGCGGTAGGCCACATTTTCACGCACGGTAAGAGAATCAAACAGCGCACTCTCCTGAAAGACCATTCCAATCTTGCGGCGCAAGGCAAATAGATCTCCTTCCTGCATCTCGGTCACGTCCTGCCCCAGTACGATAATGCGTCCCGAGTCCGGCCGAATCAGCCCGAGCACCAGTTTCAGAATCAGGCTCTTGCCCGAACCGGCGATGCCGAATAGAGCTTTGGTCTCGCCCCGGGCCAAACGGAAAGAAACTCCGCGCAGCACGTCATTCCCGGCAAATGAGATCGCCACATCCTCAAACACGATGGCCGGCGCGGAATCTTTCACGGTCGTGGGGGCGGCGGCGTTCAGCGGCAACGTTGGCGCAGACATGGAATTAGTGGTAAGTGAGAGCGGCCATCAGGAATCGGGTAACGAACAAATCGAACGCCAGAATGAGAACGGAGGCTGCGACCACAGCCTGGGTCGTGGCACGGCCTACACCCTGGGTTCCTCCGCGTGCGTTCATGCCATAGAAACAGCCCACGGTCGCGATAATGAAGCCGAACAGAATCGGTTTCACCAATCCCATGAACACATCCTGAAATACCAGCGTCTCCCAGGCGTTCGACCAGTATTGCCGGGCATCGAGACGGAGCAGCACTTTGGCGATCGCCAGGCCTCCGACCAGGCCGACGAGATCGGAAACGATAGTCAGGAAAAACAGCATAAACACCGTAGCGGTCACGCGCGGTGTGACTAGCTTCTTCATCGGGTCGGTGCCCAGAGCACGCATGGCGTCGATCTGCTCGGTCACCACCATCGATCCCAACTCGCTGGCCATGCCGGAGGAGTTTCGCCCCGCCACCATCAGGCTGGTCAGCACCGGCCCCAGCTCGCGCACCATGGAAGTCGAAACCAGTTGCCCCACCAGAGTGATGGAGCCAAAACGTTCCAGCGTGTTCGAAGCCTGCAGCGCCAGCACCGCCCCGGTAAAGAAGCCGGTGAGCACTACGATAGGCAGCGACCCCACGCCGATCGTGTCCGCTTGCTGCACCATGTCGGCGAAGTACCGCGGTTTGCGAAAGAGATTCGCGACCGCCTGACCGCAAAACAGAACGTAATCCTGAACTGTCTGAACTTTATCTTTGGCGAGATCGCTGGGCGAGATGAGTTCCATGCGGTTCGGGAAAGCGGCAGGTGACTGCCCACGCTTTCCCCGAAACTATAACAGAAGCGGAGTGGCAAGGAAGTGGTCAGTGATCAGTGATCAGTGGTCAGAAAGACCGGACTGGCTGTGGTGCGGAAAGTATGGTGCCTGTGTGGCTGGGGTGCGGTGCTCAGTAATCAGTGATCAGAAGAATCGGACTGGCTGTGAGACGGAAAGTATGGTACGGGCGACTGACCACTGACTTTCTATCCCCGAGTTTTCTTCTTGATCTCGATATTCAGCCGTCGGATTTTCTGGTTCAGGGTGGAGAGCGGCACTTTGAAGTGTTCGGCGGCTTCGGTCTGGTTCCAGTTGCACTTCTCCAGCATGTCGGTGATGACGCGGCGCTCCACGTCCTCGACGATTTCAAACAGCGACGCATCCACGGGCGATTCATGCAGCGTAAAGGCCGAACCCCGGCCCAGCAGATTGTCGGGTAGGAGGTCGAGGGCAATTTCAGTTCCGGAAGACAATACCACTGCACGCTCGATTACATTTTCCAGTTCACGCACATTGCCCGGCCACGCATACGACATCAACGGCCGCAGCGCTTCCGGAGTGATGCGACGCGCCGGGCGGTCGTTTTCTTCTGCGTACTTTTTCAGAAAGAAATCGACCAGCAGGGGAATGTCCTCTCTACGCTGGCGTAACGGAGGCAGTTCGATGGTGATGACGTTGAGGCGGTAAAACAAATCTTCGCGGAAGCGGCCGTCGCGTACGGCCTGGCGCAGATCAACGTTGGTGGCGGCGATGATGCGCACGTCCACCTGAACCTCCTGCACTCCGCCCAGATGCATGAAGCGGCGGTCCTGCAGCACGCGCAAAATCTTGGCCTGCGTGTCCAGGCCCATGGTGGCAATTTCGTCGAGGAACAGCGTGCCCCGGTCGGCCATCTCAAACAGGCCCTTCTTCGAGGCGATTGCGCTGGTGAATGCGCCCTTCACGTGCCCGAAGAGCGTCGACTCCAGCAAGTCCGTCGGCATGGAGCCGGTGTTGACCGGGACGAAAGGCCGGTCGTGCCGCGGCGAGTTCAGATGCAGGGCCTTGGCGATGACTTCCTTGCCTGTCCCACTTTCGCCTTGCAAGAGCACGGTAGAGCGGCTATTCGCCACCTGGGCGACCAGGTCAAAGATTTTCAGCATCGGCTCACTCTTGCCGACGATGTTTTCAAAATTGTAGCGCTGCTTGAGGGCGCGCTTCAGTTGGATGTTCTCTTCTTCGGCCCGCCGCCAGCCGACGGCGGCGCGCACGTCTGCCAGAAGCTTTTCGTTGTCCCAGGGTTTCTGAACAAAGTTCGCCGCGCCCGACTGCATGGCGCGCACCGCGTTCTCCACCGTGCCGTAGGCAGTGATCATGATGACCGGCAGGCGGGTTTCGTGGGCGCGAATCTCGGCCAGAACTTCCATGCCATCGCGGCCCGGCAGCGCGAGGTCGAGCAGGATCAAGTCGAAAGGATGCTCACCGATACGCTGCAGGCCCAGTTCGCCAGTGGCTGCGGTTTCCACGGCAAAACCCTCCATCTCCAGCAAGGTCTGCAAAGATTCGCGAATCTCGGCCTCATCGTCGATGATAAGCACTGCGCCCGCCAAGCCCGGCGTTCCGTTCATCAGCGTGCGCGAGATGACAGCTGCATCAGACATATTCCGCCTTGGAAGGGACTGCCTTCTTGCTCAGAGGAAAATCCAGGGTAAAGGTCGTTCCAGCACCAGGATGGCTCTCCACCCGAATCTTGCCCGCATGTTCCTGAATAATGCCGTAAGTAACGGAGAGGCCGAGGCCGGTGCCCCGCGCCTGGCCTTCACGCGGCGAAGTCTTGGTGGTGAAGAACGGATCGTAAATGCGCTGAATGTGCTCAGGTGCAATGCCCGTTCCCGTGTCGGAAACGCACACGCTGACGCTCTCGCCATTGAGCGTAGCCACGCGCAGGGTGCCGCCCCCCGCCATGGCGTCTTTAGCGTTCAAAAACAAGTTCAGAAATACTTGCTGCAATCTTCCCGCATTCCCTTGAATCGGGGGTAACTTAGGCTCGAGCGCGTTCTGCACTTCTACCTTCGCTACTTTGAACTGGTGTTCGAGAAGCGCAAGCGTATCGGCGATCACTTTGTTCACATCCACATCGCCGATCTCGCTGCCGCTGGTGCGCGAGAAATTCAGCAGATTGTTCACAATCTCTGACGCCCGGAAAGTCTGCCGAGTAATCTTCTCCAGCAGGCTCGACTTCTGCGGATCGCCCTGCAGTTGTTTGCTCAGCATCTGCGTGTAAGAAGAGATCACGGCCAGGGGCGTATTGACTTCATGAGCCACGCCGGCTGCCAACAAGCCGATCGATGAAAGCTTGTCGGCCTGGGAAAGCTGGGCCTCGAGGTCGACGCGCTCGGTGATGTCATCCATAATGATGAGCCGGCCAATCACCTGGAATTTGCGCGTCACGAGCGGAGCAATAGCCACATTCACGGTGCGGATTTCACCGGCGGGCGTTTTCAAACGGAACTTGTAAAGGTTGCGAATGCCCGCATCCTGCCGCATGCGATTGAATTCTTCGACAAACTCCACCGGGAAAATCGCTTTCAGCGGCTGGGTCAGGGTCTGCCAGCGCGGCACCGCATACATCACTTCCATCTGCGCGTTCCAGCTCTCGATCCGGTCTTCCATGTCGAGCGCCATCACGCCTACATTGATGGATTCGACAATGTTTTCATTGAAGTCCTTAAGGCGCTCGTATTCCGCTACTTTCTGCTGCAAAGAGGCGTAGAGCTGCGAGTTCTGAATCGCGATGCCAAGATAGCCGCCCAGAGTTTCCAGCAGTTCCATGTCTTCGCTGGAGAGGAAGTCCCCTTGCATGGTCTTGCCCAGCCCGAGCACGGCGATGGTCTTCTGCTGCGCCTGGCAGGGAATGTAGTAATTCAGATCGAGCCGGGCGATGGCTTGCTGCGCGTTCGGCGTCTCGCGCGGCACCTGGTGCGTGTTCTCGAAGAAAAGATGGCCAGCCTGCTCTGGCCGCGGCGCGCTCAGGAATGAAAGATCGATGTTGCCGGGTACGGTCAGTCCAAAAGACTTCGCCAGCACAAATTTTCCCGGCGCGTCGCTCGCCAGAAAAATCGCCATTCGGTCGACCGCCAAAGTGCGGGACAAGCGGTCAATCAGCGAAGCCAGCAAGGTATTCGGGTTGGTCTCCGAACCCAACTCCCGGCCGAACTCGAGCAGCGTGCGGCGGTAGTCGTAGCTGGTGCGGTAGAAAAACTGATCGATGTGGTCTTGAATCCATTTGCGGACGGGATCGAACAGCAGGGCCGTGACCACCACAGCCAGCACCAGACCCACCGGACCGGAGTTGGGCCGCCAGTTGTGAACCAGCAGCGCCACGCCTGTCACCAGGCCGAAATACAATCCCAGCACGATCGCCGCCGCAAGCGTATAGACCACGCCCCGTTTGAAGATTAGATCCACATCCATCAGGCGGTAGCGGAAGATGGCATAGCCGAAAGTAAGTGGCAGCAACGCCAGCGACAGCGCGGACACCTTCATGGTTGCGCCCGGCAGCGAACCCATCAGATACGGGACGACATAGAAGAGTGTGTAGGGAACGATGGCCAGAATGGTGCCGCGAGTGACCCACTTCAACTGTTGCCGCAGGATCGTAGTGCTGGCGCGCTGGTAGCTGTACCAGAGCACGACCGCCGCGGCCAGAAAGAACAGCGATCCGTAGGACATCTCCATCCGGTCGAGGTTCCAGCGCAGCCTCTCACTGGCTTGCAGCCAACGCATGGCGGTGAGGTGCGCCGTAAACAGAACCACTGCCGGCACATAGACCAGCGTCAGCAGCCAGGGATGCTTTCGCACAATCTCGCGTTTCTCGGGGAAGGTGAGAACGAAGTGAAGAAACAGGGC
>Ga0182024_10005989_pt1 | contig 26941 bp, 26 predicted proteins | sample P32metaG_FD_120480 | JGI IMG/M metagenome (GOLD analysis project Ga0182024, IMG submission 120480) | Permafrost microbial communities from Stordalen Mire, Sweden - P3-2 metaG (Illumina Assembly) | ecosystem: Environmental > Terrestrial > Soil > Wetlands > Permafrost | place: Sweden: Stordalen...
GTCGTGCACGGCGCGCCCTACCGCTTCCGGGATCCGGCGCGGTTCTCGCTGGCGCACGGCGGCAAGGACCGGCACCCCTACCCGGTCCCCATCAAGGTCTACGACGAGACCATCCGCGTCATGAAGTCGGCCGTCCGGAACGCAAAGCTTGGACGCGACGAGGAGATGCAGGCGTTGAAGCGTCTCGACGACCAGGCGCGCCGGCTCGAACAGATAGCCCAGGGACCGTCGTTCGAAGCTTTCGTCGCGACCGAGCGCGCGGCGTCGCCGACGCTGGATGGGCGGTCGGTGTTCGGATGGGAAAAGGATCTGACGCCGCCAAAGCTGGCCAGGGTGGGCGACGACTGAGCCTTCAGATCAGCTTTTTGCCAGTCCACTGGAACGTTTTGGGCGCCGTCAAAATTAACGGAATCGATGGACAATGCATGCTCGCGGCCACTGCCGCCCGGCTTGCATGAACGACGGCCATTTCCGCATCATCCGGGCCCCTGTGGCCGGTCAAGGGCGGCAAATCCTCCTTCGCGTACACGAAATATCGCTATGCGAATAAATGGGAAGTTTTTTCGGTTTTACTTCCCTTCGGTCTACTCAAGCCTCGATGGATTTGGGTCTCGGCTGCACGCATCGACCCGCCCAGCACCATCTGAACTATGTACGGATGTCTGCTAAACGCCGCCGGAGCCACGCCGAGAAGGGTTTTGGTATTCGGCGGGTAAACGCCCCTATGGCGCAAAAACCTCTCCAGTGACGCCTACTCCAGCCTTTGACCCTGGTGAGCACCTCGGGCCGCCTGAATTTCAGGGCGAGCCGGCAGCGATCCGCTGGGAGTCCGGACCCGTCGCTGAAGCGCTCTCGGGGACAGTCTGCAAAGACGAGTCGACCGTTCAGACCACCATGCGCTCGAGGTCTGTTGCGATAACCGTCGCCGTGTTCCTCGATGTGCAGCCTCGCACCGTCGGCCTCGATGAACAGGCGGACGATCGCGATGCAGTGCCTCGCGCGCCGTGATCGCGCAATCGCGCAGGGCAGCGCGCAACTACCGATGGGGCCGAGAGCGTCTACTCGCAGTGACGCGATTCAGTCGGAGTGTGAGCGAGGAAGTATTTCAGGAGGGCGCACGCATTTGTTGCGATTTCAAGTAGTTACACGAAACCGTTAAGGTATAAGGTGCATTTCGGACCCAAAAGCCCCTTTGAAGGGGTGACGCTTCGAGATTCTCTCCAAGGCCACGCTCGCGCGCGTGAACCAGTCGGGAGGCTCCCTGGCCCTGACCGAACATCCGACCGAACAGCGGCTGACACCGACGTCCCCTGACTGTCCCAGACAATATCTTCAATCGAAAACATGCGACCAGATCCTGTTACGTTCGGGTCTAAACAAGGGCAATGCTGCGAATCTTTTGGACGTTAACGATCATCCGTCCGATCCGCCATCACCGATGATTTGATCCATTGATACTGAAGATAGCGCAATGGTCTTGGGCTCGCCTAGAGCTCTAAAGAGCCCATCGAGGAATCAGCGGCGCTAGAGTAAGAAAACGTGGTGTGGCGAGGCCACTAGAAGCAGCGCCCCAACCGATCGGGCCTGCATTTCTGAAAAAGGGCGCATCCCTTTCCGGAAACCCTGCCCTGAAGGCAAGGAAAGGGGACGCAGATAGTGCAGTTCAACGATTGGTGCGTTTCGGCCGATGGGCAGGTAGGAAATCACTTTCGTAGAGTAATGACCGGGCAGGCTAGGAACCTTGCCGCAGGTGTTCAAGCAACAGCGGCAGTCGTCCCGGGGCACTACGCTTCCGAAGAGCACGTAGCCCGAGCACTCCGTCGGCTCGGAAAACCCGCAGCCGCAGCCTTGATCGAGGGCAAGCTGCCCACGACGAAAGCTATTCGCTCGGGTGACCTCGGCAAAATCTATGCGACGGAATGGATCGATGCCCATAGCGGTGGTTATCACGCGCCGATCAAACGGCTGCGCTGGAAAGACCATCGCAACATGGCGATGCGCGGCGAAGACGTGATTGGTATGCTTCAAGATCCACAAACAAAGCTTTTGCGCTTCCTAAAGACCGAGGCCAAGAGCCGAGTTACTCTCACCGCACAGGTTGTAGCTGAAGCGCGAGCCAGCCTGGACAAGGATGGGGGGCTACCTTCGGGGCATGCCCTCTCATATCTCTCTGCCCGCCTGCTTGAGCTTGGCAACATGCCCTTGGCGGACGCGATTGACGATGCCCTGCTTAAGCATGGAATTCCGCCCGCGAGTGTACGGCACCTACTTTTCACATTCTCCGGTAATTCACCGGAGGCGATGCTGACTGCCTCACTTCAGGCTTATCCAGGTGCCTTTAACCAGTGGGGCGTTGGTCTCCGCGTCGACGGCCATGCCGCGTTCATCGGGGCTGTCTATGATCAGGTAATCGCCAATGCCAACAACGCCTGAGGCGATAATCGCGGACATCAATGAAGCTGCAACGGCAGGGTTTCGCGGACGCCTGATCGCTCGCGGACAGGCCAGAGCGATCATTTGGCGCGATGGCGTCTTGCCACCAGACGCGCCAGCGTTCGCGCCTCAGCTCAGCTACGATCTGCACTCCTATGCTTACGCCCTGCTTGGCTTGGGTCTTCGTCTCCGCGAACTCGGCGGCAACGCCGCCCAGGCGCGTACCGCCTTTGAGCAAGCCGCCACCGCGCTCGAGGCAGTGATCGCCAAGGGCAATCGTCAGGAGGTCGATCGCGACTTCCACTTCGTCATGGCGGCGGCAAGCTATCATCTCGCGCACCTCTCCGCCCGCGCCTATTCCCTGCTTGCGATCGTCGAAGCCGACGAGAATTTCTCGCCGATCGAACGTGTGCTCGCCCAGTTGATGCGACGGAACTTCGGGGCATTTCGCGCCAGCATCCTCGACTACCGGGCTTCTGGCGAAGGCAGCGATGCCCGGATTGCCGCCGCCATCCAGGCCAATCTCGATCAGGCCGAGGACGCGGCCAATCCCGCCGATGGCGGCAGTGATTTCCTCCTCGACGGCCTCGACGCGGCTCTGACCGACGCCTTCCTGGCGGCCATGTCCCTTTTTCTCCTAGCTCTCGAACGCGGCGAGCGGCCGCTGCTCGATCAGGCGGTGGAGCGGCTTCGGGTGAGCCTCACCATTTGCAGCGAATTGAACATGCTGCCGCAGTGGTGGACGCATCGCATCGCGATCCACCTCCTGTCGGACCTCTGGTCGAGCACTTTCCACGAGAGAGTGCCGCTCCAGCCGGTGGGCGGCGAAGCGGCCGATTGGCCTCGGCTTCGCGAGCTGTTCATCGCATTGCTTCAACAGCGTCCCAAAGCGGAGGTCGACCTCTGGCCATCGCAGATCGAGGCAGCCTCTCGTGCTGTCGATCAGTCCGACGATCTGGTGGTTTCCCTGCCTACGAGCGCCGGCAAGACGCGCATTGCCGAGCTGTGCATCCTGCGATGCCTGGCCGGCGGCAAACGGGTGGTCTTCGTCACCCCATTACGTGCCCTCTCGGCGCAGACGGAAACCACCCTGCAGAGGACCTTCGGCCCGCTCGGCAAGACAATCTCGGCGCTCTACGGCAGCATCGGGTTCAGCGGCTTCGATGAAGATGCGATCCGGGAACGGGATATCGTGGTAGCGACGCCGGAGAAGCTCGACTTCGCCCTGCGCAACGATCCGTCCCTCCTCGATGATGTCGGTCTCCTCGTCTTTGACGAAGGGCACATGATCGGCCTCAATGAGCGTGAGGTCCGCTACGAGGTACAGATCCAGCGCCTCCTTCGCCGTCCCGACGCGCACGAACGGCGGATTGTATGCCTGTCGGCGATCTTGCCCGACGGCGATCAGCTCGACGACTTCGCCGCATGGCTGCGGCGTGATCACCCCGGCGGCCTGATTAAGAATGACTGGCGTCCGACCCGGCTGCGGTTCGGCGAGGTGATATGGACGTCGCCCACCGCGCGATTGAACCTTCGCGTCGGCGAGGAACGTCCGTGGGTGCAGCGTTTCCTCACCGGGGCCGCGCCACCCAACTGGATTCCGCCAAAGCGTCGCCGAACGCGCCTCTTCCCGGACGATCAACGCGAACTCTGCCTGGCGACGGCGTGGCGGCTGATTGAGGATGGGCAGACAGTCCTGATCTTCTGCCCGGAGCGGCGAAGCGTCGAACCCTTCGCCGACGTGATCGTCGATCTTCATGAGCGCGGGGCGCTGCGCTCACTGCTCGAAGCCGATCCCGCGGTCCTCAACACCGCGATTGCGCTTGGGGAGGAATGGCTCGGGCCGAACAGTGCAATCCTCAAATGCCTTCGCCTGGGTGTCGCGTTACACCATGGCGCTCTACCAACCGCCTATCGCAAGGAGGTGGAGCGCCTGCTGCGCGATAATGTGCTCAAGGTGACCATCTCCTCGCCGACCTTGGCGCAGGGCCTCAACCTGTCCGCCACGGCCGTAGTTATGCACTCGCTCCACCGCAATGGCGAAAAGATCGAAATCTCCGAGTTCAAGAATGTGATCGGGCGAGCAGGACGCGCCTATGTCGACGTCGAAGGCGTGGTGCTCTTCCCGATGTTCGACGACATTGCGAAGAAGCGGCGCAACTGGGAAGCTCTCATCAACGATCTCGGCGCGCGAAACATGGAAAGCGGGCTGGCGCTTCTGGTTTGGACGCTTTTGTCTCGTATGCACGCGCGGATCGGCGGCGACCTCGGTCAGCTCATCAACTATGTCGTCAACAACGCCGCGGCTTGGACTTTCCCGGAGATCGCGAACGAGGAGCCCAAGGATCGCGGGCGCGCGCTCGCCGACTGGGAGCGGCATGTCGCGACGCTCGATACGGCCATCCTCAGCCTGATCGGTGAAAATGATATCCCTGACGAGGGAATCGAAGCCGCGCTGGATGACATTCTTCAGTCCTCGCTCTGGCAACGTCGCCTTCTCCGTCAGAACGAGCAGATACAGCAGGTCCTCAAGGCGGGCCTTGTGTCGCGAAGCCGACTTATCTGGAGCCAGTCGACGGCAGTGCGCCGGCGGGGCTATTTTCTGGCTGGGGTCGGATTGACGACTGGGCATGCGCTCGACGCGATTGCGGCGAGTGCCAATCTTCTCCTGATCCAGGCCAATGGCGCCATTCTCCAAGGCGACGCCGAGGCGGCGATTGTCGCCATCACGGCTCTCGCCGAGCGGGTCTTCACCTTCTACCCCTTCACGCCGGACCCCATGCCCGCCAATTGGCGGGACATCCTGCGCGCCTGGCTGCTCGGACAGCCTCTTGCCGGCATCGCCGCCGGTCAGGAATCGGAGACGCTGCAGTTCATCGAGGGAGGTCTGGTCTATCGCCTTCCCTGGGCCATGGAGGCGATCCGCGTTCGAGCAGCCGCGAACGGCGATACGGTCGGCGTCTTTGATCTTTCCCTCGAAGCTCATGAGCTTGGCCTCGCCGTTCCCGCCGTCGAAACCGGTACGCTGAACCGTTCCGCCTCGATCCTCATCCAGGCCGGCTTCAACTCGCGGCTCGCCGCCATCAAAGCCGTCACCGATACCGGCGCCACCTTCCAGACCGGCCAAGAACTTCGGCAATGGCTCAATTCCGAAGCCGTCGCAGCGTGGAGCGCGCAGCCGAATTGGCCAACCGCGGAGACCAAGGCGATGTGGACGGATTTCGCGCAGAGTTTTACGCCGCGCGAAAACCGCACTTGGGCGGATCGCCGATACTGGGCGAACGTGGCATGGCTCGGCGCGCCACCGCCGCCGGGCACGCCCGTCCAGATTCATTACTGGGCCGGTCAGCCCCGCGTGCTCTCAACCGACGGCACACCGCTCGGCACCGTGCAGGCCGCGCTCAACCCCGGGAGAGCCGGGCTGTTGCGCGCCCAGGTGGCTCAGGACGTCGGCCGTATCGACATTATCTACGTGGGACCGGCCGACCTGTCCGGCGCATGATGCACTATAATGTGCCCGCTGGTCGCGCCCGCACCGCCTTCTCGATATTCTCGACGAAGACCTTGATCAGATCGGCCGTGTCCTGAACGAACGCCTTGGTGAAGACCTTCAGCTCGTTCCCGTCCCTGTCGAAGCCGTTCCGGTGGACACAGTCATGGCGCAGCATCACGGCCTTGAAGAGGCTCTGCTTGTCATTGGCCAGGTTCAGGATGCGGAATCCGAGCAATGTGATAGAGGACATCGACCCTCGCGAGATTGGTACAGGATGGAACGTAGGTGCTCCCGGACCTTGCGTTCGACCAGCCCAGCATCCTTGGAGATATCAGCGAGGGTGAACCTCTCCTTCGAGAGATCGTCATCCCGATCGATCAAGCGCTGCATGGCGGCTTTGTCGGCCATAACCTCATTCATCAGCGTGTCGCCCAGATAGGCTTCTAACGCCGTGACTTGGTGCGAAAAGACCATCCGATTAAGCAGATGGCCACCGCTGTCCTTTCCATGATCGGCGAGGAGATCGCCAGTATGATGATTGGAACTCATGAAGATCGTGAAGGGATTGTCGGGGACCGTATAGTCGAGCCACTCATCGGGCTCTGGCTCGCCATGCTCGAGGCCGTAGTCGAAATCCGCAATGACGTGGTGAGGCCCTGCGTTCGTTTCATGATTGTTCTCGATACCAACCGGATACTCCCAAAGGCCCAGGTCAGCTCGCCTAATTCAGGATGCTCAATAGTCGCCTCATAGTGGACTTCTGGCCCCATCTGGCGCTCGTCGCCGTCCACTGCATCCCAGTCCAGCTCACCGCTTTCGATCTCGTAGATTTCCCCGGTCGTACTGTGCCTGATCCGAGCGTCATCTCGGATCGAGGGGCCGCTTGCGCCTATCGACAAGGTGGCGGGGCCGAGTCTTCGCTGCAATTTGATCGTCAGGGATCAGCTTGGACGATGCTGACGCGGAGGTCGTTGAGCACGGCGGCCAACATCCGCCAGCCTGACTCCATCGACTGTGCCGCGACTTGCCATCTTTTAGAATAATGCTTCGAAATCGCCTTCGACCAATGATCTCAGTTCCAGGTCTTCGAGGCATAACGCGCGAGGCGCTTTCTGACATCTGCTATCGGCAGGCGGCAACGGGGATGCGTTGAGATGGCCGTCAGGCAAGCGTGCAATTGCTGATTAGGCACATGCCGACCTGTCTCCAATTGATCAAGGACCCACAGGACGCCATGCACGTTAATCCCTGTTGAAACGGCGAGTTGGCGCAGACCTCCGTCACCCGTCAAGAGCGTCCAGCCGCGAACCGTTGCCAGCGAGAAGGCGAAGGCGTCGGGCACCGACAGACCTAAATTTTCCCGCCGGACTGATGTCGCGCGCGTTACTTCGCCGGCGGTCAGTTCTTCCACACGCAGACCCAAGGCAATCAGTTGGTCGCCCAGCGGACCTTTGAGTTCACGGTGAAACAGAAGGTCTGGAACCGCGAACTCGAAAGGCAGCCGGAACACGTCCTGCAGAAGCGAGCCCCGCTCCAGGTCGATGATGACCGAGGTGTCGGAGACAAGGACACGCAAGGATCAGGCCGCCCCCTGATCGAGACGCGCCTCCAGTTGGCGAACCGATATGCCGAGGAACTCCGCAGCCCTCGCCTCGCCGATCACTTTCTCAGCGAGCGCGCGGTAGCAAAGCCGCTCGAAACGCTTCGGCTCCTCCCGCTCAGGCGGAATGGTTTCAGGCTCCTCGTAAGGATACGATCGCCAACCACGGTTCGTGAACACCCGAAAAAGCTGCGAGAACGCCGGCCCGCTAATGATCCCGAGGTCTTTGCAGCGATAAGCGATCGCCTGAATGCTGGCGCCGAAGCGTCCTTTCAGGGCGACGAGTTCGCCGATGCTGATGGACGAGCGATTAGCGCCGACCTCGACGCGGATAGCATCGGCCGGCATCAGGAAGGCCCCGGCGAAACGATGCGCCGCCTTTTCGGGGTCAACGCCCTGGGCAGGCGCGATCACCATGTGTCCGAGTTCGTGGGCCAGCGTGAAACGCTTGCGTTCTGACCAGGTGTCTTTCCTGACCACGATCACGCGCGCGGCTTCGCGGTCCTTGCGCCGCACCTTGGCTGCCAAACCGTCGATGTCGTCCAGACCAAGAGACAGGATCTTGATCCCTCGCTCCTCCAGAAGTTCGGCGAGCTTCGGGATCGGGTCGTTGCCGAGCCCCCAGTCTTCCCGCACCGAACGCGCGGCGTCTTCCGCGTCGTGCAAGTCATTGACCGGGTGTGGCGCACTGCGCGGCTTTTCCCAGTCGACACTGCGCATCTGCAGGAGATCTTCGACAGCAAGATAACGCTCCAATAGATGAATCGTGCGCGCCTCGATCGTTGCCTCCTCGCGGGAGGACGGAACCCTCTTCCGGAATTCGATCCCCTCCAACACCAGCTCTTCATCGCTGAGAAGGTAGTCTTCCGTAACGCCCAAGGCCTCCGCGAGCGCGATCAGCACCCGGGAGCTCGGCATGTCTTCATTTCGTTCGTACTTGCCGATGGCCTGCGGCGTCACCAACCCACCGATCCGGGCCGCCAATTCCCGCAAGGAAAGGCCGGACGCAGTGCGGGACACCTTCAGTCTGGCTCCAATCATGTCCGATTCCCCTTTTTCCTGAACAGTTTACACTATGCGCAAATAATCTGCAATTTGTAAACCGAAAGACCTTGCGAAAGTTCAATCACTTCACCATCTCTTGAGGGAGATGGCGGAATTCGCTGCCGGGTTTGTAAACCGAGCGCCTCATGAACGAACATGCACGCTTCTCCGGGGGCCGCGGCCCCATCGACCCGTTCCTTGACCCACTTGACGCGATTCTCGCGGATATCGCCATCAACTGCCAGCTTCCGCCTGGCCTATTCCCAAGGCGACCGCCCGCTACGAGGCGGTCCGGACCTACATCGAACGCCCCGGGAGCCCCCTGGCCGGCAAGGTCATCTGCTTTTACCCGCAGGGTTCGATGGCCATCGACGCCACGATCTCGACGCGCGGCACGGACAATGAATACGACCTCGACATCGTCGCCGAACTCGACATTCCGGAATGGATGACCCCGAACGAAGCTCTCGATCTGCTGGAGGAAGCACTCAAGGGCTATCCGCTGGAGGTGGTACGGCAGACCCGCTGTATCACGCTCCGCTACGCCGATCGGATGCATCTCGACATCACGCCGTCTCGGCGGCTTGCGACCCCGAAAGAGCGAGAAAGCGTCATCTTCCATGCAAAGAAAGGGGAGCCGACACACAAGCACAAGTCGGTCGCCATGAACGCCTGGGCGTTCGCGGAGTGGTATCGGCGCCAGACCCCGACCGAGGAACGCTTCGCCCTTGCCCTCAACAAACGCCTCTACGCGGCAGACGGCATGGATTTCGCCGCCGATGCCGATGTGCACGAGGTTCCCGAACAGACTCCCCTGATCATCAAGAGCGTGACCACAGCCGGGTTGCAACTCATCAAGCGTTTACGGAACGTGCTCTATGCCAATGCATCTGGCCGGATTCCGCCGTCAGTCATGCTCTCATGCCATGCTGGTCATGCCGCAAGCCCCGGCATGTCGTTGTCGGCGATGGTGATCCGGCAGGCGCGCTGGACGGCCCGCGCCATCGATGCCGCGGCGAGCCGCGGGCATCTGCTCGACGTCCGCAACCCCGAATGGCACGAAGACTGCTTCACGGACCGCTGGCCGGAGAACCAGGCGCAGCAGACGGAGTTCGCGCGTTCCCTGCATGATCTCGCCAATGGCCTTGAAGCCATCAAGAACGGGGATGTGCAGCTCGAGGATCTGCAGAATTGGTTGCGGGACTATTTCGGCGAACGGGTGGTGACGCGCTCGCTCGATACGTTCAACGAGCGCACGGGCCGCGCCATCCGTTCGAGCAGCCAGCGCTACACGCCCTCCGGCGGATTGTTCGTGCCCGCCGCGCCCGCAATCATCGGCGTCGCAAGCACGATCTCTCCTGTCGCGGCAAGATCCCACACTAATATGGGTGAACGCCGTTGAGCGGGATCGTCAGCATCGATCAGCAGATTGCGATGATGGCTGACAAATGGCCCGCGTTCGAGGTAATCCGGCGTGAAGGCGCGAGCGCAACGTGGCGCGGACCGTTACGCCCCCTGTTGCAAACCTTCAGCGTCGAGATTAGCTACCGCGCGCCGAGCGTGATCGGACTACTCGACAATCGTCGCTTGCAGCCGCGTGTCCGTATCCTGTCGCCGCGGTTGCGGCCGCGGCGCGGCGACCCCGAGGGTCAATTGCCGCACGTCTACTATGTCGGCGACAGCCCGCTTGACGTGGTCTTGTGCATGTTCGATCCGGACAGTGACGAGTGGTCGCCGTTGATGACGATCGCCGAGACGACAGTGCCATGGGCGATCGACTGGATCACGTCTTACGAAGGATGGCGGGCAACCGGGACATGGACTGGCGGTGGCAAACACCTCGAAAAGCCGGTTCTGGCTGGGGAGTGAACGATGAACTACGTGCCACCGCGCCGCTCCGATGGGACACTCCAAAAACGGCGGACGAGACTCCCCTGGCCGGCCGACCGGCCGTTTCGGATCTTGTCGATCGACGGTGGCGGCATCTGCGGCATTCTGCCGGCATCGATCCTAGCGGAATTTGAAACGCGCTTTCTGGACGGAGCGTCAGTTGCAGGGTATTTCGACATGATCGCCGGCACGTCGACGAGCGGCATCATCGCCCTCGGGCTCGGCCACGGCAAGACGGCCCGCGAGATCCGGGACATCTATGTCGAGCGCGGTGGACATATTTTCCCGCCTGCAGGGGCTTTGGCTGGGTTCTTCCGAAACGCGAGGCGCATCGCGCGCTATGCCTATGACAGCAAGGCCCTGGAAGAAGAATTGCTTCGCATCTTTGGCGACACCCCGTTCGGCGCGGCGCAGACCCGCCTGTGCATCCCGAGTTTTGAGGGGCGACACGGGGAACCCTGGATCTTCAAGACGCCCCATCACCCCGACTACAAGAAGGACAGGTTCGAGCGCATGGTGCGCGTCGGCCTCGCGACGTCGGCAGCGCCGACCTTCCTGAAGGCCCTGCCGAATAACGGCTATGTCATGGTGGATGGCGGATTGTGGGCCAATAATCCCGTGATGAACGCCCTGGTGGATGCGCTTTCCTGCTTCGAGCTTGATCGTGGGCAGATCCAGATTCTCAGCCTCGGCTGCGGCGAAACGACCTTCAAGGTTGACGAGAAACGGGCGAAGGGTGGTCTTTTCCAGTGGCGGGATGTTTTCAGCGCCGCCATGCGCGCCCAATCTCTGAATGCGCTCGGTCAGGCATATTTACTGATCGGCAAAGACAACATACTGCGGATCGATGCGCCAGAGACACCGACGCCGATCCCGCTCGACGACTACCGACGTGCAAAGGCCGAATTGCCGGCCATGGCGCGTTCGCTTGCCGAAGCATCGGGACATCGCGGCGAGCAACTGTTTTTCAGCTCAGCGGCGACACCTTACGAGCCCTGCCCCTTGTGACGCGTTGAGAATATGATGCTAATGACACACGCTAACAGCCGAACTGACACGAGCGACACCCCGGCTCGGTCCGCTCCACCTCAGATCAAGGCGGTCCGCCGGACGGACCTGATGCTGCGGGCGAGATACCCGCACCTGCAAACGCGGAATTTCAGGTCAGCCCCTTTGGCTACATGATCTATTTTAACAAGACCGTGCTGAATGTCTCGGACGTTGCGTCCGAGTTCGCAAGCAATATTCGTCCAGTCACCCTCCAGATCAATCTGTCCAATACCGTTCCGACCAGCTTTCTCCGTGAACTGCCGCCGATCCTGGATCATGAGATCGCGAAAGGTTTTTCTGGCTTTCCTTTCAATCGGGAAGACCTCAAGATCATTCTTGCCGGAAAGCATCCCGACTTGCCCGAACTTGTTGGCATTAGCCAATTCTCCGCCACGGGCCAGCGTCTGATTTTTGCCGGACCGCTGACGTCGGAACAAGAAACAGCCGTCCGCGAATTTTTTGACCAATGGGAAACTGGCTGGCCGATTCAATTTGAAGTCGGCACCAAGCTTGCGCAAGACAGCGCGGCTCCGCGCGTGTCGATTCCAGGAGACATCCTTCGTTTTCGTCCAGCGAAGCAGCGGGTCATACCGCCAGCGTTCGTGCAAGAAGACGAAGCCTTCTGGTTCGACCATGTCGATCAGATCTTCGAGGACGGCCTCGCGCCACGCTTCATCTTCGACTACGATGACGTTGGAGTTGCGTGTTATCTGGACGCGAGTTCGTTTTCCCAGATTGACCTGCGGCAGGCGCTTCTTTGCTACGATACGGTTCTGATGTCTCCGCCACTTTCGGACGGAGACGGCACGTTCTGGCAAAGCCAAACCGTCTCGCGGGACGATCTGCTTGCGCTGATCGAGGCAAACCGGCTGGAGCTTGTCTTGCGGCAACCCGAAGAGCGGACAGATCCCAGTTTTCTTGCCGAAGCCTATAAGACGAATTCCCGGGCGGTGATCGGGCGCCGGAGAGCCGCTGCCCTCGTAGCGGCGGATCTCGTGCAAACTGCAGACGAATTTCGCTTCAATCAGGCGGATGCCCTTCCGCATATTCCGGCTCTGGCTCAAGCCCCCGCACCACTACTTGGAGCTTCCGAGGCAGAAATCATCCACCTGCTGACATGGCCGAGCGGCGCGCGGCGTGGCTGTCTCCTTCCGCTCATGTCGACCGGATTGATGTCGCTGGGGTCCTTTGGACCGGGTCGGTTGCTCGGCGAGCAGCTTCAACGGGTGACAGGTCGCGATCTGCAGTTGGAAGCGCTCGTTGCCGCAGATGGCGTTTATGTTGCCCATACACTGAATGCGACGTTCATTCCGCCGACGAATGATATTGGCGGCTGGCTAGAACCGCGGCGAGTGATCGGTGATCGGTTGAATTTCTACCGATCGTTCAACACGCGCATCGCGGCTGCATGGGCTATTAGTGAACGCCAACGGGAAGAGCGGCGCAAGCTTCTTCCACCTATCCCCTTGTTCGAGTTCGACCCGCACGCCAAGATTGACGATGTTCTGCGGCTCACCGCTTTTGGATCCGACCGTCGCAAAGGTCGCGCCTTGATCGGTAGGTTATCGGATCTCCCCGCCGATGAGAGGCAGGCCGAACTCGACCGACTTTCGAGCGAGCTTTATCAGCGTGGTTTGCGGAAGGACCGTCGTCGGCTCATGTTTGACACGTTCGACAACGTCAAAGAGGTTGGTTTGGCTCTGGCAGGCTTCTCAGTCTTTCCAATTCGGAGCGCCTGGGGTTTGGTCAAAGTCATGATGGATGTTGGACGGCGTATCCCGGCAATAGACGGTTTCATGGACATTCTGCAACACGATCTCAGCCGTAGCGCGAATGAGGACATTGATTTTCTTGCCAAGATCTAGCGGGTCGCCGAGCTTCAAAGCATTTGATCCGTTGACCGATTCCCGGACACAATGAGCGCGGAAGACAACTTTGTCTTGATCGCCGAGCGACGTATGAATCATGCAAGAGGATTCCTCTCTTAGCAAGTCCCCGGCCTGATATGAGCATCACAGACACGACCTTTTTCGATCCGATTGAACAATTGCTCCAGCAACTGACAGAACGAGTTGATGCTGTCGTGGACCCGATCGCCAAAGAGTCCTACCAACTCGATCGGCACGAAGAGTTTACGACTTCCCGATTGGCCGAAGCCATCGTAAGCGCAACGCGCAACGAACCAATCACGGCTCCTGGCATCGCGCTAGAGGTTCACGCGGAAGAATTCAGACCAACCGATGAAAAGAAGACGGGGGCTGACATTTACATCTCTGTCGTCCGTCGAGACTTTGATATCACCAGAAGCAAAGGTCTATTGGTACAAGCCAAGCGCAGGACATCGCTCCTGAGGAACGACGAGTCCCGCCGTTTAGGCAATCAATCGAAGAGAATGTATCGGCGCTCCAAAGAATCGTATGTGTGGATCTACGAACGAGACGAAGTTGTTTGCACCAAGGCACCGCGTTCTTCCCGACCAACTTTGACGCGCATAGCAAACCCTATGTCGGTCGGGGAGCTAATCGCCGATGGTTTGCGCTGCAACTTAGGTGACGAGGATATAGGCCGTGCCGCCTCCGCTCCGCTGTTCGACGGCATTTCTGACGTTATGCAACGGCTATCCGTGCCCCGCGGGCTCGACTTCACTGTTAGACCTGATTAGCGAGCGGGTTTCTGGCAACGCAGACGGGTCATTATCGTTGGCCGCCCACAAACCGTGCTCGGCCTCGTAGCGTACCGACGGGCGTCCCGTCCTTGCGTCGCTCCGCCGTTTGGGTTCACTCCGTTAGCTATTACGCACGCGGAAAAGGTGATAGTGCAAAGTGGTTCAACTCGCCGAGGCGCTGATGGCTCAAACACTCTTCGTCGGCACTCCCCTGCAGATGCTGTTTGACAAACCGAAAGGTCAAGAAGCTGGCAGCGGCCTGGCAGAACTACGACAGCAAAAGGCGGTTCGCAAAATCGCGAAAGGACGTTTGAGGAAGAGCTGCGCGCTCAAACATCGATCTTCATGAGGTCACACGCCTCCCGGCGCTTCGCACCATCATTATTGATAACGTGGCGGACGGTTTCGGTGTGGGCATCGATCCAGTAAAAGAGATCAATCTTCCGCGCATCGTTCCAGAGCTTTCGTTGCTTCTCCCAAGCCTTCTTGAAATCTTTCTCGTTTGCATCGACCAGCAAGAACCCGCGGCGGCCGCCCAGCACCGGCAAGCCAGCGATCGCCAGGTGCAAATCGGTAGGTCCCCGCAGCCGCGCATGGCTCACGATGACGAGGATATTTGGGTGCACGTGATCCGGGTTCACGGCATCAAATTGCGCCGCGGCTTTTTCGATTACCCGCGCCAGCGCGTGGGCCGTGGGGTTCTCCCGGATTTCCTGCCGTATCTCTCCCGGCTTGAGGTCTTTCGGTACAGCAAACACTCGGTCATCGCGCGGGAATTTGAGTTCGCAGTAGGCCTTTAGCTCGCCATCCTTCACCACCTTGAAATCGGGGCTCTTGTTTTTCCCTTCGGGCAAGCGCACCGCTTCCGCGCCCTTCCCCTTGAAAACAAGCTCGCGCATCAGCGCTTCATCGGCTTGCTCATCCACGGGCTGCGGCAGCACCAGCCGGTGCTGCTCGTATATCGCCTGATCCGGAAACTGGATCAGGTGGCGCACCTTCTGGATCATTCCCCACATCGGCCCGTTGAACGGAACCGCCACGGTGCGGCCGATCTTGTTCAGTCCCAAGCTCTGCAGCGTGCGCCGTTGCGAATGGTGCCGCCGGATCGGACTTCGAATTTGTTGTATCCGGATATAGCCCGTCATGCTCCCTCCATCCTGAACAGCGCTTTCCGCCGATGGCACAATCCGGTCATTCGACGAGATCAAGGAAACCTGTATTTCCACGCGAGGCCAGATAGCTCACGATATCCTTCACTGCAGCCGTTGTACCTGGGTTGGCGCTCTTTTTGCCCTCGGTGAGTATCTGGCGCAGCGCATGGTCCTGTGCTGCAAAAATCCATCCATCCACTTTTGGCTGTCTTACGAGACCGTTTGTCACCGCAACAATCTTGTCAACATGTTCCGGAAGCAGCTTAGAGAGGCTATCCACCACGCCGAAAGGATCATTCGGCGCGAAGCCCGCCTGCAGCATCGTCAAAAGCTGGTCAAGCAGCCAAACTCGATCTACGTCCATTCGAAAGAACTGGCTAATCGTGCCGAGCTCCCGGCGGTAAGGCTCGGCATCATTGGCTTCGATCGCGCTGCGAAGCCGCTGTTCGAAATAGGTCATGGCGTGCGAGCGAAGCTTATTTCCGGCCGCCATCTCGCGTCCCATGAACCACATGGCATGGCGGCGAATGTCGACGGATGCGGACCGCAGGAAAACATTCAGCACATCCTCCGGCAGCTGCTCCCAAAGGAAATGAGCCATGAGGTAGTCTGCCAAGCGGTATCCCGTCTCGGCAAAACCTGGTGCCGTATCCGATTGACCGAGGCTCTGCGCATGAAGAATGTAGTAGGGACGGAGAAGGTCGAATAGCGGGCCGACCGCCCAACCGTGCTCGATGTAACCCAGCCAGGCCGCATCTGCGAGTTCAGGTTTGTCCGATGGAAACAGTACCCCGAACCACTGTCTCAGCCATTGTTCGCCAAAAAAGCCCAACCAGTTGAGATAGCGGCCCAGTACGGCGCGCGGAATCCATCCCGCCGCTGATTTGTCCTCCAGCTCCGCTTCAAGGATGCCACGAATATCCGGCGAGTTCGCAATCGCTTCACGCGGCTTCTGGCCGATCCTGCCGTTTTTGTCCTTGCTCTGCCAAAAGACAAACTGCATGCAAAGATCGACGACCCCTCCGCGCAAGGTCTGGTAGGCCGAGAAATAGCGGTGCTTGCGGTCAAGGCGTGTTTCGTCCTCTCGCGCTGGCAACCGATTGGCTTCACGGTACAAGGCCAACACCAGAGAGCGGACTCGTTCGGCATGGGCGAAGGGAATGCCCTCCGCGCCGCGCCGAAGAGTCGCCGCAAGCAGATCGATCGCGCTGCGGACCGTCCATGACCAATCGCTATCGTCACCCGGAACCGACGCAGCGCCTGCTTCATTCGCAGCTCGGGCAACGACCATATCCAACAAGTCTAGGCATGCTGCCCAATCCAGCCCGACGCCGTTGGCTGCCGGCTGTTGCAAGCCGTCGAGCAAATGCCGGATGAAGACCGGTCGCAGCGCCGCAAACTTCGGCGCACCGGAGGAGAATACTTGTGGCGAGCCGGCAACCGATTCCCGCAACTCAAACGCCAGACCGGGCACAGTCCGCCCCTGCGCGTTGGGGGCTGGTTTCCAGTCAGCCAGGTGCGCGACGGTGTCGTCAACCGGCTGCTGCTGCATCGCCGCGCGCGTCAAGGTTAGCGGCTCCTGCCGGAAATGCCGCTGCATCCATGAGTCCCGCTCGCCGAACTCGGCTACCGTCTCCTCCAAGGCGGCACGGCGATCGGGCGGCAAAGCGTCTTGCCACTCCCAGACAATGTCGCGGAATGTCGTTTCCCGATGAGCCCGGTCATCCTCGGGGCCAGGCTTGCGCTTATGGTACGCCTCAAACGCCTCCTGCCAAGTCTCGATCCGATCGCTGCCAACGGAATCGATGAACGCGAGTATCTCGGCCTGCCGCGCTGCCGGTAGCCGCCCAAACCAGGCTCGCGCCAGTTTTCCATATTCCTGCCTGCACCAATCGGCGTCGATGAGCGCTGCATCGGTTAGACACGCTTCGGCGAGATCAGGCTCCGTTGCGGCCGCGCTCGCCAAGGTATGGAGGGCGATACGGCGGAAAATTTTCGGAGAATAATTCCTAAGAATCTCGACGACACGACGGATGTTCGAGGGATCCTGCCTAACGGCCGCGTCCGCAAATCGCACAATAGCGCGGACGATCGCCGAAAGAACGTCGCCGCCATCCGTCGGGCTAGGCTCCAGCGACGTCACCGTATAGTAGGAATAATCCTCTTCCCTGACTTCCGCCAAGTGCCGGTCAAGGCGCGAGGCCTCCATGAGAGCGGCGCAAAATTGGGGGAGCGCTTGAAGCGGCCCAGCTTGCTCCAGCGTGCCGACCGCGCTCATGAGATAATGATCATACATCGTCGGATCGAAAAACGAAGCCGCCTCCCCGTCGCGGCGGCTGATCCGAAAGAGGGCCGCCGTCACCCGAAGCGCGGCCTCCACGTAGCCGCCTTCGGCGAGCCGTTTCAGAACCGTGTGCGGCGACGCCGAGACCGGCGCGAACTCCGGCGTCAACCACCCTTCCACGACATCAACCAGCTCCGTCGCTTCCGCCGCTGGCAACGCAGCTACCGCATCCAGCCCTGCATGCTGAACGTCCGGATGGGCGGACGATCCCACTGCCCGAAGCGCTCGCGCCACGATCTTCCGGGTTTTCTCATTCGTCGATGACGCCATGCGGACAAGAAATTGCCCAGCGGGCCAGGCCCGGAGCCGCGACACATCGGCCAATTGATCATCCGGAAGCGGCTCGCCGAGAAAGCCCGCCTTTTCGAGGAAGGGGAGCCAATCTTCCGACAGGCTCTCGTAGAAATACCGCTGAAGCGGCAGCGCTCCCGGAATCTCGCGCCGGAAGATCTTCACCCCCTCCGCTGGACGCATTCCTGCGATTTCCTTGGCGCGCCGCGTCAACGCCTCATAGCGATCCTGCAACTGGGTGACAACCGCGCGGATCACGGTGTCGACCTTTAGCGCAAATTCCGTGCGAAACGCCTCATCGGCTTCCAACCGCTCATGGAACGAGCGTTCATGCGCGTGTCCAACCACTTTTGTGAGCTCGATCCAGAGCTTTGCGATGTCGCCATCCGGGGCAAGGCCAAGCCGCTTGACGATTTTTTCGATCTGCGTCCGATGGTTCAACTTCGGCAGGAGGGCCTTTTCGGCCCGTTGCAGCGTCTCCTCATCAAACTCCATGTCTTTCAGAACACGCAGCGCTTCGGCGCGTTTTTTGGCCTGTTCTTCGTCGTCCTGCGGGAACGCCTCCATCGGCACGGCCAATACGCTCCGAATGAGGGAGTCCAGCTCGCGCAAGGCGTGTCCGGCGAGCGGTCGCGACACCCTTAGAGGAAGGCGTCCGCTGCAAAGGCGGCAAAAGTCGACGTAACGGTCGGCGATGGCCGTGCCGAAAAGCTGGCGCAGCGACCGGTCCGTGTCCGCTTGCTCTGCGGACAACGCGTAGGAATTTTCCTTGTCTTCTTCTCTCTCCACCGCGTTCCACTCCGTTCGATAAACTCCCTCGCGCCGCCTCCGATCTCAGGTGTCAAAGTCACCCAGCGGTCCGCCAATAGGAAAAGGCGGCATGTGGTCGGGTGGAACCGCAGCGACGGACAGAAATTCGTTGGCGAGCGGCGTACGCGACAAGACCTGCATCATACCGAGCCGGGGATTGAAGGCGTGCCAGCCAACCTGGCCGGTCTCCACATCCCAGCAACCCGTTGGATAATGCGAGGGCGCCGTTGATCCCTTGACATTCTTGGCCTCGTGCTTCGCAAGAGGCATGCGCAGGATCTCCAGTTTTTGAAATAGCGGCTCCAACGTCGCGAATTGAGGCGCGCCGGACTCGCGAACCGTCCGCAAGATCTCGTAGAGCCCGAAGACCCACAAGACAGAATGCGCCGAGCATTCGGATAGGAGGAGGTCGCGTTCTTTCTTTCGTTCCATGTCACGCGCCAACGCGGCGAGCTTTGCTTCCATGTCCAGAAGCAGTCGCTCGGTATAGCCGAGCGTTTGCACGCTAAAGCTTGCATACGGGCAGTCCACATGGGTCAGCCAAAGGCTACTGTAGACCCAGAGCCGCCTTCTCTGCGAAAATTCCGAGGAAATGGCCCCGCTGACCGCTGCGTGTGATCCCTTTGGCCCGGTCATGTGTGGCCAAGCTCCGCCAGCACTTTCCAGCCCAGTTCATCGACCGTGTTGAAATCCGCCAGGAGCTGCGGATGGAACACCACGGGCTTGGCGCCTTCCGCGAACGACTGGCTAATCCAGGGCTGGAAAAGGCCAAGCTTCAGTTGCTCGGCCGAAAGTGCATCGTATGCCGCAAAATCTTGCGCCTTGATCACCGCGCTCATTTTTTTTGCCAGTTCATCATAGGCGGCAACGTCCGCATCCTGAATCACATAGGGCGGGATGTAGAGCGGGATGCGATGCGCGAGCGCATGGCGAAGATTCGCGAGGTATTCCATCCAGTCGTCCAGCGTCGCAAGGTAAGTCTGCAACGTCGCCGGCAGGAGCTGGCGAACACTTAAGGTTCTTTGGCCCCAATCCCACATGCGCATCCGGGATCGAGGTACCATCGCGTCGCTTCTGCCCCTTCTCGGACACCCATATCCACGCCAGATTGTCGACCGCCCCATGGGTGTTGAATATGAAGCTCTGGATATTAATGGTGGCGTCCGAAAGCTCGTCTGTCGTGGGCAGCTCCTGACGCTCGGGCGGAATCAGCGCAAAGACGTTCTTGATGCATCGCGCCATTGTCTTAAGGCGTCGAGGAAAACCCTGCGAGGCGAACTCCCGGGCTCTCGGCTTGCTCAAGTTTAGCGCAACATAGCCTTGGACCAGCATTTTCAGCTTGTCGTCCGTCGCGGCGTAACCTTCCGCCAGGTTCTTAATGGCTGCTTCCGAGGAGTACATTCGGCCCTCCAAACCCCGCTCTTATACAACGGCAAGGATGGGGAGCAGGCGCCTGAGCCATTATCACTTGCCCGCTGTAGGCACGTGGGTTCGAATCCCAATTGCGCCCTCCCTGGCACGTGGTTGAGACCGTAGCTTTGTCTAAGCCGATCCGGTTTTTTGACAGCAAAATCAATATAGTTGACGGGACACCCCTTCACCCGCGAGGTCTAGCGTTGGATCTTTATGCAGCCACCGGACGCCCCCGCGATGGCGAAGAGGCAAACTTTGGCGCTGGCAGCATGCGTCATCTGGAAATCGTGAGCATGAAACAACTGATTGTAAATCAGGAGTTCGGCGCGGTTAGCTAAAAAAGCCGGTGGACACGATTAGCTTCTCCGCCAATCAAATGTTTCGGCTGTCCAGTTTTGTGCCCGGAGCCGACTTTTGCGACAGCCGGCTCGGTCCCCGTTATCGGTGACGAGTTTGATATTTCTTCATCATCCCGTTTTCCTTCCCTAAGTCGGCGGGCCGATCTCTCCGGCCATAAACCTCCAGTATTCGACACTGCCCTTGGCGTATTCTCTTGTGACGGGCGTGGGCTCGCCGGGCGGATGGCCCAACGCGGTGGCCACCTGCGTCGCCTTTTTCTCTCGCTGGAAAAGTTCCCAATAGGTTCGACCGGCCGTCCACTCAAGAACGATTTGGCTGGTCAAGGTGCCCGCGACACAATTTATGATGTCGTCGTGATAGTTCCCTGCTGGATGGTCGACGCTGTCTTTACCGCCGCGTGCCGTTCGACGCTCAAGAGAGCAGAGCTGTGCGATCATCTTGGGGTGATCTAGCAGCTCCACGCGACCGCCATTGATCATCGGTAAAAAATCGCGGTAAATGTCAGACTTAACCTTGACCGAGGCATCGTAACCGACCCCGTGGGCCTCGAGCCGTTCCCGCGGCCACAAACCTGCCCATCGATCGCCGAACACCTTTTTGATGCGATAACTCTTCAAGACTTGCGCGAACTCGCGTGCAACCTCTTCTGGACTAAAGGGCGGCTCTACTACGCGGATGGCGTCGAGGACGGCGCGATCGCCTTCTCTGTGAGATATGGCGACGCACATCGAATCGCCGCCAGAGCCTCCCGCAGCGTCAACAAATCCCGCGTACGTAACGTCCTCCATCGGGGGCAGTTCGAAGCGACCTTTGATGACGCAGGCGTCGACAACCTCGCGCGAAATGAAATTCTCGATGTCAGTGCGAAACAAACCGCCATATTCCGCCGCCGCCGCCGAGGGATCATCGGCGTAGGCCGACGCGACGAAAGCGTCGGGGACGCTCGGGTTCATGTCGCGCGTGGCGGCTTGCCACACTAGAAGTGAACTATCGTCTTTGCCAAAGTGCTTCCGATAATCGTTCCACAACGTGCCCCGCCGCGCGTAAGGCGACGATGCCTTTATCATCACCGCCTTCGGAATGGTGGCCATCGCCGGCTTTAGTGCATTGATTATTTCGGTGTCGGGATTCGCGGATGCGTCATCGGACCAAAACGCAACTTCGTCGCATAGGGCTGCCGCTACGGTTCTTCCGCGAATTGTTTTCCAGCTCGCGGTCTGGATCTCGATTGTGACGAGGTTCTTCAATTCGATAGTGTCGAGCGTCTCGCGTTCGACGAGGCCGGCCAGCAAGGGAATGTCGAGCACCCCCTTGAGATAACGAAGCAGAACAGCACTCTGGCGTCTGTCTGCACTCACGATAACTATAACCGCTCTCTCACCGCCGGTTAGAAAAGGGCTCCAGTCGAAGAAGCAGGCGAGATACGCCGCGATCACGGCCATGATCAAGCTTTTCCCACCGCGCCGCCCGATTACTAGCGTGGCATCCAAATAGCCCGCTGCCGCCGGCGCCTCGCGGCCGGTCAATTTCTTGAAGACGGCAAGCTCGTCATCGCTCAGCTTCAAGCCGAACATGACCCGGAGGAACGCGAACCATGCTGCCCACGTCTCGCGCTCTTTGAACCAGGGTCCGAATATCTCCGGATCCTCGCAGGCCTCGATGATGGTGATCGGCGGCTTCGGCTCCTTCACTGCGCGCCCCCCGGTGCGTCAGAGGCCTGCGCTGCCTTGCGGGCGAGGTGCTGCTGAAGAAGACCAGGCCCGGACGGTTTGCGCTTGTCGGCCTTCGTGCGGATGGTTTCGAGCAACCTCTTGGCCGTCGAGCTGATCCGGACCAACTCGTCATTGTTGACGGGCTCGCCGCGGATCAGCGCCGCCTGCATCTGCTCGCCGCGGACCACTAAGCCCGCCGCTTGCCGGATCAGGTCGCGCTCGACCTCGCTGACGTCGCCACCGGCTTCCTCTTCGTAGCTGCGGCAGATATCGCGGAAGCGGCGCGCAGTAGCGCTCCTGCCATCGACGCCGGGAAGTATCCTCGATCGATTGCTGACCCTGCTTCGAACGGTGGCAGACGTCGGTTTGATGCGTGGTTGAAGTGCTTGCATCCGCCAATGATGACAGCGAACCAACAAACTTAAAGTTCAGATTTGCCGAGAAAATTGCAACAAGCGGACTTCATTGCGAGAAAGGCTCGAAGACCGCGACAAATCCGACACACTGCAGGCAGGTCAGTCAGTTCGATAGCGAAGCTGGCGCTCTCTGCGCAATCGCCAAAGGTGGAATGGCACCCAGATGATCAGCCGCAGCAAGACGATCGCAGAGGCGATCTGAATCCAGATCATCCCGCCCAACTCTCGCAACATGATCTCCAGCCGCGCGCCCCAAGGCTCTGGTACCTGATCAGCAAGGGACTCGATCGAATGGGTCATGAACCGCAACGAATCCCGGATCCAGCCCGGTTCGTAGACGAACGCGGCGAAGATCAGCGCCCAAGCCGCGATCATCGTCAGAAAGCGGAACGTTTGCGCTCTGGCCAGTTGGCCGACGGTAGGGCGGGTGGACGTCCGAACTGGTAGCATGCAGGGCAACCCGTCAAACGATGATTTGGTTCATCGCCGACGTGCGACGAGCACGCCGACCAGGAAAGCGACTGCCAGGGCTTGCAGCGGCGCCTGTCGCGTCCAGCGGCTCAGGGTGTACAACGGCATGCCGGGCTCGCGGCATGCCTCGATCGCCTTGTCGACGGCTTCTGCAGCCTGATCGAGGGCCCATTTCCTTGGTGCGTCACGCGCAGCTTCGCGCTCGTCCAATTCATTTAATGCATCCAAAAGCTCGCCCATGGTCGGAACTCCTGTCCGAACCAATGAGAGCGGCGAGGAAATGTTCCGGACGGCGCGGCATTGCCTCGCCAGGTCGAGGCCCGCGCCGACGCCGCGCTGATCAAGGGGCTGATGCGGCGGACCGCGCAGGACCTGATCGATATTGGTTCAGCGCTTGCCCGGCAGAAAGAAGCGCTGCCGCACGGCCAGTTTATCCCCTGGATAAGCGCTGAGTTTTCCATGAGCGAGCGGACGGCCCAGAAGCTAATGGCGATTGGTCGCGGGTTCGCCAAAACCGCAGCACCTGCGGATTTGGGCGTTGAGGCGCTTTACGAGCTGTCATCGGCCAACGCCGACATACAGGCCGAAGTCGAGCGCCGGATCGCAGCCGGCGAGATCATCGGCGCCTCCGACGTCAAGCGCTACCGCTCGCTGCGGTCGCCAGCTGGATCTCGACCCATCCGCACCGCGGTCAGGATTTCCCTAGCCTTTTGCCGAGCCGAGTCGACCTCCAGCGTCTCGATCTTGCCGAGAGAAATGCGGCGCTGCTGATTCCCGATCGAATATTGAACTATGAAGACTTTCGATCCGCTCAGGCTGGCGCGCACACCAAAGCCGGGTACGTCGTCGTCAAAGACGATGATCTCGGTTTTCGGTGGCACCGGCGCAATGGCGCGGATGGTGTCGAGGGTGAGCTTCATGAGCGTCAACGCCGTTCTGGCGTGTGGACAAGTCGGGTGGCGATACCCGGCCCATGGGCAGTCTTGCACATTCCGGGCCGATCCGATGCATACGAGGGGTTGCACGGTTCTCAGGTCGCAAATCCGTGAATTGTCCGCGGCAGGGCCGGTGATAGGCTCGATTCAAGGCGCGATGCGAAAGCGCTGACTCCTGATTGGCCCCGCCTTGCTGTTGCCCGGCAGGGCGGGGTTTTTCGTCTGTTACGCCGCCGCAGCAAGTCGATCGCGCGCGCTGATGATGGTCATTGCGAGATCAGCGGCGGGGCCTCGCGAACACAACGCCGAGCATGAACGCAATCCCCAGCGCGGCCAACGGCGCCTGGCGTACAGCATTCACAACGATGTCTAACGGCATGCCGGGCTCTAGGCCCGTTTCGATCGCATCGCTAACGGCACCGGTGGCAGTCTTGATGCCGTCGGCAACCTTTGCCGCGGTGCTCGGCTCTTCCGGCAGTAGAACGAAATCATCGGTCATGGCATTGCCCTTTCGCTGTATGCGGCAACGGGCGGACGAGCCCGTCGTTCCGATCAGCAGGTCAAGAAATCCGCTGAGAGAGGGCCTCCGAGAGGCGCCGATGCTGCACCCCGATTCGGGCCGCCACGATTTGAAATAACGCATGGGCGACGCCACCAAAGCGGCGCAGCAACGCCTCGAAAACGATTCGGGCCACCGCGGCGAGAGACGGAACTCGCCGCACTGGTGTGTGTTGACGTTGCGGTAGCCAGATGTGGCGCCACAACGAGATTTCGGAGGAAATCAATGTACAAACTCGCGCTTGCGATATTGCTGTTATCCGCGCCTGCCTTTGCTCAAGACAAAAACGAACCCCAGCCCAACATGCCGCCGACCAATATGAAAAACACAGTCATTCCGAAGTCGGGCGGCGAGCAGTCACCGGCGAACACGCCGACGACGGCCTCAGAAGCTAACCGACCCGGCACCGACGCAACGCGACCAGCAAAGGATGGGCCACAGCAAACATCCGTTCCTAATGCTGCCCCGCCGGTCACAGCGACCGAGACAACCGGCGCGACCAACCAAGACCCGAAGATCAAAGCGATGAACGAAGAAGAAAAGAAGAAGGTCGAAACAGAGGGCAAATAGTCCGGCCGCTTGCCCTAGACCGTCGGCGCCGCCGACGTCAGCCTGCCGATCGTGGTGTGAGATACGCCGAATGTGCGGGCGATGTCGGTCAAGGCCTCGCCGGCGTCACGGCGCGCAATTGCCTCGCGCCGCTGGTGCGGTGTCAGCTTGGCCGGGCGGCCCATGTGAACGCCTGCAGCCTTCGCCCGGGCGCGGCCTTCACCGGTGCGGGACTTGATCAGTTCGCGTTCGAACTCGGCCAGGCCGCCCAGGACGGTCAGCATGAGCCTGCCGTGCGGCGTGGTCGTGTCCGCCCAAACATCCGCCAACGACTTGAAGCCGGCGCCACGCTTGCTGATCTCGTCCAGCGTGTTGAGCAGGTCCCGTGTCGACCGGGCCAGCCGATCAAGCCGCGTCACCATCAATACGTCACCTTCGCGTAGGGCGCCTACGGCCTTGCGCAGCGCCGCTCGATCGGTCTTGGCCCCTGACGCCGTCTCGGAATAGACCTTGGCGCAACCAGCGCCGCGGAGTGCTGCATCCTGGGCCGCCAAGGTCTGTCCGTCGGTCGACACTCGCGCATAACCAAAAGTCGTCATAACGAACCTCACTTTTGTGCGTATCTTTCGCACAGAATATCATGAGGTTTTTCAATGTCAATTATTTTGAACGAAACTCTTGAATATTGCACATGGAGGCCGGCAACGGCCGCCGGCAGGACCCAAGGGAGCGAAGGCAGCGGCTCCGCCGTCGTCTTTGGGGGGAGTCCAGCGGAGCCGCCAACCATCCCCCGTGGCGCTCAAACACAGAGGTAGCCAGGCCGGCGCCAAGGCTTCAGACAAGACGACGGCCCGAAGGGGCAATACCGGCCGCGGTGGTCTGTTCCGAAAGGGGGCGCAGCCCCGCCGGCTGATGAGGGGAGACGGAGCCGCGCAGGCCGGCGTCAACCGCCACGGAAGGCACCAGCCCGCATGGCAATGCTGGCATGGCCGGGACGTTCCGGCACCGAAATGACGCCCGTTATTTTTTCTTGGCGTAGGCGCGCGTGAGACTCGGGGACCCAAGGGGAGGGTTTAGGCCGGCGACCGTGCAGGCCACCTCGCCCATGGATGAAAAGAGAGACAGCCCGTAGGGCTAATCCCGGCCATGGTGGTCTGTTCCGCGATGGGCGGGCGGCTTGGAACGAATGCCGCCGGCGGAGCTTGGTCTTGACCGGATGCCAACGCCCCAAGCGCATCCGAAAGCGCATCCGATGAATGACGGCCTCAGCCTACCCCCGAGCTGGGGCCGTTTCATGCCCTGCGGCCGCGATGTAAAACCACCCCAAAATCGGTCAGGTTTTTATTCTCAGAGGCGTTTGCGTGTCCCTCGGTCACACATTGCGGTTTTTTCCATACCGAGCCGACGCATCGGTAACTAGAGCTAATGGTCCCCCATGCGGACGAGCGTGGCCTCAAACGTCAAGCCGGGCGCTTGCTTGGCGGTCCCCTTGCACGAGGCGGTCACTCCGCCGTTGGACCGGCCAGTCAGGGTTATATCCAAATCGTCTACCCCGAACACGCTCGGCTGACCGGGCGAGTGCCGGGCGGTGAAAACGGTGGCTTCAAACTGCTCGCCGTCTGTTCGCCAATGGCCGGTATAGGACAGCACGGTATCACTGCCGCTTAGCCTGCCGTTTGGTGTGAGCACGACGACGCCGGTGCCCTCCGCAAGCGGGGTTCGGAACCACACGGAATATTTGCCGTCTCTGAGCAC
>Ga0182024_10005990_pt1 | contig 26938 bp, 19 predicted proteins | sample P32metaG_FD_120480 | JGI IMG/M metagenome (GOLD analysis project Ga0182024, IMG submission 120480) | Permafrost microbial communities from Stordalen Mire, Sweden - P3-2 metaG (Illumina Assembly) | ecosystem: Environmental > Terrestrial > Soil > Wetlands > Permafrost | place: Sweden: Stordalen...
CGGGTCGGCGGGGTTCGCCGCTGCTCATGATGTCGTCCTTACCGGGTCCAGCGCCTGGCGCAGGCGCAGGCAGCATTCCACCAGGGCGGGCAGCTGGTCCAGCGCGACCATGTTGGGGCCGTCGCTGAGCGCCTCGTCCGGCCGCGGGTGCGTCTCCAAAAACAGGCCGTCACAGCCCGCCGCCACGGCCGCGCGGGCCAGGTACGGCACCATACGCCGGTCGCCGCCGCTGCGGTCGCCCAGGCCGCCTGGCATCTGTACGCTGTGAGTGGCGTCAAAGATCACGGGCCGGCCCAGGTCCTGCATCCACGGGATCGAACGCATGTCGTTGATGAGCATCCCGTAGCCGAACGTGGCGCCGCGCTCCGTCAGCAGCAGATTGCGACAGCCGGCCTCCTCCATCTTGCGGACGACGTTCTTCATGTCCCAGGGGGCCATGAACTGCCCCTTCTTGACGTTGACCGCCCGGCCGCTGCGCCCGGCCGCTTCCAGCAGGTCCGTTTGCCGCGCCAGAAATGCCGGCACCTGTAGCAGATCGCACACCTCCGCGACCGGCCCCACCTGGCGCTCGTCGTGAATGTCGGTGGTGATCGGCAGCCCGGTGCGTTGCTTGACCGCCGCCAGCGTCTTCATCCCTTCGCGCAGCCCCGGCCCGCGGAACGTCTTGCCGGAACTGCGGTTCGCTTTGTCGAACGACGCCTTGAACACCAACGGCAGCCGCAGCCGTTGGGCCAGCTCGGCCAGCACGTCGGCGATGCGCAGCGTGAGGTCGTGCGACTCGATCACGCACGGCCCCAGGATCCACAACAGCGGCCGGCCCGAACCGCACTCCACGTTGCCGATCTTTACAGGTTCCATGAGTCCCCTCCTTGGAAGAAAAGACCTCCCGCAAAGACGCAAAGGCGCAAAGAAAAGACGGAAAGAATTCTCTTTGCCTCTTTGCGTCTTTGCGGGAGATCTTTTATTTCTTCAACTCGACGGGAAGCTGGTCGATTTTCGCCGCCAGGATGAAGTCGTTTTCCGTCAGGCCGCCGACCGCGTGCGTCGAGAGTTCCAAGACGGCGTTGCGGTAGCCGGTCAGGTGCAGGTCGGGGTGATGGTTCTCCGCCTCCGCAAGTTGGCCGACGCGCCTGAAGAAGTCAAGAGCGGTCGTGAAGTCCTTGACGCGCCACTCGCGGCGGATGCGCTTGCCGTCCGCCGTCGGCCGCCACGCCGGCACGGCCGGCAGGTGCTCCTTGATCTGTTCGGCGGTCAGCGCCGGCACGCCGCCCTCGCACGGTTGACAGTGTTTTCGGGTCAGTTCCGTCGTCGCGATCGTCATGGCTCAACCCCCTGGGTTCCTCCGGCAGCGTCCGCCCGGACGCGCCGGCAGGATCATCTTATTCCCGAAGCCCCGCACGGGCGGCGCGCCGAACCGGGTTTTTATCGGGGGAAACGAACCGAGCGCCGCCCGCACTCAGGCGAATGGGCCGGCGCGGCCGAAAGAGAAACAAGGACAAGACACCGCGATGCTGCAACCATCATGGGCGGGGGGCGACCGTGCGGCGAATCGGCTGGGCCGTCGTGGCGGTTCTCGGACTGGTTTCGCTGGCGCGGGCCGGCGTGTTGGACCTGCCGCGGCCGTTCGAGCTAGACCGCGTCAACCGCGGACTGGCCGGCCGCCTCGTCGATCACACCCACAACCACGGCGCCGACCACCGCATCTGGTCGGAGGCGCTGGGCGAGAAGCGCGACCTGTACGTCTACCTCCCGCCCGGCTACGATCCGTGCAAAAGGTACCCCCTCCTCCTCTGGCTGCACGGCCTGACCCAGGACGAAAAATGCTTCCTCAACGACGGCGTCGGGCCGATCGACCGGGCCGTCCGCGACGGCCGTTTGCCGCCGCTGATCGTCGCCGCCCCGGACGGCAGCATCGGCGGCGTCGGCAGCTATTTTAACGCCTGTAGCGGCTTCCTCAACACGCCGGTCGCCGGACGCTACGAGGATTTCCTCATGCAAGACGTGTGGGACTTCCTCATGACCCATTACTCCATCCGCCCGGAACCCGAGGCCCACGCCGTCGCCGGCGTGTCGATGGGCGGCGGCGCCGCCTTCCATACGGCCATCAAGTATCAAGACCGCTTCAAGACCGTGCTCGGCTTCTGCCCGCTCCTCAACCTCCGCTGGGTGGACCGTCAGGGCCATTACCTCTCCAAATTCGACCCGAATAACTGGGGCTGGCGCACCGACTTCGGCAATGGCCGCGAACTGCTCGGCTGCTACTTCCACTGCCTCGCCGTCCGCCAGGGCCGGCTGGTCGATCCGCTCTACGGCCACGACAACCCCGACACGCTGGCCCTCGTCAGCCGCGACAACCCCATTGAGATGCTCGACGCCTACGACGTGCGCGACGGCCAGCTCAACATGTACATCGCCTACGTCGGCAAGCACGACGAGATCAACGTGGACACCCAGGTGGAAAGTTTCCTCTACCACGCCCACGAACGCGGCCTGCACGTCACCACGGACTTCAACCCGCTGGGTCATCACAACAAGCCGGGGGTGTTGCCGATGCTGCCGCGGGCGCTCGCGTGGATCGGCGACAAGCTGGCCCCCTACGCCCCGCAATGAAGTCCGCGCAGGAAACAACGCTGCAAGGGTGCGCAACCAGAGGCAGGGAGGGACGGCCGTGAGACGAATGGGCTGGATCGCGGCGGCGGCGCTGGCGTTACTCACCTGGAACGCGGCCGACGCCCAGCGGTGTGTTTTGCCGCGCCCCTTTGAACTGGACCGAATCAACCGCGAGTTGGCAGGCCGCGTCGTCGATTACACCGACAACCACGGCGCCGACCATCGCATCTGGTCGCCGGCCCTGGGCGAACGGCGCGACCTCTACGTCTACCTGCCGCCCGGCTTCGATCCGTGCAAGCAGTACCCCCTCATCCTCTGGCTGCACGGCTTCGCGCAGGACGAGCACAGTTTCCTGAAGGACGGCGTCCGTCCGCTGGACCGGGCCATGCGCGACGGCGTGATCCCGCCGGTCATCGTGGCCGCCCCGGACGGCAGCCTCAAGGGCGTCAGCGGCTACGTCAGCGCCGGCAGCTTCTTTCTCAACACGCCGGTCGGCGGCCGCTTCGAGGACTTTCTGATGCAGGACGTATGGGACTTCCTCTTCAGCCACTACCCCATCCGGCCGGAGCGCGACGCCCACCTGATCGCCGGCGTGTCGATGGGCGGCGGCGGCGCCTACCACACGGCCATCAAGTACCCCGACCGCTTCGGCTCGGTGCTGGCATTCCTGCCGCCGCTGAACGTGCGCTGGGAGGATTGCAACGGCCGTATTTTGTCCAATTTCGACCCGGATTGTTGGGGATGGCGCACCGAGTTCAACCGCGGCCGTCAGACGGTCGGCCGCTTTTACCACGTCTTGACCATCCGGCAGCGCATGGTCAGCTTCCCGCTCTACGGCCGCAACGACCCGAACGTGGCCGAGGAAATTAGCCGCGACAACCCCATCGAAATGCTCGACGCCTACGACGTGCGCGACGGCCAGCTCAACATGTACGTCGCCTACGCCGGCCGCGACGAATTCCACCTCGAGGCCCAGGCGGAGAGCTTTCTGTATCACGCCCACGAGCGCGGCCTGCACGTCACCGTGGACTACTGGCCGCGCGGCCGCCACGACAAGGCGACGGTGCTGGACATGCTGCCCAACGCCCTGGACTGGCTCGGCCCCAAGCTGGCGCCGTACGCGCCGCACGACTGACGGCCCCGCCGCGCCCGCGTCCCTATACTGACGGGACGATTCCGAGGCGCGTGAAAGGGCGACAGTCATGCAGCTATGCAAGGTGCGGCAACCGGACGGCGGGGCGGCGGTGGGAGTTCTGGAGGACGGGCGGGTGCGTCTGCCGGGCGGCCCGCACAAGTTGAGCGACGTGCTGCACGCCGACGACCCGGCCGGGCTGGCACGGTCGCTGTTGACGGCCGGCGATCCGGGCGTCGCCGTCGAATCCACGCCCCTGCTGGCGCCGCTCGACGCGCAAGAGGTGTGGGCGGCGGGCGTCACCTACAAGCGCAGCCGCGAGGCGCGCGAGCGCGAGTCGGCCGGCGCCGCCCGCTTCTACGACCTCGTCTACAACGCGGATCGCCCGGAACTCTTTTTCAAGGCGCCGGCCCGCCGCGTGGTCGGCCCCGGCGGCGCGGTGCGCATCCGCCGCGACGCCCGCTGGAGCGTGCCGGAACCGGAACTGGCCCTTGTCATATCGCCGAAGTTGAAGATCGTCGGCTACACGATCGGCAACGACATGAGTTCGCGCGACATCGAGGGGGAAAACCCACTTTACCTGCCGCAGGCCAAGTTCTACGACGGCAGCTGTTCCCTCGGGCCCGCCGTCACCCTGGCCGGCGGCCTGCCTCCGCCGGAGCGCGCCGCCATCCGCCTGACCATCACGCGCGGCGGGGCCGTCGTTTTCCACGGCTCGACGACGCTGGCGGCGATGCACCGTTCGTTTGAGGATTTGGTGTCGTGGCTGGGCCGCGAGACCAGCTTTCCCGACGGCGTGGTGCTGTTGACCGGCACCGGCGTCGTGCCGCCGGACGACTTCACCCTGGCGGCGGGCGATGTGGTCGCCATCGAGATCGATGGGATCGGCCGGCTGGTCAACAGCGTGGCGAGTGGCGAGTGGCGAGTGGCGAGTGGCGAGTGAAGACCAAGGCCGACCCGTCTTCACTCGCCACTCGCCACTCGCCACTCGCCACTGTTCCTTGTACCCGTCTTCCATCCGTGCTAAAACGAACATGGAAGGACGGAAGCATCATGATTCAAGGCGTTCCCGTTTCGCCGGGCGTGGCCGTGGCCCGGGCGTATCGCGTCCACCAAGGTCTGACCCGCCGCGAACCGATTCACCTCACCGCCGACGCCCTGTCCGCCGAGGTCACGCGCTTCGACGCCGCCTGCGCCGCCGCCGTCCGCGAACTCGACGCCGTGGTCCGCCGCGTCACGCAGGAGGTGGGCGAGGATGAGGCGTCCATTTTCCGCGCCCACCAGCTGCTCCTCCGCGACCCCGCCTTCGTCGGCAAGGTCCGCGCCGCCATCGCCGGCAAACGCATCGACGCCGCCGCCGCCCTCCAGCAGACCATCGACGAATACAAGGCGCTCTTCAGCCATATTTCCGATACCTATATTCAGGAACGCATGGCCGACCTGCGCGACGTGGCCGGCCGCATCTTGACGGAGCTGGCCCGCCAAGAGGGCCGGCCCCTTCTGGACGTGGACGAGCCGGTCATCCTGGTCGCCGCGGAAATCCTGCCGTCGCAGGCCACCACCCTCGACCGCAAGCTCGTGGCCGGCATCCTCACCGAACGCGGCGCCGCCACCGGCCACGCCGCCATCCTCGCCCGTTCGCTGAACATCCCGGCCGTGTCCGGCCTCGACGGCCTGATCCGACAAGTCAAGACCGGCGACCTGATCGCCATGGACGGCCGCGAGGGCCACGTCCACGTCAACCCCGGCCCCGAGGTCGTCTCGGCCTACCGCAAACTGCAACGCGAGTACGCCGACCTGTGCGGCAAGCTCGTCGAGAACGCCGGCCGACCGACCATTTCGCCCGACGGCGTGAAGGTGGAGCTGCTGGCCAACGTCAACGGGGCCGCCGACGCGGTCACGGCCGCCTGCGCCGGGGCGGCCGGCGTCGGGTTGTACCGCACCGAATACCTCTTTCTGACGCACCCGTCGGTGCCGGACGAGGAGGAACAATACCAGACATATCGGGCGGTCGTGGAAGCGGCGCCGAACCGCACCGTGACTATCCGCACCGCCGACCTCGGCGCCGACAAGCAGGTGCCGTACTTCGGCCACCAGGGCGAAACGAACCCGTTCATGGGCTTCCGCAGCATCCGCCTCAGCCACGCCTACCCGGAGTTCTTCCGAACGCAGCTGCGGGCCATTCTGCGGGCGGCCCTTTCCGGCACGGTGGAAATACTGTTTCCGATGGTGAGCACCCTGGAAGAGGTGCGCGACCTCAAGCGGATGGTGGAAGAGACGCGCATCGGATTGCGCAGCGCGGGGACGCCGTTCGGCGAGAACGTGTCGCTGGGCGTGATGATCGAAGTGCCGGCGGCGGCGCTGTGCATCGACGAGATCGTCCGCGAGGTCGATTTCGTGAGCATCGGGTCGAACGACCTGATTCAGTACCTGATGGCGGCCGACCGCGACAACCCGAAGGTGGCCTACCTGTGCGAGCCGTTCAGCCCGGCGCTCTTGCGCCTGTTGAATCAGGTGATCCGGGCCTGCAACGACCACGGCAAGCCGGTGACGTTGTGCGGCGAGATGGCCGGCCGGCCGCGCTGCTTCTTGCCGCTGTTCGGCATGGGGCTGCGGCGGTTGAGTATGAGTCCGGCATTCCTGCCGACGATCCGCGAGGTGCTGAGTCACACGACGCTGGCCGCGGCCGAGGAAACCGCCCGATGCGTACTGGGCATGGCGACGGTCCAGGAGGTGCGCACCTACTTGACGGCGAAGGTGCGTGAAATCTGGCCGAATATGACCCTGCTGGACCTGCGGGAGTAGGGGCGGGGGTCTCCCCGCCCCCTTCCGGAACAGACTCTCTTATCGCACCCGCGCCGTCGGTGCGGTGTTGGCGACCGGTGCTACGGCGGCAACGGGTTGGACGGCGGCAGGCGGTTGGCCGGGGATGACGGGTTGACCGGGCGCGACAACCTGCCCATTCACGGCCGCCGGTTGGGCCGTGACGGCCGGTTGCGCCGTCTGGGCGCCGGACGTTTCCGGCGGCATTTCTGCTGTGCGGCCGGCGCGCCCGATGCGTCCGAGAGCGAAGCCGATGATGAACACGGTCAGGGCGCTGAAGAAGATGGCGTAGCAGAGGTACAAGTAGCCGTCGTTGTGCGGCTGATTGGGGTCCGGCGCCGTCGTGTGGATCATCCAGGCGTACCAAACGCCGCTCCAAACCATCAGCAGCGCGCCGATGGTGACGTAGAGGATGGCCATGTGGGCGGCCTTGGACGGCTTGCTGAGGATTGGCGGCACCATGGGAAAACTCCCTTACGGTGAGGTTGAAAAGGGAACGCGTTTCGCAGGCTCCGTCTCCGTCAGGAAGAGGAACCGGGCGCCAACCGGCGCGATTCTGAACGGCATTAGTGAGCAAAGGCCGTGCCACAATCGCCCCCCGTTGCGCGGGAAACAGCCGGGAGAAATCGTCGATGCCATGCTTCCGCCCGGCCGGATCGAAGACCGCCGTTCCCCTGGATGCGGAGGCGGTGCGCCGGTTGGCCGCGGAGGTGATGCGGCCGGAGCACTTCTACGTCGGGCCGGGTCTGACGCTGGAATGGGAACACGTCGCGGCCGAAGAGGTGTCGTGGGAGATATTTCGGGGCCGGCTGCTCGACCCGGCGCACACGCGCGAACGCCGCGTCTTCAAGGCCTGGAACGTCTACCAGACGGGGCCGGACGGTCGGTCGTCCGAACCGCTGCTTTCGCTGAAGTGGGACGCGGCGGCCGGCCGGCTGTACGTGGTGCGCGGCATCGAGAGTTACGTCCACGAAGGCTACGACTCCGGCGGCGGCGTCTTCCTGACCCGCGAGCGGCGCAAGTGGGTTCGCGAACTCGTTGGCGCCGTGGACCTGACGGATTTCGCGGACGCCGATGAACTGCAGGACGAGTTGATTTGTCTGTTATTCCAGGCGATCGTGGGAACGAGCCGCCTGCCGCTTACGTCGGTCGAGGCGCCGCTGCCCGCATTCTCGTTCGGCCAACTCCTCTACTGTCACGGCCTCGGCGATCGGGGCGATGGTCCCGTGCGCTCGCCCAACCGGCTGGCCCTGGCGCTGACGCGGCCGGAACTGAGTCCGCTGGAACGGGTCAAGCTACTGGAGGCGTTCCTGCACGCCGTCCCGCCGGAAGAATTGGAGGCGGCTTCCCCCTTCGACGCCCACTGGTTCGGCCAGGCCGCGCGCATGGGAATCCACCTGCACGATCTGCTTCGAGGCGTATTCAACCACGCCGCGCTCTCGCCGTACACCGGCCTCGGTGAAAAGACGGTCGCCTTTCTCGACGCGCTGGAACGGCGCGGCTCCAGGTCCGCGCTCGGCGCCGTGGACTTCCTGGGCTGGCTGCTGCGGCAGATCGGCCGGCACCTGACGGCCTACGATCTCGTGACGTTCCACCACCGCGGCGCGAATTATCCCGACGCCTTGTTACTGGACGCGGTGCTGAAGGCCTATCTCACCCGCATCGAGCGCCGGCCGGGCCTGTTCGTCGGTGACGTTGAGCAATGCCGGATGCGCCGTCGCGCGCTGCGGCAAGGCTGGCTGATCCGTCGGCGTTACGAGGGCTGGCCGGTCCCCGACTTGCCCACGTCGCCGGGCGAGAACAACCGCGTCCTGCCGCCGTCGCACCCGCGCGTGCCGGAAGAGCAGATCCTTCAACCGTCGCGTCGCCCACGCCGCCTCTATGCCGACGACCCGTTGCCGGACCATCTTGGCCGGTGCGCCGCCGAGGTGTTGCGTCAGAGCGCCGCCGACTTGGCCCACCCCGAAGAGTTACGCGAGCTGGGCATGGCGTTGTTCCTGGACCGGCCGTTCGGCTCCGGCAAGGCGCCGACGGAACCCGACGGCACACTGCTGCTGGCGTCGGAAGCGTACAGCCGTTCGGTCGCGGAACAACGGCTGCTCGCCCTGGCGCGCGAGCCGGGCCTGCTGACCGACGCCGAGCGCGACGCCTGTTTACGGCGGCTGAAGGGCGGCGCGGAGACGCACGGCCTGCCGTTGGACGCGGTCGGCGGCGATGCGCGGCCGGGGGCGGTGTCGCTGACCGACGCCCGGCGTGCGGCGGCGGATTTCGTGGTGCTGCGGACGACGCCGGGGAGTGTGCGGGCGCTGTTGGAGCAGTATGATTTCGCGCCGCTGGCGGAGAAGATCGATTTGGATTGGCTTATCAAGGGCGGCCGGGTGTTACTGGCGCGCAACCAGGCGGGGCCGGGCGTGCTGGTGTACGGTGGGGCGCTGCGGCCTCGGCTTGAACTGCTGCCGCGAACGGCGAGCGGTTACGTCAGCCGGGCTGGCTTGGAGTATCCGAGGGGCGGTCTGGCGGCTGCTCATTTGTGGGCGGAGACGGGCGAGGAGTTGTTGCAGGCGCCGGGTCTACAGGCAACGCTCCTGCCGCATCGCTAAATAGGATCGGTAGAACACAGCCGCCAGGAGCGTCTCCGTTTGACCACCGGCCCGCGGTTTTTGGGGCCAAGCGAGATCAAACGGAGACACTACCGGCCGCCGAAATCTGTTCGGGATTTGAAGATGAAGACTACAGGCCCGCGCCTGGGGCGTCAAGCGGATTTCAGGAATACCCGAAATCCGCCAGGATACCTCGGGAAGGTCAGGCAAACACAATCAACTCCGGCCGCGCCGCCGTCCGATAAAGAGTAAGCGTTTCTCGCCCGCAAGTGGACTTCGCGGAGCGCCATCCTATGCTGCCCCTGCTCTGTTCGGTCCTGTTGGCGGCCGCCCCGGTGGAGACGCCGGCCGCCCCGGATTGTGGATCGTACCTCTACCAGCCCGCCTTTTGTATCGACGACGACCTGCGCGGCCCCGCGGAGCCGTACACGCCCCAGCCCGGCGACATCATGCTACGCATGGACAATTCGATTTTCTGGCGAGTCACGCACTACATGGCGCTGGCCTTCGACCCCAACGGCTCGGGCATCGTCTACGCCCGCCCCGACGGCGCCCTCGCCATTCTGGAAGCCGGACCCAACGACACGCTCTGGGTGGGGACTCCCGACTGTCTGCCCCACCTCAAGGAGTACTCCGAGGCGCGGGTGTGGATTCGCCGGCGGCGCTGCCCGCTCACGCCGGAGCAGTCTGCCAGCCTGACGGCCTTCGCCCTGGCCCAGGACCACAAGCGCTTCGCCCTGATCCGTTTGGGCGGCCAGTTGATGCCGTTCCGGAGCCGTGGGCCGATCCGCACCTGGTTTATCGGCAAGCCGTGCGGCGACCGCCGGGCCTGGTTCTGCTCCGAATTGGTCTGCGAGAGCTGCGTCGCGGCGGGGTTGATGGACCCGGAGACGACCCGACCGTCCGCCACCTTCCCGCGCGACCTCTTCTACGGCCACTCCTTCAACCCCTACCTCAACAGCCACCTCCGGGTGAACGACGACTGGTATCCGCCGGCCCGCTGGACCGGCCACCCTTGACGAGCGGCGCGACGCCGCGCCGCCCGCACCCGCAACTGTGATTCCTTCTATCCCGATGCTTTAAGGGTGATATCGATGTCCGTCGGCCCCCGCCGCCCCCGGCGCACCTTGATCGTTCTCTGTCTGGCCAGCGCCGCCTGGGCGTTCAGCTTCGGCCTCGGCGCCCCGCTGGCCGCCCTGTGGATGCACGACGCCGGATGGGGCGGCCGCGTCGTCGGCCTCAACACCTGCGTCTATTACCTGGGCGCGGCCGTCGGCGCCCTGGCGGCGCCGCGGCTGATGCGCCGGGTCGGCAAGTGGTGCGTCACCGGCGGCATCCTCGTGGACGCCCTGACGACGGCCCTCTTCCCTTGGGCGCCCGGATTGGCCGGCTGGTTCCTATTGCGTCTGCTCAGCGGCGTCGCCGGCGGTCTCTGCCTCATCCCGATGGAAACGCTAGTCAACCGCAACGCCCCGCCCCACCGCCGGGCGCGCGACTTCGGCGCCTACGCCGTCAGCGTGGCCCTCGGCGTCGGCTTGGGTACGCTGGCCGGACTGCCGCTCTATCCGTGGTGGCCGCGCCTGGCCTTCGCCCTCGGCGGACTGGCCGCGCTTCCGGCCGCCCTGCTCAGCCATTACGGCCTGCCGCGCCGCATTGAGGATACGGGAGAGGCGGCCGGCGGCACGCGGCCGAGTTTCCTGCGCAACCGGCTCAGCCTCGGCGCCGCCTGGGCGCAGGGCTTCCTCGAAGGCGGCATGGTCACGTTCCTGCCGCTTCATCTGCTCGCCATCGGCTACACGGAAGCGCAGGTCAGCGGGCTGTTGGCCGTGCTGTTTTTGGGCGTCGTGCTGTTCCAGACGCCTTCGGCCCACCTGGCGGATCGGTTCGGCCGATTGCGTATATTGTTGATCTTTCACGGCGTCCTGTTGCTCGGCCTGTTCTGTTTGCCGTTCTGCACGGGGCCGTTGACCGTCGGGCCGTGGCTGTTCGTGGTGGGCGGCTGCTGTGCGGCCGTGTATCCGCTGGGATTGGCGCTGCTGGGCGAGCGGACGCCGCCGGCGGCGCTGGCCCCCGCCAACGCCTGGTATCTGGCCTGCAACTGCGCCGGCAGCCTCACCGGGCCGGTGCTGATGGGGGCGGCCATCGACCTGACCGGCAGCCACGTCGCCCTGTTCGGCGCCGGCGCGGGCGCCGTGGCGCTGGTCCTGGTGGTGTGGGTCGTCGGCTCGCGGCGTTCCGCGGGAGAAGCCGAAGCGCCGGCGGAGACGGGCCGCAAGGCCGCATAAGCAGGGCCGCGATCGTCCGAGCCGGAAGCATAAGCGACGGAGGAAAACCCCGTCGCTTACGCTTCCGGCTCGGACAACGCGATGTCATTGTCCGGGTCCCTTACCGGCCGTCCGGCCGGTAGCCGGGCCTCCGGTAGTCGTAATCCTCGTCGCGGTCGTGTTCGGGGGGCGTGGTGCTTTGGGGATAGCGCCGCAGCATGTCGTAGGCCACGTTGGTGCGGTCTTCCACGCCGGGGGACTCGCCGCCGTTGTGGAACAGGCGGTCCATCCACAATTGAAACTCGCCCCGGGTGGGGTCGCGGCCGGTGAGGTCGTGAAACAGGTGAAGCACGAAGCCGCGCGGCGTGTCGCCGGCCCGGTCGTAGTAGACGCTTTGGCCGACCATCGCGGCCAGCACCTTATCGGGGTCGTTCGATTGATCCACCTGCGCGGCCCAGACGAAAAGCGAATGGGGGTCGGCCGGCTGGCCGAAATAGCGCTCGAACCAGTAGTTCACCAGGTCCCGCGATTCCCGCGAAGGGCCGCGGTCCCGATCATGGTCCCGATCCCGCGGGAAGGGTTGCGCGGACGCCGGGGCGGCCGCGACTAGGGCGCCGACGAGTACGGTCAATAGATGGCGTCGCATGGGTGTTCTCCTTTGGTCTGTTGACGAACAGGCCGGCCCCGATGCCGCTGGTGTGAAAGACGCTCGACTTCCCTCTCAGGGAGAAGTGGGCCTACGCCCGAACTTGCGCGAGGCCTAGCGATCAGTCGGGTCCTTGGGGGCCGGCGTTTTCTCCTTTTCCTTCTCGGCCGGCGGAATCGCGGCCCGTTCGCGGGCGGCCTTCAACAACTCCTCCCGGTCGATGAATCCGTCCTTATTCAGGTCGATTTTGTCGAAATCCCGCTTCAGCCGGCCGCGCGCCTCCTCGCGGCTGATTTTGCCGTCGTGGTTCACGTCGAGGTCCTCGATCAGCCCGTCCACGCGCTCCTGAATCAACCGCTCGCCCATCTCCTTTATTTCGTCGGCGTCGATCTTGCCGTCGTGGTTCTTGTCCAGTTTGCGCAACTGGTCGTAGATGGTTTGCAATTCCTGCCGGCCCTCCTCGTCCGCGTCGCCTGCCTCGATGAGAAGGTTGACCACGTCCGAGGGCCGCCGACGCGGTTGCAGGTAGACGGCGCCCGCCTCCAGTTCCTCGCGGCTAAGCTTACCGTCCTTGTTCGTGTCCACCTGATCGAAGGCGTAGCGCAGGCGACGCGGCAGTTCGTCGCGCTGGATAAAGCCGTCCTTGTTGCGGTCGTATTCCTCCAGGAAGCGATCCGCGTCGAACGCCCGACGACCTTCCTTCCGGGCGCGGCGCAACTCGATCAGGCGGCCCGCCTTTTCCACGAGGTTGACGACCGCGCCCGCCTCAAGGGCGTCGAGGCCGACCGCCTTACCCGACTCGTCAGTCACGCGCGCGTCGTCAGACAGCCGGTACGTCTTCTCGACATCCTTGCCCTCCGCGTCCTTGAGACGCACTGTAACGGCGTGGTTGGCGGCGTCCACCTTGACGACGACGCCTCCGACGCCCTCGTCCTTGTGGTCGGGTTTTTCGTCCGCCGCCGGCGAACCCCCCGCGATGAGCGCCAGGACCGGGACCGAACAAAGCAATGCCCGCAGCATGGGTGGTGCTCCTTTCCCTGTAGGGACTGCCGCGACCGTCGAAGGGACGGGAAAGGAAATTGTATGCAGGAAATGTGCCGAAACTGCGGCTCGCGCGATTAGAGGCGTTTTTTGGCGAGCGGGGGGCGTCAGCCCCCTGATTCTTCACCTGTTCCGAGGCGCTACGCTAAATCAGGGGGCTTACGCCCCCCGCTCGCCGTTGTGTTCGTGACTCTTATCGCGCGTCGGCGCGGGCGACGGGGCCGACGCCCTTCAGCGGGTCTTGCAGGAACCGGGCGAAGCCGTCCACGTTGTTGATCTTGCCCTCGACGTAAGGGCGCCCGACCACCTCGAAGCCGCCGTCCTCCTTCAGCTTAACGATCGCGTAGAGCGGCAACTTGTCGTCCTGAAATTCCGTCTGCTGGAAGTCGTGGTTCTCGGCGCCGGTCGTGGTCGAGTGGTATTCCGGCGGCACGTTGTCGGTGTACAGATGCACCAGCACATACTGACGCAACAGGTCTTTGACCTCCGGTTTGCTGAACACCGCGCGTTCGTTGTATTTGCAGTTCGTGCAGGTCGTGGCCGTGAAATCGAGGAAGACCAGCTTGTTCTCTGTCGCGGCCTGCTTCAACCCGTCCTGAAGGTCGCCGACCCACGCCAACCGCCCGGAAGCCGCGTCGCCGCCTTTCGCCGGGCCGGCGACCGGCCCGGCGTCCTCCGGCAGCAGGAACGAGTCCAGCCAGGCGAATACGGTCCCCTGCGGCCGCTGCTGTTCGCCGTCGGCCGTCTTGAACAGGCCGGGCAGCAGGTAGAGGGCCAGGCCGAAAAAGGCGATGCTGAACAGCAGCCGCGGCACGCTCAGCGTCTCGGAAACGCCGTGGTCGTGCGGCAGGCGGTAGACGCCGAGCAGGTAGAGACCGCAGGCGGCGGAGAGGGCGATGTAAACGCCTAATACGAGATCGTATGTCAGAAACTCCGTGTGGACGAAATAGTTCAGTTCGGCCGCGCGGAGGAACTTGAACGCGGCGGCCAGTTCCAGGAAGCCCATCACCACCTTGACGGTGTTCAACCACGATCCGCTCTTGGGCAGCCGCTTGAGCAGGAACGGGAACAGGGCCAGGATGAAGAACGGCAGGGCGAAGGTCACGGAGAAGGCCAGGGCGCCGAGCACCAGCTTGAGCCAGTCGGCGGTGGAGGCCGCCGCCGCCGACAGGGCGATGAAGCCGCCGTAGAACGGGGCCACGCAGGCGAAGCTGATGACGGTGAAGGTCAGGGCCATGAACACGACGCCGACCAGGCCGCCGCGCCCTTCGCCGGCGGCGGTCAGCCGGCCGAGCGAGGACGGCAGCACGATGTCGTACATGCCGAACAGGCTCAGGGCGAAAAAGACGAACAGGCCGCCCAGGACGAGGTTCGTGCCCCAGTGCTGGCTGAAGCGCTGGACGAGCGGCAGCAGCAGCACGCCGGCCACCGTCAGCACCAGGGCGATGGTCGCGCTGTAGATCGCGGCCAGCAGGATCGGCGAACGGCCCTTCCGCGCGGGGGACGAGCCGGCGGCCGCCGGGAAGTGCGACTTTTCCGATTGCTTGAGGAAGTAACTCACCGTGATCGGGATCATCGGGAAGACGCACGGCGTAATCAGCGACAGGGCGCCCCAGAGCACGCCCTGCCACATGAAGCCGAGCAGCTCCCCGAGGCCGCCGGCGCGCGGCGCGACGGTGGTTGGAGGGAGTTTCGGTAAGGCCGCCACCGGCGGCGCGACGTATTCGACCGGCGGCGCCTTCGTGATCTTGAGCCGCTCTTCCAGGCCGGGCGTCGCCGCGACCACCGGCGAATCGACGATTGTGAACGGGACGTCGAACTCGTGCCGGCCGGGCAGACAGGTGCTTTCGTCGCAGACCGTCAGATCGATGGTGAAGCGCAGGTGTTCCGGGCCGGGCTTGGCGTCCGGCTTGATGTAAAACTCCTGCGTCCACGTGAACGACGTTCGGTATTCCAGGTAGGCGCCTAGACCTTCCTCCATCACCGTTTCAGGCGGCGATTCCGCGACCGGCCAGAGCGGCTGAATGTCGTCGTTCTTGCCGTACTCGATGCGGCTGACGCTCGACTGGCTTTCCCCCCGATACTGTCTAGTGATCGGATAGGTATGGAACCCCTTCCTCGGCGTCCCCCGAATGACCAGACGGACCACTTCGCCGCGGCGGAAATCCCGCGCCGCCCCGACCTTGTTGGCGTCGGAGAACGGGTCGGCGGGTTGGAGGTCCACCTTGAAGTCGATGCGCTCGGCGGTTTTCGGCGTGTTGACGGCGAACGACTCGCCGCGCGCCGGCAGGCCGGCTGTGAGCAACATCAGGGCGCCAAGCCCCGTCCAGACGTATCGCGCGAGAGTTTTCATACGCATCCCTTTGCGTTGTATCGGCAATTCGGGGAGAGGTTCCGTGCCGAATCCGGGAGTCCCCGGCGAGCGGGGGGCGTCAGCCCCCTGATTCTTCACCCGTCCCGAGGCGCTACGCTAAATCAGGGGGCTGACGCCCCCCGCTCGCCCGGAAAGGGTTTCGGCGCCTCGACGCCTTGCAGGTCCAGCGTGGACACCGCCTTCGTCTTGAGGTCCACCACGCGAATTCGGTGGGCGTCGGTGTCCGCCACGTAAAGTTTGCCGTCGGCGTAGCTAATGCCGCCCGGTTCGCGGAACACCGGCGTCGCCAACCAACCCTCCGCCTCGCCGCCCGAAAACGTCGTACTCGTCCGCTTCTCCGGGTCCAGCACCTTGATCTTGCTGTTGTAGGTGTCGGCCACGTAAAGTTTGCCGTCGTGGTAAGCCACGCCGAGGGCGTGCTGCAAACGCACGTCGTCGCCCACGCCGTCCACGTCGCCGAAATCGAACAGACCCTCGCCGACGATCGTTTTCACCTTGCCCGCGCCGCCCAGCGGCACGGCCCGCACGGCGCTCACCTCACTGTCGGCGACAAACAGCGTCTTGCCGTCGGTCGCCAGACCGCTCGGCTGGGCGAAGCACGCCGACGCCAAATTGCCGTCGCGGATGTTCTCCACGCCCGTACCGGCGTAAGGGGCGATGGTCCCCTTGGCGAGGTCCATTTTCCACAGCTGATGGAAGCCGGCCATGGCGATGTAGAGCTGGCCGTCGTGCAGCAGCAGGTCCCACGGGCTGTTGAGACTCGCCTTCAGCGCCGGCCCGTCGTACTCGCGGTCGTCGCCCTGATCGCCGGTCCCGGCCACGGTCGTCACCGTCTTCGCCTTGAGATCGAGGGCGCGGATCAAGTTATTTTTGCGATCCGCCACATAGAGCGTGTCGCCGTCGAGGGCCATGCCCTGCGGGTCGTTGAACCTGGCCTTGTCGAACCCGCCGTCGTCCGCGCCGGCCCGGCCGTCGCCGGCCACGGCGATCTTCTTGCCGTCGATGTCCGTAATGACGATGCGGTGGTGCGTGCTGTCGGCGATGAACAGGCGTTTCCCCGCCTCGTCGGCCAGCACCTTGCCGGGGAAGAACAACGGGCCGGCGGCCGTCTCCGTAGACCGGGCCAAATCGAAATGGAGCGGCTTCTCGTTGAGCGTCTTCTTCTCGCGGAACTCCTTGATAAGCCGCTGGATGTTCACGTCGAGGGCGTCGTACAGGCCTTCGCCGGAACCGCGGGCGACGAGGTTGCCGTCGGGGTCGATCAGCACCAGCGTCGGCCACGAACTGACCTCGTAATTGTTCCAAATGGTCATGTGGGCGTCGTTGACGACGGGGTGGGCGACCTCGTAGCGCAGGACGGCCTTGCGGATGTTGTCGCTGTCCTTTTCGTTGTCGAACTTGGCCGAGTGGACGCCGATGACGACGATCTGATTGGCGTATTTCTTTTCCAGCTTGGCCAGGTCCGGGAGCGTGTGCATGCAGTTGATGCAGCAATACGTCCAGAAGTCGAGGACGACGATCTTGCCGCGAAGGTCCTTGAGCTTGATGGGGCCGGCGGTGTTGAGCCAGGCGACGCCGCCGTCCAGCTCGGGCGCCGGCTGCCGGTGTCTTGGTTTCGGCGTCGGCGGGTCGTCGGGGGCCGGGGGCGCGGCCGGGGGCGCGGCCGCCGCTTGCGGCATGGTGGTACGGCCGACGGCGTAATAGACGAGAAGGCCGGCCAGGAGGGCGCCGAGGAAAAGGGCGGGAAGGAGCCAGCGGAGGCGCGAGCGCGGCGCCGGGCGGACGGGGGTCGGTGCCTCGGACATCAAGCAGCCTCCTTCAAAGGGACAGGACGGCGGGCGCGGCGCGGGGACGTGGGTGGCGTCCGTCTACGGCGTATTGTAATTCGCCGACGGCGAACACAACAACGGCGATTCGGACGGCCGGCCCTTCACTAGACGATGGAGCGGCGGCGGCGATTCACGGGGACGGTCCTTGACCCCCCCACGGCAAACCCTTACCGTTGACTCTGCTTCCTTTTGAGGACATCGCATGAGGCGCTCCGCCGCAGGTCCCGCCAAACCGACCGCCGTGAAACCGGCCGGCGACGCCCCCGCCAAACCGCCGGTGCCGCCGCCGTCGCCGGAAACGACCGCGCGACGCCTCCGCCGGCTCGATTGGCTGCTGGTCGGCGTCGTGCTGCTGTTCGCCTTTCTGACGGCCCTCTTCCCCGTTTATCACAGCGATTTCTTCCTCCACGCCGCGACCGGCCGGCTCCTCGCCCACGGCGAATATTCCTTCGGCGCCGATCCCTTCGCCTTCACCACGGCCGGCGTCTATTGGGTCAATCACAGCTGGCTCTACGACCTCCTGATTTACCTCATCTACCAAAGTTCCGCGGCCGGCGGCACGATCCTGATCGTCCTCAAGGCGCTAATGATCGCCGCCCTGGCCGAGGTGATGTTGCGCACGGGCCGGCCGCCGGGGCGCAGCCTCTGGATACCCGCCGCCTGCGTCGGCCTCGCGGTGTTGGCGATCAGTCCCCGCCTTCTGTTGCAGCCGGTCTGCGTTTCTTACTTCTTCCTCGGCCTGACGTGCTGGCTGCTCGGTCTGCCGCGACGGATGCGCGCCTCCCGCCGGCCCTTCCTGGCGTACTGGCTGATCCCGCCGCTCTGTCTGCTCTGGGTCAACCTGGACGCCTGGTTCCTGCTCGGGCCGGCAACGGTGGCCCTCTACCTGCTGGGCGAAACGCTCCAAGACTGGCTGGCCCCGATCCGTGAAGGGCCGGATTCCCCGGCGCCCGGCGAACGCCGCACCTTGCTGCTGGTGCTGATCGCCAGCGTCGCGGCGTGCCTGGTCAATCCGTACTTTTACCGGGCGTTTACTCTGCCGTCCGAACTGGGGCTTTCCGAGGCGGCCGGCGACCTGAGCCGGGACGGCCAGTACGTGTCGCTGTTCCTTTCGCCTCTCGACCACCGATACTTCTTGCCCAACGTCGGCCTGAGCGTCGCCGGGCTGGCCTACTTTCCGCTGGTCGCGCTGGGCGTGGCGTCGTTCGCGGCCGCGCTGTGGGTCGGCCGCGTGAACTGGCGCCGCCTGATCGTGTGGGCGGCATTCCTGGCGCTGAGCGCCTGGCACGCCCGCGCCATTCCCTTCTTCGCCGTCGTGGCCGCCCCTGTCGCCGCGCTCAACTTCTTCGACTTCGCCGCCCGTCGCTCCGGGGCCGACGCCGGCCGGGGAGGAATGTGGGCGTTCGGCGGTCGCGTTTTGACGCTATTGGTTGGGGTCGCGCTGGTCATACTGACGTGGCCGGGCTGGCTGGAGGCGCAGCCGGAGTTTCATCGCGTCGGCTGGACCGTGGAGCCGAATCGCGGCCTGAAGGAGATGGCGGAGCAGATCGCGGCTTGGCGGGCGGACGGCCTGATCGAGCCGGACGGCCATTGGTTCAACACGTCGCCGGAGGCGTTGCACTACCTAGCGTGGTACTGTCCGGGCGAGCGCGGCTTCATCGACCAACGGCTGGAGCTTTACGACGAGGCCGCCGCGGATTACACGGCGGTGCACAACGCCCTGTCCGCGCCCGCCGACGCCGGCTCGTCGGACCCCGCCTGGCGCAAGGTCTTTCGCGTCCACGACGCCCATTACCTGATCTGGTCCGGGACCGTCAGCCTGCCCATTTCGAGCAATTCGCCCCTGTGGAGGCTGTTCGGGGCGCCGAAGGAATGGCCGCTGCTCTATCTGAACGGCCCCACGGCGGTCTTCGGCTGGAGAGACCCGTCGGCTCTTCCGGTTTTAGGTGCAAGTACGGCGGGCTTGCTGGCTTCCCCTCTCAGCCAAGGACCGTTTCTTGCGGCGTCCGCACTTTTTCCCGGAAGAACCAAGGCCGACCCCTTTGCTCGGATCGAATACGAGTCGAATCGGATCGCGTTCGGTCCCGACGCCGTGCCGGCGCCGCCGGGGCCGACGCCGGAGCCGAGGGCGCGCGAGTGGTGGCGGGCGCCGTGGACACCCGAGCCGCCGCGTCCGCCGGAGGCCGACGAGGCCGCGGCGCAGTTGATGCGTTTCGAGGCGCTGGGGCCGGTCTGGCAGACGCGCAACGAGGCGAAATGGAAGGCCCACTGGGACGACACGAAACGTCGTTTGCGGATCGACGCGGCGGCGGCCTGTTTCGGCCCGGCCGGCGGCTACGGCGCCTTTCAGGTCGAGGCGGCGACCCGCGCCCTGACGCTGATCCGCGAGCAACCGCCGCCGCTGCCGTCCTTCCCGCCCAAGCAAGGCGAGGAACAGGAATACCTCGTCGCCCACAACCTGTTCGACTTCGGCCCGCCCTCCGCGCTCTACCTGAGCGTCCGGGCCGCCCGCCGGGCGCTGGCGCTGCGGCCCGACGACCCCGCGACCTATGAAGCCCTCGCCCAATCGTACCTGGAGTTGGGCCGACAGACGCGCGACGGCGCCGGCGGTCAGGCGCTGGGCTACCCGTCGCTGGTGCGCCAGGTCCAGATCGCCGCCGCCCTGCGCCGCGCCCTCGCCCTCGACCCCGACCGGGAGGTGGCGCTGGGCCTGTCGCTTTTACTGTATGAGCAAACGGGCTTCAAAGATCTGGCCGCCGACTGCGCCAAGGAACGCCTGCGCGTCCACCGGGAACTGGGGCAGACGGAGGCAGGGCTGAAGCCGCTGGCCGACCAGCTGGACCAGCTGGAGAAGGACGTCGAGAAGCGGCAAACGACCTTCGAGCTGCGCTCGGCCGGCAAGTCCGACGTGGCGCGCGCGGAAATCGCCCTGGCGCTCGACCTCGGCGGAAAATCGCTGGAAGTGCTGGAGAAGACCGACTGGGCCAAACTCGATAATAAGGATCCGAATAAACTGTTAGGCGTAGGGCGGGAATTGAATCTGATGCTCCGGACGGGCCGCGCGGAGGAGGTCGGCAAGACGCTGGCCGACCAGGAGGCGTCCCTCAAGGACGCACTGGGCGCCGACCCCGACACCGGCCTGCCCGCTTACGAATGGATGCGCGTCGAGGCCGCCGCCGCGACCGGCGACTACGCGGAGGCGGATCGGTGGCTACAAGCGCTCCAGGAAAAGACGGGCCGTTCGGCCGCACTGGTCCAGGCGCTCCGTCAGTTGGGGTGGGTCTGGGACGACCCGGCCGTCGCCGCCGGCGCGACGGCGCCGTCGCTGGCCGCGCTTTTGGTGGGCCACCTCGTCTTGCGGGAGGTCTTGCGGGAGGCGCCGTCGGCCGTGGGCGCGGTCTGGCTGCTGCCCGACACGCGGGCCGCGCTACTCGGCGCGGCGGGCGGAGAGATCGCGGGGATGACGGGTCTGCAATGCGATCTGGAAGCGGTGCGCGGCTGGCTGGCCCTGGAGGCCGGTCACACCGTCGAGGCGCGCCGCCTCTTCACCGAGGCCGAGGGGCACGCCTCGCCCGAATCGGTCCCCTTCCGCGGCCGGCCGCTGACGCGGACGTGCCTGGAATGGCTGGACGGCGCGAAAGGCGAGCGGGGGGCGTCAGCCCCCTGATTCTTCACCTGTTCCGCGGCGCTAGGCTAAATCAGGGGGCTAACGCCCCCCGCTCGCCCAAAAAGCGAGTGATTATGCCCGCCAGAACGCCGCCAATCCTCGCGTCAGGAACGCGCCGACCCCGCGCAGCGCCACCCGACTTCGCTCCGCCGCGGCCGCCTGGCTGCGCGCCCGCCGCCACAGGTACTGACACCCCAGTCGAAGCCACTGCACCGGCGCGTCCAGTGTAATGACGATTTTGTAGAGCGCCAATGCCGCCGACGAGCCGCCGGCCTTGCGCATCGAGCGCGTGACTCCGGTCAGAGTGTGGGAGTAAACGTAGTCGATGTGTCGCCGGCTGCTCGCCCGGCCGTGATGCGCGATCTCCACGCCGGGATGATGGACCACGGGGCGGCGCCGGCCGACGCGCGTGCAGAGGTCGATGTCCTCGCCGCCGAAGGTGTAATCCTCGTCCCAGCCGCCGATCTCCCGGAACAGGTCGCGGCGCATCAGCAGGGCAGCGCCCATCAGCACGTCCACCGGGCGCACGCCGTCGTCCACGCCGTCGCGCGAACGGTAACGGCGGTAGGCGCGGCGGAACAGGCCGGTCCAGCGCAACAGACAGGTGCGGTGCAGCAGCGCGGCCACGGTCGGCCGACGGCGGCAGGAGACCTGCACCCGCCCGCGCGGGTCGCGCAGCCGCGGGCCGAGAAGGCCGATCTCCGGGTGCAACCGGGCGTACTCCACGAGGCGGCGCAGGGCGCCCGGCGGGACGACGGTGTCGTTGTTGAGGAAGAAAAGGTAGCGGCCGCGGGCGAGGGCGGCGCCCTGGTTGTTGGCGCGGGCGAAGCCGGCGTTGTCGGCGTTGCGGACCAAAACGACACGCGGGAAGCGGCGGCGCACCATGTCGGCGGCGCCGTCCGTCGAGCCGTTGTCCACGACGATCACTTCCAACCGCAGCCGCTGCAATTTGGACGTGAGCGACCGCAGACAGGCGCGTAGCAGCGGCCGGCAGTTCCAGTTGACGACGCAGACGGAGACAACCGGCCGGCGGCGCGTGGCGCGTGGCGCGTGGCGCGTGGCGCGGGAAGAAGGTATCGGAAGCTTGTCTTCGCGCGCCACGCCTCACCCCTTCTGGACCACGCTCCTGCGCGGGAGTTTGTCTTCTCGCGCCACGCGCCACGCGCCACGCGCCACGACTCCCGCCCCCCGCGCCACGACCAGCTCGCCGTGACAGGTTTCGCGGTCCAGCCACGGGGCGAAGGGACGCCGGCCGAAGAACAGCCGGCCGATGTGGTAGCGCAGCCGCCGCGTCCACGGCAGCGGCATTCGGGCGTACTGCTTGAGCAGCGTCTGATAGCGGTGAAACTGCGCCGGCGTGATCGGCGGCCGCTCTTCCCGGAAGGCCACGCACCAGACGTTGGCCGGCCGCGTCGTCGGCCCGTTCCAACCGAGAATCTTGCTCGGGTAGGCTTCGAGGAGCAGCTTCAGGGCGTCGGGCGTGAAGCGCCAGTAATCGCGCGGGTAGTCGTGGATGTGGAAGTGGAACGGCGAGGCGATGAGCAGGGCGCCGTCGGGCCGGAGCACGCGGCGGATTTCGTCGAAGCCGCGCCAGAAATGACGGACGTGCTCGAAGGTTTCCAGCGCCAGGACCGTGCCGACGGAGGCGTCGGCCTGCGGCAGCGCTTCCACGTCGCCCACGAGGTCCACGCCGGGGCCGGGCCGCATGTCGAGGCCGACGTAGGGCCGGCCGGGAAAGAGCGGTCGCAGGTCCGCGATGTCTTCTTGTCGTTCGACCTGATACGACCCGACTTCCAGGATCGGCGCGGGCAGGTCGAAGGTCTCGGCCACCGCCCGCACCATGCCGCGCAGCAACGTGTTCATCGGGTCGCCTTTCGTCATCCGGACGGCTGGCTGGATTGTCGGCGGCCGCGAAAGTAGCACGCGGCGGCGCGGCGCGTCAACGGCAGGTCGGCCGGCCTATTCGAGATGAAAGTCGATGACGTTGCCCTGCCCGGCCTTGACCTCGCCCGGCTGGCCGGACGTTTCCGGGTCGCTGAAGCGGGCCGGCAGACGGTTTTCCGGAGAAGGGGCGTCGGCCGCGGCGGACAGGGTCTTGAACGTGACGCGGTGCCAGCCGGGCACGGCGCCTAAGTCGGGACCGGTAGCCAGGACGTAACCGCCGTCCTCGCCGATGCGGGCGCAGGCCAGGGGGCCGCGGCCGCCGCGTTCGGGGTCCGGCGTGAAGACGATGGCGCCGCCGTTGAGGGGTTGGCCGCGGAAGTAGACGTGGCCGCGCACCGGGGCCAGGGCCGGCTTCGACCCGCCGCAACCGCAGGCGAACAGCCCCAGCAGGACCACGCTTCCCATCCACGTCGGGCGCATCGGCGGCCTCCGTTCCCGCCGCGGGGGCGCCGCGGCGGGCGGAGTATACCAGCGGAGGCCGCGCCGCCGCAATGTCCCCTCGCACGGCCCGGCGAGCGGCGTCAGCCCCCTGATTCTTCATGCGGTCGCCGACAAAATGCTAAATCAGGGGGCTGACGCCCCCCGCTCGCCTGGAGAAGGCGGCGGCGCCCCCGTGATGAGCCGGGCCGACCGATCGCGCGTGAAATAGTTGTACGCCCACTGGACAAGCACCAGCAGCCGGTTCTCGAACTCGACCAAGAAAATCAGGTGGATGAACAGCCACGCCAGCCAGGCGAGACGGCCGTTGAACCGCGTCCATCCCAGGTCGGCCACCGCCTGCGACGCGCCGATCGTCGCCATCGAACCGCGATCCTTATAGTGGAATTTTACGGGAGGTTCGCCGCGCAGCCGCCGGGCGATCGAATCGGCGACATACCGACCCTGTTGCATGGCCACCTGGGCCACGCCCGGCAGCGGCTTGCCGGTCTGGTACGGGTAGTTGGCCAGGTCGCCGATCACGAACACTTCCGGCCGGCCCGGCAAACTCAGGTCCGGCAGCACCGTCACCCGGCCGGCGCGATCCGTCTCCGCCCCGGTCGCGGCCGCCAGGACCTTGCCCAGCGGCGACGCATCGACGCCGGCCGCCCACAGCACCGTCCGCGCCGGAAGGACCTCGGTCTGGTCGCCGCGGCGGAAGGTCACCCGATCCGCCTTCACGTCCGTCACGACCGCCCCGGTTTGCACCGTGACGCCGAGTCGGCCCAGCGCCGCGGCCGCCTTGCGCGACAGGCTCGGGACGTAGGCGCCGAGTACGCGGTCGGCGCCTTCGAGCAGCAGGATGCGGGCGCGCGCCGGCTGGATGGAGCGGAAGTCGTTGCGCAACGTGCGGTGGGCCACCTCGCCGACAGCCCCGGCCAGTTCCACGCCCGTCGGCCCGGCGCCGACGACGACGAACGTCAGCCACGCCTCCCGCGCCTTGGGGTCCGCGGTCAGTTCGGCCGCCTCGAAGGCGTAGAGGATGCGGCGGCGCATGTCGGTGGCGTCCTCGATCGTCTTGAGGCCGGGGGCGTCTTTTTCCCATTCGGGATGGTTGAAGTAGTGATGCCGGGCGCCGGTCGCCACGATCAGCGAGTCATAGGGGACGGCCGCGTCGCCGTCGGCGCCGGCGATATGGACTTGCCGCCGGTCGAGGTCGAAGCCGACGACTTCGCCCATGAGGACGCGGGCGTTGCGCTGCCGGCTGAGCAGGCCGCGCAACGGCGACGCGATGTTGGCCGGCGACAGGGCGCCGGTCGCCACCTGATAGAGGAGCGGTTGAAAGAGATGGAAGTTGCGGCGGTCGATCAGCGTGACCTCGACGGGCGTCTTGCGTAGGGCTTGGGCCGTGTACAGGCCGCCGAAGCCGCCGCCGACGATCACCACGCGATGTTTGGCGTCCATGAGGGTGTATCCGGGTCGGTGAAGGGTTTGCCCCGCCGCGTCCGCAGGTAGGTTACGAATCCGTCGGAGCCGGAAGCGTAAGCGACGGTTTTAAGTCCGTCGCTTACGCTTCCGGCTCGGAAGCCGCGGCATGTGAAAGGGCATAAACGACATGAGCATCCTCTGCTAAAATTCGGCCGTCGTGAGCCTGCTCGGCCGGCGCCGACGCGACGCCGGCCGACCCGGGCCGTCCCAAGGAATGCAATCGGCGGGCCAAACGACCGATCCGGCAAACCGTCGGCGGCCGTCATCCGTCTTTACCATGTACCGTCGGACCCAATGTCTTTCTCGCATTCCCGAAGTGAAAGGACCAGTCATGCGTCGTGCATTCCTTCTGGCCGCCGGCACGGGCCTGGCGGCCGTCGCCGGCGTCACCACCTATCTCGCGTGGCCGGCGCGTTCCCCGGCCGACCCGCCGAAGCCGGCCGTGGCGCACGCTATCGCCGTGGCGCCTTCGGAGACGGCGACGCAGCTTCCGATCGGTCAGGTGGTGTTGTTCAGCAGCGGCGTGGGCTACTTCCAGCGCGAGGGGACCATCGACGGCGACGCCCGCGTGGACCTGTCGTTCCCCACGCAGGACATCAACGACCTCATTAAGAGCATGGTGCTGCGCGACCTCAACGGCGGCCACGTCTCCGCCGTTTCGTATGACTCCAATGCGCCCGTCGAAAAGACTCTCCAGAGTTTCGCTGTCAACCTCTCCGCCAACCCGACCTTTGGCCAGGTGTTGAATCAGGCGCGGGGCGAGAAGGTGGAAGTCGTGTTGCAGCAGGCGAACGCGGCCCAGCCCGGCACGATGACCGGCGCCATTATGGGCGTGGAAACGCAGCAGCAGCCGGTCGGCAAAGAGGGCGTGGTCAACGTCGAGCAGCTGAACCTGTGGTGCGCCGACGGCATGAGGAGCGTCAAGCTGGCCGACGTGCAGCGCGTCCGTTTCCTGAACCCGGTCATGGACAACGAAGTGAGAAAGGCGCTGGAGACGCTTACCCTGTCGCACGACACGCAGAAGAAGGCGGTCAGCCTCAACTTCGTGGGCGAAGGGAAGCGCGAGGTGCGCGTCGGCTACGTCATCGAGAACCCCATCTGGAAGACCAGCTACCGGCTGGTGCTGGGCAAGGAGAAAGAAGACAAGCCGTTCCTGCAGGGCTGGGCGGTGGTGGAGAACGCCACCGACGAGGACTGGAAGGACGTGCGCATGGCCCTGGTCAGCGGCCGGCCCATCAGCTTCCAAATGGATCTGTATACTCCTCTCTATGTGCCTCGGCCGACGGTGGTGCCGGAGCTGTTCGCCTCGCTGCGGCCCGTCACCTACAACGGCGACCTCAACGCGAATCGCGATGAAGTCGCCGCCGCCATGCCGGCGCTGGAAAAGGCCAAAGACTCGCAACAGGCGCTCCGTGGATTGAAAAAGGCGGACGCCCTCGCGGCCGACAAGCCCGGCGATTATAAAAGGTCGGAGCAACTGGCGCGGAACCTCGGCGAGAGAATGAACCTTGGCGGATCGGGCGTCTCGACGATGGCGACGGCGACGAAGCTGGGCGACTTCTTCCAGTACGCCATCGACAAGCCGGTCAGCCTGCCCCGCCAGAAGTCGGCGCTATTGCCCATCGTCAACAAGGACGTGGAGGGCACGCGCTGCAGCATCTACAACGAGCGCACCCAGGCCAAGTTCCCGCTGCTGGGCCTCAAGTTCAAGAACACCAGCGGCCTGCACCTGATGCAAGGGCCGATCACCGTCTTTGAAGGCTCCAACTACGCCGGCGACGCCCGCATCCTTGATGTGGAACCCAACGAGGAGCGGCTGCTCTCCTACGCGGTGGACCTGGGCACCGAGGTCAATCCGGTCCCGTCGTCGGACAACGGCCGGCTCACGACGGTCAAGGTCAACAAGGGCATCCTCTACAGCCAGACCAAGCTGCGCGAGACCAAGACCTACACCATCGTCAACCGCAACGACGCCGAGCGGCTGGTGCTCCTGGAGCACCCCGTCCGCAACGACTTCCACCTGACCGACGACACCGCCAAGCCGGCCGAGACGGCCTCCGACGTGTACCGCTTTGAAGTGAAAGTGCCGGCCGGCAAGACGGC
>Ga0182024_10005991_pt1 | contig 26935 bp, 24 predicted proteins | sample P32metaG_FD_120480 | JGI IMG/M metagenome (GOLD analysis project Ga0182024, IMG submission 120480) | Permafrost microbial communities from Stordalen Mire, Sweden - P3-2 metaG (Illumina Assembly) | ecosystem: Environmental > Terrestrial > Soil > Wetlands > Permafrost | place: Sweden: Stordalen...
CGCGCTTTGGCTTCATAACGTGAAGACATTCGCAGAAAAATATTTTCACCGCTGCCGTTTACTTGCGTAAGGTTGTCGGCATTTTGCGGCCTGGTGCCACATCAATCCTTGATTCTGAAGCGCATGGCCGGGAAGGTGTAACCTGCAACAATGAGATTGTGTCTATCAGACTGAGCACGTGCAAAAGGCAGGGCGAAAGCGCACGACCAAACACCCAAATTATGAAAAAGATAATGCTTATTCTGGCCTTGGCGGCCATTTGTTCTCCGTTGCTCCTGTCGCCGGCACAGGCATCACCGGGCAGCCACAAGGGGCATCACCATCATGGCCATCATCATGGCCACCACCACAAAGCCGCTTGAATCGGGGGATACTTTGGTTGCGGGCCAAACTTAGCCTGCTTTTCTGCGGATGGCTGATGCTGGCAGTTCCGACGGCAGTTTTTGCGGAGCCGCCGGTTGATGGGAATTCCAGCGCGCTGAGGAACGCGGTCATTCTGGTTATTAGGCACGCCGAAAAACCCGATGATGGCCAAGGTTTATCCGCTGTTGGCGAAGCTCACGCCAGGGCTTACGTCAGCTACTTCAAAAATTTCACGGTGGATGGGCTGCCGTTGAAGCTGGACCACCTGTTTGCCGCCGCTGATTCCAAGGAAAGTCATCGCCCGCGCCTGACCATCGAACCGGCCAGCCAAGCCCTCGGTCTGGCCATTGACAGCCGTTTTAAGGACAAACAATTTCTGGAATTGGCCCATGAAATTCGGAGCCGGCCGCACGGCAAAAACATTTTGATCTGCTGGCATCACGGCGAGATCCCCCAACTGCTCGGCGCGCTGGGGGCTGATCCTGAACAACTCATCCCCCACGCCAAATGGCCGGGCGATGTGTTTGACTGGGTGATTCAGCTGCGATTTGATGAGAACGGTCGTTTGTTGGAAAGCAAGCGTATCAACGAAAATCTGCGTTATTAACTGGGTAAAAACCAAGCGGCCACTCTGACGATGGGTTTTAGCCCGTAGGGAGCGTGAAATCCAAGCTCAGAATCCCTGCCCGGTTTTGGCAGGGACCATCGCGCTGCGATGTCCCCGCTGGCGCTTCCCTGTTTTTGGGCCAGCGGAATCTTGAAAATCCTGCCCGCCTGGGACTGGAAAGCGCGGGCAGCGGACGGCGCAGCACGCCTGTCCCTACCTTGTTTAGGGGGGGAATTCAATGCCAAGACGTGAAGGTGCCAGGACGCCATCTGCTGCCATCTGCCATCCTCGATCCTTCGTATGCGGCTGACGAACCACGTCTGACTTCTGTGGCTGAAAACGCTTATCAGGTTTCTTGACATAATCATTTGATTTTGTAATAGTGCTTCCGTCAGACTTACTCACCATTCTTGGGTGGGAGCCAAGGTTTCTGGGCGAGCTTGATTCAGTCAAAGCAGCGTTTCTGTGCTGAAATGGAATTGCCGCAAAAGAAAGGAAGCATGAACGCTCGTGCCTTGAAGATTCTTCTTGCAACGAAGTTGGTGCCGCTGCTGTTGCTGCTGCCCGCCGTGGCGCAGGCGCAATATTACTACACGAACGGATTGGAGGTTTGGTCTTACTACCCCAACACCGGCCCGGTCACCATCACCGGCTACAGCGGTCCGGGCGTCACGGTGGTCATCCCCAGCACCATCCATTCCTCCCCGGTGACGGGCATCGGGAGCGAAGTGTTCTTTGGCTACACCAGCCTGAGCAGCATTACCATTCCCGACAGCGTCACCAGCATCGGAGAAGATGCGTTCGGGGGATGCACCAATCTGACGGATGCTACCATCGGCAACGGCGTTACCAGCATCGGGGACTATGCGTTCATCGGCTGCTCCAGTCTGGCGAGCGTTACCATCCCCGGCAGTATCACCAACATCGGGTGGTATGCGTTCGCTTCTTGCGAAACCCTGACGAATGTGACCATCCCCGCCGGCGTCATCGGGGAGGATGCGTTCGCGTATTGTGACAGCATGACCAATGTGACCATCCTCGCTAGAGTGACCAGCATCGGGGACGGTGCCTTCTTTGATTGCTACAGCCTGACGGCCATTGACGTGGACGAAGCCAACGAGAATTACAGTAGCGTGGACGGGGTTCTCTTCGATAAAAGCCAGGATACGCTTATCCAATGCCCAGGCGGCAAAGAGGGGGACTACACCATCCCACCGGGCGTTGACACCATTGATAGCGAGGCGTTCTACGACTGCTATCTGCTGACGACGGTTACCATCCTCAACAGCGTCACCAGCCTCGGGGAGGATGCATTCGATTCCTGCAGCAGCCTTGCGAGCGCTACCATCGGAAACGGCGTCCCCGGCATCGGAGGAACTACGTTCGCTTATTGTGACAGCCTGACCAACGTCACGATGGGCAGTGGCGTCACCAGCATCGGAGCGAATGCGTTTGAATCCTGCTACAGCCTTCCGAGTATTACCATCGGCATCGGCGTCACCAGCATCGGGTCTGGCGCATTTGCAGACTGTGACAGTCTGGCGACGGTTTATTTTCAGGGAAATTCGTCGAATCCAACCAATGATTTGAGTGTGTTTCAAGATGACACAACCGGGATTGTCTATTACCAGCCCTCCACCACCGGCTGGGGCGCGTTGTTTGACGGTTGGCCAACCATGTCGAATGTCGTCAGCAGCGTTATCGGCAGCGTGTCTAACATTGTTGGTAACGTCACCGTGACGCATATGGGCGGACAGCCACAGCCATTAAATCTGAACGATCCGATTCAACAGGGTGATGTGATTGTGACCGACAAGAGTGGTGTAGTCAATCTTGTCTTTGTTGACGGCACGACGTATACAATTGGCCACAACGTCAATATCGCGATTGACGAGTATGTGTATGATCCGAACGCCCATACAGGAACGGCTCAATATAGTATTCTTAGGAGCATATTCGTGTATACCTCGGGCCTGATTGGGAAGAATGCCCAAGAAGAAACCGCATACGGTTCGATTGGCGAACGTGGCACTCAATTTATCGTCCAACTCGATGCGTGTTCGTCGAATGAGGTGGTGTATCTGATTGAAGGCGAATTGGCGATCACGCCGAAGGCGACCGGTGTGACCAACATCGTGGACGCTCCGGCCACCATTGTGTTCGACGCCTCCAACTTCTCCACATCCGCGCTGACGCAGGCCACCTACGATGCGATGCTGGCTCAGGTCAACCAAACAGATGAAACCTTTGCCTCGTGGCAGGTCCAGTATTTTGACTGCACCAACGATCCTGACGCCGCGCCCGCCGCCGACCCCAGCGGCGACGGTCAGGATAATTACACGAAATTTCTGGCCGGCATGAATCCGACCAACCCCGCCTCCTACTTCCATATCCTCTCCGCCACGCCCGAGGGCAATAACTTGCTCGTGTCCTGGCTTTGTGGCGGCGGTCGGACCAATGTCCTGCAAACCACGACGGACCTTGGCGGAACCTGGTCCGATGTCAGCCCGAACATTGTGCTTGCGGGCAGCGGCGACAGCGTCACCAATTATCTGGATGCAGGGGCTGTCACCAACACGCCGGCCCGGTTCTATCGGGTGCAACTGGTTCAGTAAAACCCTGTTGAACGTGAAAGCGGAAAGCCAAGTTCAAAGTTTGCCACCTTGATTTAGCTGCCCAAGCAACCAGCGCCTCCTTCGCTTTGGCCTTGGCCCACGCCGTCGGCGTGGAATTCTGGTTTGAGTAATCTTGGCCGATGGCAATTGCATGAACAAATCTTTAAGATAGGGCGAAAGACCAAGGGGGAATTCAACTCCAAGGTGCGAAGGGCAAGCCGCCATCTTCCATCCTCAATCCTCCATCATCGCATTTTTATTGGCTGGTGCTGGAAACTGGCGGGGCAATGAATGCTGGACTAATTTTTTTTGTTTTGACGCCCGCCCTCATCTGCGCCCTTTCCCCCGGGAAAGAAGTTTAGGCCGCTGGAGCAGTAAAAAAACCGCCGCCGTGACAACGATTCGCGACGGCTGAAACCCAATTAACCCAACCAAAATTATTTCTGGCGGCGGAATTTCAGAAGCAGGCCCAATCCGCCCATCGCCGCGAGCGCCAATGTGGATGGTTCGGGCGCAGGCTGAACCCCCACCGCAGTCGCAGCAAAGCTGAACAGATGGGCGGTTCCAGAGGCGAAATCGTATCCCACCCCATTGGGGCTGGCCATCTGGATCACGGCATCGCTGCTATTGATCGTGGGACTGCCCCATGTCAGTTGCGGGAATGCCGTTTGAACGTCAGCCAGGCTCACATTGTAGGTTCCGGCGCCTATCGTTCCGCCGCCCGATTGGGCGAGCTGATTTTCATAGTCGTTCAGATAAGAACCAAGATCTGAACTCATGGAAACAGTGATGGCAGTGATATCCACGCCATTCAACGTTCCGCTGATGTTTTCCTCCCCGCCGCCGCCCAGCCCCAGAACGTAGAACACTGTGTCGCCGGCTGGCAGCGTGAAATTCACGGCGGACAAGGAGGAGATTTGCTGCGGCCAGCTGGCATTGTTCTGGTAAAGCAGGTCACTGACACCGGTGGTCGTGCCACCGAACACCGCAAAGTCGTTGTCAGCCACCAGTTGCATCGAAAATGAACCCTGGCCCTGCACACTTGTGACGACGGTCCCCGCGAGCAAGGCGAAAGCGAAGGTAAGGTTTGCTATTTTGATTTTCATATTGTGATGGTGTGATGGCCGTAAAGCGAAGCAGAATTACTTCCGACGGCGGAGCATCAGCAGGCTGCCCAATCCGCCCATCGCGGCCAGCGCCAACGTGGAGGGTTCGGGGGCGTCGGTGATATTTCCGAAATTGCCAGTGCCCGCGACGTCAGTGCCCATGGCCCACTGCCCGGTTTCAAGCCCTGCCCCCACGGTCGGGTCAAGTCCGATGACCAGACTGTCGAAACCGTCTGCGTTGTCGAAAACTACCGCCCCTTCATCAAAATGCAGCGGGTTGCTGGCCGTGGAGACCGACGTTCCGACCAGTTCACCGTCCAGGTAGGCGCTCAAGTCCATGACGGTTTGGCCCGCAGTATCATTTGCCGCCCAGTTGATCTGGAAAGCAGTTATGGCCGAGCTAAACTGAATGTCCAAGGCATCGCCGGGAGTTTGATTAAAGAAAGCAGCCCCATTGATGTTGGCAAATGCTCCCGGCGACATGTAATTCAAGGAGAGCATGTCATCCGGCGACGACGCAGTGAATGTTCCCGTGATATCATTCTCCGAATTGCCAACGGTAACGCTGGTGTAGGATCCCCCCGGGTAAAGGCTGGTATCTACCAGAGGATAGAAGGATTGGGCGGTGGCGGGCCCCGCCGCAAACAGGATCAAACCGAGAGCGAGGTTGGAAATGTACTTTCTCATGTGTATTATTTGTTATTTGTAAAAAAGCTGAATGACTAATTTGTCCCTGCTTGGGTGTGTTGGATTTGACATGTCTGCAGTTAACCAGCATTTGCTTGTCCAGTATTTTGGAATCAAGAAACTAATTTCAGACATCGAAGGTCGGAGGGCGTATTGCAGGCAATTCCCCGTATTTAATTATCGAAAGCCGGTTCTCGGCGCTGCCGGCCACGGCAACTATTTCCCAGAGCGACGATATTTTAGGACACACAGGACAGGCGTTCATACGATATTCAACGCATGGCCTCCAACCCAGAGGCATGAATGATATGCAATTATTTTCTCTGGCTTGATTATAATTCCCGGCGGAGGATGGGAGGCGCGTGCAATGCTGGTGGCTGCCGGCAAAGACGGGCACGCCGCAAGGGGCTGGGGAATGGCCGGGCAATGCAGACCGGTGCTGAATTATTTTGTTGTGACGCCCGCCCTCACCTGCGTCCTTATCTCTGTGAGATAAAAAAAAAAATATGAAAGCAATCAGCTGGCCCGATGATATTGGCCTCCGAGAAAATCCGGCGGGACGGTAAATCCGCGCCCAGTCTGACAGAGAGCCGATTTCACTGACTGATAAGCATCGAAAGCCGCCACCTTACGGGGCGGGCACCGTGACGGTGCTGGACTGGATGGTTACCGCGCCCGATGCATTGCCGCCGGATCCGGCGAACAGCCGGCCGTCCACCGTGGAACCGCTGTTCACCGTGATGGTGACAAACGCCAGAATGTTGCCCTTGAAGATGGAGGTGGTTCCCAGAGTTGCCGAACTGCCCACCTGCCAATAAACATTTTTTGCCTGGGCCCCGCCGGCCAGCACAATGCTGGTGCCGGAATCCGTGACGAGGGTGGACGCCATCTTAAAGACGAACACCGCATTGGCGTCGCCCTGGGCGTCGAGCGTCAAGATCGCATTGGCACCCGTCCCCGAAATTCCGGTTGAACCACCGTTCACATAGAGTCCCGGCGTTTCGGTCAAACCACCCAGGTTGCCCGGCAGCGTCTGTGCATTGACGGACCGGTTCACGGCCTCGTCATAGGCGGCCAGCAGGCTGGTCTGGGCGTCAATCACCGCCTGATCATTCACATGGATGGTGCCGTTGATTTCCGACGGGGCGATGCCCTGGGCCGTGCCCGGATGCAGGCCGACATCGCCGTTGATCTGGTTGCCGCCACCGCTGATCGCCGCCGTCGCCAGAATCGCAAAGGAGGAGGCCGCGCCGAGCGGGATGGACATGAGGTTGGTTTCTTCCTGCGTTCCCGTCGTGAAACTCCAGACCGCATTGGTGGCCAGCGCATTGCCGGCCAGATCCGTCGCCCCGATGGTGACCGTGTTGGTATAAGTGGCACCGGGGTCAAAATCGCCCGCGGGGGTAAAGGTCGCAATCTGGCTGTCGGCGGCATAAGTGACCGTTCCAGTCACGTTGGTTGACCCCGGCCCGGTCATCGTGAAGCTGTTGGTCGTGATGGTGGCCGGATCCATGTCCTTGCTAAAGGTGGCGTTGACCGTCTGGTTGATGGCTACATTCGTGGACATATCCATTGGCGCGACGACCAAAACGGTGGGCGGGTTGGTGTCGGCTGATGAGCCGGTCGTGAAACTCCAGACAAAATCGGCGGGCAGGGCATTGCCGGCCAGGTCCATCACGCCGGTGGTGAGCGTGGCCGTATAAGTCGTGTTGGTGAGCAGACTCGCGGCCGGTGCAAACGTGGCCGTGCCGCCGGCATAGCTTACGGCGCCGGCAACCAATAGGCTGGCTTGCTGCAAGGTAAAGGTGGTGTTGGTGAGCGTGGCTGGGTTCATCGCCTTGCTGAAGGTGGCGGCCAGCTGGCTGTTGATGGCCACGCCCGTGGCGGTGTTCGTCGGGATGGTGGAGCTGACGGCCGGCAGTGTATCGTCGGTTGATGTGCTCGTGGTAAAATTCCAGACTAAGCTGCTGGCCAGGGCGGAGCCGGCCAGATTCTGCACGCCGGTGGTGATCGTGGCCGTGTAAGTGGTATTGGTCAGCAAACCGGTGGCGGGCGAGAAGGTGGCCGTGCCGTTCGTATAGCTCACCGCACCGCTGACCGGTGTGCCGCCCTGCTGCAGGGTAAAGGTGTTGCTGGTGATGGTGGTCGGATCCATTGGTTCACTAAAGGCGACCTCGATCTGGCTGTTGATCGGCACATTGGTGGCCAGGTTTTCCGGACTGGTGATGCTTATGGATGGAGGAGTGGTGTCGCAGGGAATGCCGAGTCCCTCGGCGATCAACACGACATTATTTCCGCTGCCGTCCGTCAGCGCCACCATTTGAATGTTCAGCACGTCCGGCACCCACAGCGGCAATCCTTTCAGGGTCAGCCGGCCCGACCGGTCTGATGTGCTGGATTTAACAATGCTGTCATTGATCGTCAGATTATAAACTGTGCGCGGGGCCAGACCTGAAGCCTCCAGCGTGAACTGCGTGGAGCGGGTGTCGGCTTGGATTGTCAGCTTCGCCCCGGCACCGGGCCGAAACCCGGTGTTATCCAGGGAACGGACGACCCCATAGCTTCCCCGGTTGGGGTTGGTCAATATGCCCCGCAACACCACCGCCGTGTCGCCATTGATGATGCTTAGTTCACGGACGCTGCACAGCGGATCCAGCTCTGCCGGCAGTGGCAGCGCATGCGGATCGTTTTTTCCCTGGCTCTTGGTTTCATAAATGACGGTAAGAGCACCTTTGCGGTCCGTGGTGAAATCAGCCACGACCGTCGCGTTGGTGTCGTTGCCGAGAAAAGCGATCAGCCCATACGCCGTATTGGGATCCAGGTTGACCGCCGTGATTTTGACCTCCTGATCCTGATTGAGCGCATTTCCCTGGCGGTTGATGGTCACATCAATTTTGCCCCGCGCATTGGAGTCAACGCCGCTGGTCACCATGTCCGACTGGGTGACCAGGCGCATGACGCCGGTTCCGGCCGGGGTGGCAACGGCGGCATGGGGCGAAAGCATCACGGTCACGGCCAATCCGAGCGTCACGTTCCAGACCTTTAAGTTTTTGTTCCAGCAGGCAGGGGAAAGTCCGGCGATGTTGGCCGCGATGGTTTCGCAGTTGGTTTTTGACATGACGCTATAATGATAAATCCTGCGCCTCCCCGCCATGGGGTGTAACCCTACCCCGAAACGAAGGTCGGGTTCCGGCGCCGAATTATTTTGTTTTGACGGCCACCCTCACCTATGTCCTCTCTCCCGGGAGAGGATTTCACCGGTCGCACTTTCCGTTTGCTCGAATGATTATCCGACCAATCCCGCGCTCGGTTTTCCAAGGGCGCTGGGAACGGCAAAGCCCTCTCCTTGGAGGAGAGGGTTGGGTGAGGACGGTCGTTAAACTAATTTGGCGGCGGGGCGCGAGTTGTCTCAACTCACAGCGCGTGGCCAGACCTCGCCGGGTTGAAGATTCCATGCGCTTGGCATTGGCGAGGCGCTGCGGATTGGGGACAATCCGCGATCCGGGAACCGAGGCCAGCGGCGGCAATTCCGACCGGGCCGCCGTCCTCCCGGAGGCGCAGCGCCAAAACCGCGCTGGACATCGTTTGGGATTGGCATAGCGTTAGACATACAAAGATAAACAGACCGCACAACTCGGTGTCCATTATCCGTTAGCTGCAACGCTCATGATACCGTTCATAACACTTTTAATATGGTTGGCGTTTATACTCTGCACTCTAGCAACTTTGCTCTTCATTGTGCGTCTAATCTGCTCAACCTTTTCGTCGGAGGTTTTAGAAGAGATGCGAAGTCATCCCACCCTTCACAAGATCTGGGGTTGTTTCGCGCTGGTTGGGATTCTCTTCTTTTTGGGCATTTTGAATCCTGTCAGGTGGCCACCAATATCGGTGGAGCGGCATGCACAGCGAGCAGAAGTTATTGAGAGAGTTGAGGCGGCCGGCGGATGGGAGGCGGTCAGACGAGGCTGCACTGAGTTGGCCCAACAAAACACCAATGGATTCTACTCGCATTGGCGTCAGACCAACGGATTGCCCAAGGCCGTCGCGGCACTCCGACCACAACTCGTTGAGTATGCACCGCAGAACGGTTGCGTTAGCATCAAGATATTCGGAATGCACGCGACCGGAGGACACTCCACACCCTATTTCGGTTTGGAGTTCGACATATCCACCAACAGTGTGAATTACCAGCACGGAACTCGATATGACAATGGTGGCGTGATTGGCAACCATCATTCGATTGCGAACCCAGTAGCTGACGGAATATACGAGATATATTGACGCGGGGCTTAACTTTGAGACCAGTCGGCGAAGGAATTTTCAAGCGTTGACCCGGAGATCTGGTGCAATGAAACAGGTTGTCCCAATATAATTGAGCGCCGGAGGCGTGGCAGGCAACAGCTCACGGTGAAACGGTAGGTTGGTTGTCCGCCGGAGGTCAAAGCCCCGGAGGGGGCGAAAGAACGGTTGCTTGTTGATTTTCTTCCGCCCAATCCGGGACTGAATCGGTTCCGCCACCAGACCCACGGCTGACGCCGTGGGCTGTTACCAGTCGTGGCTCCGCAGCTTCAATCTGGTTTGGATGTCACGCCCCAAGACGGCGACCCAAAATTTTCCATCGTTGACCCGGAGAGCCCGTTTAACGATTTCCATTTCCCCGATTCCATGACGCCATTCATGCCGGCCAGGCCAGCGAGGCGGCCAAACAAAGGGGTGGCCAGGCATTTTCCGCCGCTTTCATCTCACCGCCAGAAACCCAACGAGCGTGCAGGCGATGGCGATGAAGGCCGCGACCAGCGATTCGCCCGCGACCAGGCCGGACGCGATTGGAATCGCAAACGTGTCGGAGTTTTTCCGGTTCCATTTCTGCCACACGGTCAGAATCACGCCGCCGATGAGAAACGAAAAGGCGTTTTGAAACGGCACCACCCATGCGAGGCCCAGCCCCATGGCCGAGGGCAGATACGGCTGCGCCTTGGGCCAGAGCTTCTCGATGACCGGCAGCACCGCCCCCACCAGCGCGCCAATGACGATGGCGATGAGCGCGGTGTGCGGCAGGTGATTGACGCCCTGCGTAAGGAGGTCGGCCACGGCGCGCCACATGTTCGTCGCCGGCGGGTTGAAGGCTTCCAGCGCCTGTTTGTCCGGGACCATCAGATACCATGCGGGCACCACGGCGATGACGCCGAAGAACACGCCGTAAAACTGCGCGAGGAACTGCCGGCGCGGATTGGCGCCGAGCAGGTAGCCGCTTTTGAGGTCGGTCAGCAAATCGGCGGCAGCTCCGGCGGCGGCGGCCGTGGTGCCGGCGGCCATGAGGTTGATGGCCGCGATGCCCTTCGCGCCGGGCAGCACGGCGTAAAGGAGCTGCGTGACCTTGCCCATCGCGCCAATCGGCGTGTTGTCCGTCTCGCCCGTCGCGCGGCAGGCCACGAGCGACACGACAAAGGAAAACGCCACGGACAGCAGCCCCAGCCACACGGCGATGTGAAAGGCGAAGAATTGCACGATGATGAGTCCAATCGTGATGGGGATGAGGCCGAGGAACAGCCAGGAGTTGGGCACCTCGACGGCGGCGGCGGCATCGTGGGCGGCGGCACGTTCCTCCTTATTGAAAATCACGAACGCGCGGATGACCGTCCGCCAGTTGAGCGCCACCTGCATGAGGCTGGAGAAGACCATGATGGCCGTCCCGCCCCACAGCGCCCAGCGGACGGGATTGAAGTCGCCGTCGGCATTGATCTTGAAGGAGGGGATGAATCCGGCCACGGCGGCATTGGCCGCGTCATGCGCCAAAACCCACGGCACGACGAAATAATAAAGCAGCACCGAGCCGGCGAACATGGAGAGCGACACGCGCAGGCCGGTGATCATGCCCGCGCCGACGAGCAGCACGCTCGGCTCGAATCCGAGTCCGGCCATTTGTCCACGCGCCAGCGGATTGAGGAGGCCGTGGAAGGCCCAGGTGTCCGGCAGATACAGCCAGCCGGATAATTTATCGAGCCAGTGCGGCAGGCGGTTCTTCAACTTGAGCTGGTCCACCAGTTCCGCGTAAGTGTGCAGCAGTCCGACGACCGCGCCCGCGCCGAGCGCGATGATCAGCGAGTAAGCCTGCTTCAACGACTCGCCGCTTTTCGAGTAGAGGCTGCGCAGCGTTTCCGCCGTGGCGATGCCGGTGGGGAAACGGAGCTGCTCGTGGTTGATCATCTGCCGTTTCATCGGGATGGCGAGAAACACGCCGAGCGCGGCGGTGAGCAGCACGAACGCCGCCGCCACCGGCCACGGCTGCTGGACGCCGGTGATGAGCAGCAGCGCGCCCAGGGCCGTCGCCAGCGTCGAGCCGGTCGAGGAACCGGCGGCGGTGGCGGTGGACTGCATGCAGTTGTTTTCCAGCACGCTCATCCGCGAAATCCGGCCGCCGAGCAATTTGCAAATGGTGTTCCACACCACGAAGGAAATGACGCACGCCGTGATGGACACGCCGAAGCTCCAGCCGATTTTCAGCGTGGTGTAGAGATTGGAAACCGCCGTGAACATTCCCAAAATGCCGCCCATGATGACGGCGCGCACGGTGAGCTGGCGCTGCGAATCACCGCGATAACATTGCTCAAACCACTGGCGGTCTTTTTCCTCCGGCGTGCCGGTGAAGCCGGCGAGCGGCAGCTCGTATTCCGCATCCGATTTATTCGCCGCAGGTGCTGAAGCCGGATTCATGCGCGTGGTCGGAACGGGCAGACCGCGTCAGGGCTTGTTCAAAAACTTCGTGTCCCAGGAAACGCCCAGCGGATTCATGCGGATGGCCTCGGCGAATTCCACAAACGGCACCTGCGCGTTGAGCCAGCGGGGATTTTTGGCGATGGCGTCCATGGACTCGCGCGTGTTGTTGCAGATGAGATAAAGGCCGGTCCCCAAAACCAGGAACGCCTCGATGCCGGTGCCGGTGCCGTGCCGCGCAAATTCGAAATCGCCCGCGCCGTATTTCCCGTCGAGCAGCGCGGTGCGGAGCGAGCCGAGGTCGGCCACGAAATTTTTCAGGAACTCGTCGTTGCGCGGGCCGGTGTAGTGGAGGATGCGCGCGCGGTTGCGTTCCAGCGAGACGACCACCCATTCGTCAAACACCCCGGCGCCGTAGCGGGAATTCATCTGCTCGGCACAACCTTTGATTTTTTCACGAATCTCGTCCAACGTCATGTGTCGAGCAGAGCAAATCCCGCGCCTACGCTCAAGGCAATTCCGGCGGGGCGGGAATGTTACTTGCCGGTGGCTGGCGGCGATTTTTTCACGGCTGTAGTGGTCAGCGTCGCCCCCAAGCCCAGAAACGCCAGCAGAAAGGTAGCCGGCAAGCTAACCACTCCCAGCACGGGTGCCAGCAGCCCGGTGACGATGATGGAGCCGGCGGGGCGTTTCCCGCCAATCACCTTCGCGCCCTGGCCGCGCAGCCAGTTGTAAAGCAGGTTGGGCCGCACGCCGAGCCAGTTGAGCAGCGACTGGACAAAGCTAAACGTGTCGTATTCCGGGGCCAGCGAACTGACCCACCTGGGCGTCAAGCCGGCTTCGCCCAAAATCTGTGACAGCGAGGCGTGTGTGTGGTGCGACAGGTGGCGCGGGACGTCGAGGTGAAACCAGCCGGCCTTGGACAGCTGCGCCTCCGGGCTGCCGAAGTTGGGCACGGCGACCAAAAACAATCCACCGGGCCGCAGGATTCTGGACACCTCCGCCAGCGTCGGGCGCGGGTCGGAAACGTGTTCGAGCACGTGCCACATCACCACGACATCGAAGCTGTGGTCGGGAAATTTTAATTCCTGCAGCACGCCCACGCGCACCGGCAGTTTCAGGACTTCCCGCGCAAAGCGGCAAGCGCCGTCGGAAAATTCCGTGCCCGTCACGTCGCAGCCGTTCCGCTGAAAGGCCCGCAGCAGCAGGCCGCGACCGCAGCCCACGTCCAGCACCCTGGCATTTTCCTGTTTCAACCGGCGCAGGACCTGCCCGGCCCGCCAGGCATAAAGCTTCTCCTGCAACCATTCGATCGCCGCCGGAAAACGCCGCCCCTGCTTGTCGCCGTAATAGCCAACGGGATAATAACGTCCAAGATCCGCCGGCACCGGCAGCGTGACGACCTGCGCGCACTCGCGGCACCGCGCCACTTGAAACGTCTCGCCGCTAATGTAATCAAAGGCGGGAAACAGCAATTCCGTGCCGACGGCGGGATGGGAGCAACTTTGCATCCTGAAAACTACGCCGCCAACCACCGGGCAAACAAGCCGAAATGCACGGCGGAAAACTTTTGGCTGGGCGAACGCCAAATAATTAATATCTTCCCGCCTTCAACCATGCGGCCAGTCACCGAGTCAACCCAGAATCCCGCCGGCGGAACCACCTTGAAAAAAAAGGACTGGCCGCATTATTTGATCATGTCGCTCACGCTGGCGGCGGCGGCGGCCACATTTTTTAATCCCCTCGGCACCACCAGCAATCTCGACGCCCTGCTGCTCCTGCTGGCGACCGCCGGTTCCATCAGCGCCCTGGCGCGCCAGTTGCCGTTGCCAAGCGTCCTGTTCGCCGCGTTCATCACCGCTTTGATTGGCGCCGCCGCGCACGGCTTGAGCGCGCGCACCGGCCTGCCGTTCGGCCCGCTTTCATTTGGCGCCACCGCCGGCCCGCAATTGTTCAACACCGTGCCGTGGACGGTCGGGTTGATTTGGATCATCGCCATCTTCAACTCGCGCGGCGTCGCGCGGCTGATGCTGCGGCCGTGGCGCCGGGTGAAGACTTACGGGTTTTTGTTAATGGGCCTGACGGCGGCGCTGGCGCTGGCCTTTGATGTTGCGCTGGAACCGTTCGCACGCGTGAAGCATCTCTGGCTGTGGCAGCCCACCAAAATTCCCCTGACCTGGCACGGGGCCTCGCCTTTGAGTTTCCTAGGCTGGACGTTCGTGTCGCTGCTGATTCTCGCCATCATCATGCCATATCTCATCCGCAAGCAGCCGGGCAATCCCAGCGCGCCGGACTATGCGCCGCTGGCGCTGTGGCTCGGGGCCATCACGCTGTTCTCGGTCAATGCGGCGCAGGCCGGGCTGTGGGCGGCGGTGATGGTGAACTTGGTGCTGGCTGGCGTCGCGGCCATTTTCTCCTGGCGCGGCGCGCGGTGGTGAGTCGTCGTGGGGAAATGCAGAAGGCAGAAGGATGAATGAAGAATTAACGCTGACGCGAGCCGGTTGCCGTTTGGTTTCATCATTCTCCATTCATACTTCGTCCTTTGCTTTTCCGTGGCCACCGTCCTGCCGAATCAATACACCAGCACCGCCGCCGCGTCTTCTCCCTCGCCCCTCGGAGGGGAGAGGGCCGGGGTGAGGGGTTCGTCAATAAACCAAAACTAAAACCGCCGCGTCCTGCGCCGACTGCACCACATTCTCAAACGCCTCATCCGCCGTGTTCGGGTCTTTGATTTTGGCATCCACCTCCGGCACCGATTCCAGGAAGCTCAAGAGCAGGCTGCTCGTCACCGCGTATCCTGATGTGTTTTGCCGCTTCTCGTGCGGAACAATTAGGGTTAACGCGCGCCATTCGCCCGGCTCAAACGAAAACTTGTGTTCTTTGTCACCAGAGCTTTGTTGAAGATTCATTGCCTGTTCCAATTATTAAGCGATTAGGAGTGGAAAATTTGGAATTCTGTGCCCCGTGCGCCAGCAGCGCTCTGTTCAACAGAGGAGATATGAGCGCGTCTAGTGCCGCTGTAACTGATTTTCTTAAAAAGCTTGCTGGTCTGCTTCAGCGCATTCCGACGCAGCAATTTGGTGATGGATTTGACGACCTGATGGATTTGACCACCGAAGAACGATTGATACTGTTCAAACTTCTGTTGCAAAAACCTTCACTCCACCGTGTCAAACAACTTTACGGCTCTTGGCTAAATGCGCTAATTGAAGCCGGAGTTTTGGAAAACGGCGCAAGGCCAACGAGTCGCGGCACGCAGTGTTTGGCCAAAGACGGCCATGTCTGCCTATCACTCGCGGAAAAAACAATAGACGACTTTTTGTTCTCCCGAGGAATTCCACATAAACGGGAAACCAAATACCCAGAAGGAAATTTCCGAACTGACTTCATGGTCAAAGGAATTTTTGTCGAGTATTTCGGGCTGATAGGCAATGCCGAATACGAAGCGAAGATGAAACTTAAACAAGGCCTTTGCAAGAAACATAACGTGCAGTTGATCTCAATTTATCCACAGGATCTCACGAGTATGCGAAGTTTGGAGAAGAAATTCAGTGCCGTCTTGTAGAATAATTGCATGGCAGAAACAGTAAACGAAGCGAGAAGGCGCAGACGCCCCGGCCCACACGCGGCAGGCGGATTGCCTTGGGCTGGAATGGATAGTTTTTTTGATCATCGCGTTCAGGCGATTCTCGTAAGTCGCAAAGAATATTCTGGATGGCCAATCAAGTGTTGGGAAGCGGTCGAGACGATTACGCATCGGCATCATCCGATACCCGGAAGGCGCGCCTCCCGTTTATCGGAAGCAAGAGACGAAGACGAAGAGCAAAAGGTGCGACGCATCTACTGGACTGATTTTGCAAACTGCTATAACAGCGACCCAGATTTTGTCGCACCCTTATTTGCGGCGATGACATCGTTTCATGCAATTCAGCCAAAAGCATGGTCACTGCCGCACAAATTGGCTTATCTTTCGACGCTTGCAGAATACGAAGGAAAAGTTGATACATCCAGGCCTGCCCCTGCTCTACGGAATCCGCGCAAAGCAGAAATACTCAAAAAATGGTTTGGGAACGACATTGCTCCCAGCCGCATCAGCATCGAGTTGAGCCGCGAAAGAAAACGGCGTTTAAGGATTCATGCAAAATGGCAGAGCCATTATGATTATCTAAATCAACAAATCGAGGCACGACTAACCCATACACGAGCCATCAAATAACTGTAATAGTTGCCGATGCAATCTGATGGTTGAATGCGACCATGAAGATTTCATTCAAGCGCGAAAGCAAATGTAGTTTGGATTTCACCTGCGAGCCTCTCGGAATTCTGAAAAAGGTCTGGAAAGCGTTAAAACACTGGTGGGGCATTTAGCTAAAATCATTTCGCCACCACTTTTACCGCCGGACAAAGCCCGCCAGCGTGCGGAGAAATTTGATTTAACATCCTGCCCCAAACGTCCATCGCAAAATGATTTTGGCACGGCGTTCGTCCCCAGCGCCGTCGGCGCGGCATATTTGTAGAATCAAAACCAAAAAAACCAAATCCCTCACCTGCCTTCGGCATCCAATGACTCGCTCGCACCCGCTCGCCCGGCTCTGCGAGCCTTCGCCTTTGGCAAATTCCTTTCGCCGCTTCCCAAGCGACTCAAGTCCCATCCGACTCGCCGCGCTGTCGCGCCGTCGCAGCGGGTGGGCGAGGAACAAAGCCCCGTCGGGGCGGCATTTCCCGGTGGGGCGAGCGTCCCCGCGAGCCGGTGCTTGCGGCCATCATTTTTATTTCGGCTCGTGAGGACACTCGCCCCACCAAAGACTGATGATGTCGCTCCTGACGGAGCTTGATTCATTTACGCTGCCGTATCTACAAATAGGCCAGTCCTACGGACTTCGCCGCCTGCGCGTCCTTCGCGCGACAAAAATTCAAACGCCCTTTGCCCCGTTCGTCCACCCCAAACTGCCATTGGCCGCCCGGCTGGGACATTGCCGGGGAGCGCGCCCGTCCCGGTGGCCATTTCCGGCGTCGCGCCCGGAGCGCGGATTGTCCCAATCCGCAGCACGTCGCCAGACAAATTAGCCTCAAAATTATTCCAAGCGTCTCCCGGCATCCACCCGCTGCGAGTTGGGACAACTCGCGCTCCGCTGAAAATAGCCCAGCCATTTATGGCTGGGATTCGTTGCCCGCCATCGTCCAAAGTCCCGCCAGGGACGAAAGGTGCTTGCGCACGGCCACCATTTTTCTGTCGTCCCTCGCGGGACTTTTACATTTGTTTGACGCGATACCCAGCCATGAATGGCTGGGCTATTGCCATCGCGTCGCTCCGCGACTTCGCCGCCTTCGCGTCCTTCGCGCGACAAAAATTCAACCGCGCTTTGCCCCGTCCGTCCACCCCAAACTGCCTTCGGCTGGGTCTTTGCCGCCGGCCACCCTGGCGAACGGCCACCCGTCCCCGGAGCGCGGCTGGGTCGCGGAGACCAGCCGCAGCAACGTCCGCAGACCGGGCGATGTAAAATAATTCCAGCGCGTCCGGCCATGCCAGGTTGCTGCGACTGATCCCGCTGCGGGACACAGTCGCGCTCCGCCGCCGAAACGGAAATGATCAACCGCGAAAAAACTTCCCTAGCCCGGCGTTTGCCGCTAGAAATGGCGCATGAACTCTCCCTGCAGGCTGCGGGCGAATTTCGCAATCGTCTTGAAACGCTGGCGCATCAAACACCGCATCTCCCAGAAACAAATGGCCGCCGACCTCGGGTTCCGCATCTCCACGGTGAGCGCCTGGGAAACGGGGGCGCGGTTTCCAAACGGCTATACGCTGGAACACATCTCCGTCTATACCGGCCTCTCGCCCTGCCGGCTGTTCTGCGACCGGGCCGTCCGCTGCCTGCCGGGCCGTTGCGCGCTCGCCCTCGGCCGGGCGTGACGCGCGACCTTTCCACGCAATGTGGAATCTGACTGCTCGCTTGCCGCCACCGCTGCACCCATGCTGCGCACTGTCATGTTGAGCGCCACCAATCCGACCGACGTCCCCGCCGCTGGACAATCCAGCGCCGACCACGGGTCATTCGTGGGCGACCACAGGTTCTCCATGGGCGACCACAGAACATCCGTGAGCGCTCACAGGTTGTCCGTGAGACCTCATGAATTATCCGTGAGACCTCACGCAACACCTGTGAGCCTTCACGGAACACCTGTGAGACCTCATGGATTATCCGTGAGACCTCATGGGACATCTGTGATACCTCATGGATTACCTGTGCGACCTCATGGAACGACTGTGAGCACCAACCAATCTGCCATTCACAACCACAGAACCACCCGATAACCCACCAAGGTAAAACTAGTTATGCCCTATCAAGATTATATTCAACACACCGACAACGGTCTCGCGTCGCAAATGATCACCTTCCGTGACAACATCCAGGGAGAACTGGCCGCGCTGGGCCTGTTGGCCACGGATGAGGACATTGTCCAACAGGCGCTGGATGCCACCCGGTTCCGGGCGATAGTGGATTTCAACGCCACCATGCAGCAAGCCGCCATGGGCTGGACGGCGGAGAAGAACTTTGAACGCGATGGCGGCAGCCCCGGCGCGGCCAGTCAAAACGTCCCCGTCCTGCCCAAGGACTTCCCGGCCGCCGTGCCGCCGGGCATCCTGGCACGGTTCCGCTATCTGGCCCAGCGCATCAAGGGGCTTAAGACCTACACCATCGCCATCGGCCAGACGCTCGGTCTGGAAGGCATCAGCGCCGTTTCCAACGCCGTCATTGCGGGCACCGCCCAGCCCGTCGCCCGGGGCCCGGGCACTGGTCAGCGGCGGCGCGGAAATCGGCTCCACCAAGGCCGATGCCGAAGCGGTGGATGTTTACGGCAAACGCGATGGCGCCGCCGCCCCCATCCAGCTCGCGCGCGTCATGCACCTGCCTTACATTGACGCCCGCCCGTTGCTCGCGGCCGGCAAGCCGGAGACGCGGGAATACTACACGGTCTTCGTGCGCAACGACCAGGAATACGGCCAGCCCAGCGCCACCATCAAAGTCGTCGTGACCGGCTGAACGGAGGGTTCGGTCATGGCCCAAGCCCGCCAGCTTTCACTCTAGCGCGGTTGTCAATTTTTCCGCGACACTTTCAATTTGGCCACGCGCGGGCCGTCCATCGTCTCGACGCGCAGTTCAAACTCGCCGACGGCCACAAAATCACCGGACTTGGGAAAGCCGCCAAGTTTTTCCGTTACCCAGCCGCTCGCGGTCGTGGTGTTTTCATCGTGCGGCACGGTGCCGATGACTTTCTCCAAATCGTGCAGCGCCAGCGTGCCGGCAGCTTCCCAAAGATTTTCACCGAGGCGCACCAGCTCGGATTTCTCGGTGTCAAACTCATCCTGGATCTGCCCGACGAGCGCCTCGATGGCGTTCTCCAGCGTCACGATGCCGACCGTTCCGCCGAACTCATCCACGACGACGGCAAAATGCGATTTGCGGTCAAGGAACCGCCGCAACAGCTTGTCGAGCGACGCAGTTTCGGGAATGTAAATGATTGGCTTCGCCGCCGGCAGCAAGTCCGCCGCCGTCTTGACCCGCTGGTCGCGCAGCGCCGGGTAAAGATCCTTGATGTGAATTATGCCCAGCGTTTTGTCGAGATCGCCATTCTCGCAGATCGGAAAGCGCGAGTAGCGGGTTTTCTCCGCGAGCGTCACGCAGTCGGCCGGCGACGCCGTGGTGTCGAACGCCGTGATTTCATTGCGCGGAGTCATCACCTCGCGCGCCGTGCGGTGCCGCAGATCCAGCGCGTTGAGAATCAAATCACGCCGCTCGGCGGAACCCTGCGCCGCCGCCAGCACCACGCGCAATTCCTCCTCCGAGTGGCGGTCATGCAAGGCGCCGCCCGCGAAACCGAGCCAGCGCAGCACGCCCTGCGACGACCGGTGCAGCACCCAGATGAACGGATATGAGAGGCGATAAAACCAGTTCAGCGGCGACGCGACCCACAGTGCCGTCGGCAGCGTGCGGCGGATGGCGATGGCCTTCGGCACCAGCTCGCCCACGATGATGAGCAGATAGCAGTTCACAAAAAAGCCCACGACGATGGCCAGGGTGTTTTGCGTATCTTCGCTGGAAATGCGGAGCAGCGGATAAATCGGTGCCAGCAGCGAACGAAAAACCGGTTCCACCAAAACACCGAGCGCCATGCTTGCGAGCGTGATGCCGAACTGCGTCGCGCTGATGTAGGCGTCAATGTGCGCGACGATGTGCCGCGCCGTGCGCGCCCGGCGGTTGCCCTTTTCCGCCAAGGGCGCGAGCTGCGTGTCGCGGATGCGGACGAACGCCAGTTCCGCCGCGACGAAAAAGGCGTTGAACAGCACCAGCAGCAGCACGGCCAGCAGCCTGAAACCGTCGTCCATGGCTTCGTTCCAGTTCACAGCTTCACCTCGCCAAACATCAGTTTTAAAATATCCTCCAGCGACACCACGCCGGCCTCGCGTCCGTCGCGCGTCAGCACGATGGCCAGCCGCTGGCCGGCCCGCTGCAGCCGGCGCAGCGCGATTTCCAGCCGCGTGCCGTCGTCGAGGAACAGCGCCGGCGACATGAACTCACCGGCGGTTTTTTTCGGGTCCAGTTTTTCGAGGAACAGCAGCGCGCTCACGTCAAGCATGCCGGCGATGCGTTTTTTTCCGTCGCGCGTTTCCCAGACCGGCAGGCGCGAAAGATTTTTTTCCTGCGCCAGCTTCACGGCGTCACGCACCGGCGACGACACCTCGAGTGAAAAAGTTTTGGCCAGCGGAATCGTGATCTGCGCGACCGTGAAATGCTGCAAATCCAAGACGCGGTTGACCATCGCGTGTTCCTCGCCAGTGAGCGCCTGCGCGGCCTCGGCCATCACCGCGCGCATCTCCTCACGGTTGCCGAAAAGCCGGCCGGTGAACGCCCGTGCGCCATGCCGGCGGAGGAAAAATTGCGAGACCCCTTCCACCAAGAAAACCAGCGGCGCCAGCGCCAGATGCGCCAGCCGGATGGCGTTGGCCGACACCAGGCACAGGCGGTTCGGATACGCGCGGTAGAGCATCTTCGGCAGCAAATCGGAAAACGAATAAAACACAAACACGATGACAGTGAACAGCGTAATGATCAAAAGGGTCTGGCCGGCGAACCATTCATGCAGCTTCGCAAGCGCCCAGCCGAGGATGAAAAAGTTCACCAGCGTGTTGCCGACCAGAATCGTCCACAGGAACTTCTCCGGCTGTTCGAGGAAGCCGTGGAGAATCTGCGCCTGCGCGTTGCCCATGCGCGCCAGCTGCCGCACGCGCAGCCGGTTCAGCGCGAACACGCCCGCCTCCATGCCCGACAGCAAAAACGACAGCAGCAGGCACAGCAACAGACCAAAAAATGTGGTGAGAAAGGCGCTCATTTGATTTGTTGCACCAACAACTCGCGCACGCGCCGGTCGTCCGCGACCTGCGCGGTAAATTTTAATCCGGCAAACGCCGCAGATTCGCCCGCCGCCGGCACCACGCCAAGCAGATGCGTCAACAGGCCGCCCATCGTTTCCACCTCGGTCACGTTGGGCAGCGGCGGAAATTCCCGGCGGAAATCTTCCAGCCGCATCGAGCCGTTCACGCGCCATTTTCCGGGCGAAAGTCTTTCCAGCACGAAGCCCTGCGGCTCCATCTTGGCATGGATTCGGCCGACGATGCCGCCCAGGATGTCCTCCATCGTCACCAGTCCGGCGGCGCTGCCGAATTCATCCAGCACGATGGCGAGGCCGCGCTGCTGCTTTTGCAGCGCGCGAAAAAGCTGGAGCAAATTCATGGACTCCGGCACGAATGACGGAAATTCAATCGCCTCGGCGAGGTCAATTTTCGGATCAAACAACAAAGCGCGCGTGTTCAGGATGCCGACGATGGTGTCCGGCGTCTCGTCGTAGATCGGCAGGCGGCGATGCTTGAGCTTCCGCGCCGCCGCCAGCATCTCCTCCACCGTCGCGTCGTCGGAAATGCACGCCATGCCCGCGCGCGGGCGCATCACGTCGCGCGCCGTGCGGCGGTCGAGGCTGATGATCTGCAAAATGATTTCGCGCTCCGATTCCTCGAGCGTGCCCTGCTGCCAGGCGAGTTCGAGCAGCTCCTGATATTCCGCCTCCGTCACAGCGGCGGGCGGCGTGGCCGAAGCGGCGGCCGACTTGAGAATCGCAGCGTTCGTCCATTGCGCGGCGCGGTAGAAGGGTTTGGTGATGCGGCGAAACAGCAGCAGCGGCCACGCCACGCGCAACGCCCAGTGTTCCGGCTGCCGCACCGCCAGCGTCTTGGGCAGCACCTCGCCGACCAGCAGCACGAGCGCCGCCAACGCGAGCATCGTCAGGCCAAAACCCCACTGCTCATTAAACACCATGCGGAGCGCGGCGGCGAGGATGGCGGCATTGGCGAAGGTATTGCCGAGCGCGAGCGTGGCCTGCAAATCCTGCGGCCGTTCCAGCAATTGGGCAACGATTTTGCCCGCGCCGGATTTTTTTTCAGCCAGCTGCGCCACCTGCCATTTACTCAAGGAAAATAACGCCGTCTCCGCCAGCGCGAAGAAGAAACTCGCGCCCGCGAACACCAGCACCAACAGAACCATCGCTGTTTCCACGCGCCAAGCTTAAGCGCAAACCCCGCCACGGAAAAGACGAATTGCGCCCGGTTTCATAGCGCTGGCGAAAACACACTTGACGCACACCGGCAGAAACGCAAAATCCCGCGAGTTGAATCCGTCGCAAAAACAATTCTCACCCGCCCAAGACCAACCGCCAAACAGCCGCAATACTTCCGCGCCGGAATGGCAACCGCATCCACGCTGGCTGACGTTTGTGGTTTGCCTGTTTCTGGCCGCAGCAATCTGGTTTGTTTTCGGCCAGACCCTTCACTTCGAATTTGTCAATTATGACGATCCTGCTTACATCTATCAGAATCCGATTATAACCCAAGGGTTGCACTGGCATGGGATTGTCTGGCTGTTTACCCATGTCAATGCCGGCACTTGGTTCCCGGTGACTGACCTCTCGCACCTTTTGGACTGGCAGCTATATGGAGCCAACGCCGGCGGACATCATCTGACCAATGTTCTGCTGCACACGGCGACAAGCATCCTGTTGTTCCTCGTGCTGCGGAAGCTGACCCGGGCGTTCTGGTCCGCCGCCTTCGTGGCCGCCGTGTTTGCCATTCATCCGTTGCGGGTGGAATCCGTGGCCTGGGTGGTGGAACGCAAGGACGTATTGAGCGGCCTCTTTTTCATGCTGACCTTGTGGGCTTGGACACGCTATGTGCAGAAGCGGAAATTGAATGCCGGCCGGTCCAATTTTACCCAGGACTATTTTCTGGCTATGACATTTTTTACCCTGGGCCTGCTGTCCAAGTCCATGCTGGTGACGCTGCCGTTCGTCTTGCTGCTCCTGGACTACTGGCCGCTGAACCGTTGGCCGGCCGGCGAGAATTCTGCTCCCGGTTCCCGGCTCAAACTGCGCCTGGGATTGATTTTGGAAAAAATGCCCTTTCTGCTGTTGAGCGCCGCCGATTGTGTCGTCACCGTCCTGACGCAAAAAAATGCCGTTTTGATTGCCCAAAGCTCAACAGTCTTTGGACGGGTTGGCAACGCCCTGCTGGCCTATGTCACTTATCTGGATCACCTGATTTATCCGGTGGGTTTGACGGTGGCCTATGCTCATCCGGACATAAGTCCATCGCTTTGGCGGGTTGGCTGGGCGGTGGCTTTATTGGCGGCCATCTCCGTTGGTGTCCTGGCGGGACGACGAAAACATCCCTATCTGGTGATGGGCTGGCTATGGTATCTGGGCATGCTTCTGCCGGTCATTGACATCATGCAGGCGGCACATAATGCGCGGGCAGACCGCTATACCTACCTGCCGCAAATCGGCGTGACTATTCTGATAACCTGGGGAGCGGTGGAACTCTGCACCTCCTTGCGTCATCGCCGAATCGTGCTGGGGTTCGCGGCGTCAGTGATTCTCGCCAGCCTGCTGGTGGACGCGTGTATCCAGACGAGTTATTGGCAAAACAGCGAGGCTCTCTGGACCCGCGCCCTCGCCTGCAAGTCGGAAAATTCATTTGCCTATAATACATTGGGCAATGTGCTGGCCGGTCAGCGGAAATGGATGGCAGCCGCCCGGGATTTTGAGCGGGCACTTCAAATCGAACCTGATTATGTCGAAGCCCATGTTAACCTCGGCGTCGCCTTGGCCGCCCAAGACAAACCGGATGAAGCCATCCGACAGTTTGAGCGAGCGTTACAACTCAATCCCTATTCTGCGGACGCCCACTATAATTTGGGCGACGCACTGGTAGACCAAGGCAAGCCGGAGCAAGCCATTCCACATTTCGAACAGGCGCTACAAATCCGGCCCGGTTATGCCGAAGCCCGTTATGATTGGGGGTTTGCCCTCGCCATCCAAGGAAAATGGGATGCCGCCATCCCTCAATACGAGCAAGCTCTCAAGCTAAATCTGGATAAGACCGACGCCCAATATATGACTGCCGTCGCCCTGGCTACCCAGAAGAAGTGGGCGGAAGCCATCGCACTCTACGAACAGGTGCTTCAACGCAGACCCGACTATGCCGAAGCCCGCAATAACTTAGGCGTCGCTCTGGCCGGCCAGGGAAAACTGGCCGAGGCCAGGCAACAGTTCCAACAAGCGCTGACCCTGGCCACCGCCCAAAACAATCCCACGCTTGCAGCATCCGTCCGCCTCCGGCTCAAATCCTACCCGGTCGAGCTGCCCCAGCCGCAAACACCGTGACACATTCCAGAAACGACCGGATTCCAAAAATCGGCGGATTTTGTAATTGTGACCCAGCCTGAGAAAGTTAAACTCCGATTGGTCTTATGAAAAAACTCGTCATCATTCTAGGTGTTCTCGTGGTGCTGGCCATTTTCGGCCTCATCCTGATCGCGGCGGCCGGCGGCAGCTATAACCACCTCGTCAAACTGTCGCAGGGCGTGGACAGCCAGTGGGCGCAGGTGCAAAATGTCTATCAGCGCCGGGCCGACCTCATTCCCAACCTCGTCGCCACGGTTTCCGGCGCGGCCAACTTTGAGAAATCCACGCTGACGGAAATCACCGCTGCGCGCGCCTCGGTGGGGCAGGTCAAGCTCGACCCCAACGCCGCGCCGACCGACCCTGCCAAGCTGGCGGCGTTTGAGCAGGCGCAGGGACAACTGGGGTCCGCACTTTCGCGCCTGCTGGTGGTCGTGGAAAAATACCCTGACCTGAAGGCGACGGAAAGTTTTCGTGACCTGCAGGCTTCGCTGGAAGGCACGGAGAACCGCATCAGCGTCGAGCGACGGGATTTCAACACGGCGGTGCAGAATTATAACACGGCCATCAAATCATTTCCGGCGGTATTTTATGCCGGCGCGTTCGGCTTCAGCCCGAAACCTTATTTTACCGCCAGCGCCGGTGCCGAAACGCCACCCAAGGTTTCGTTCGATTTCAACAGCCCTGCACCAGCCACGAACCCCTGACCGTGCGCCACTGCGTTGCCATCCTCATTTTGCTCGCCGGTTTCCGGCTGTGCGCGGATGAAGTCATCCCGGCCGCCCCGGCGGCTTATTTCAACGACTACGCCCAGGTCGCCTCCGCCGGCACGGCGGCGCAGTTGAACTCGACGCTGGAAAATTTCGAACGCCAGACTTCCGAACAAATCTTGGTGGCAATCTTTCCAAAAATGCAGTCGGATTCAGACGTGGCCGATTATACCGTCCGCGTGGCGCGCGCGTGGCAGGTCGGCCAGAAGGACAAGAATAACGGCGCGGTGCTGTTCGTCTTTGTGCAGGACCACAAGCTATTTGTTCAGGTCGGCTACGGACTCGAAGGTGTCCTGCCCGACGCGCTCTGCAAGCGCATCATTGACGAACAGATCACCCCGCGTTTCAAGGCCGGTGATTTCGACGGCGGCCTGACGGCCGGCGTGCAGTCCATTCTCGCCGCGACAAAAGGTGAATACCAAGGCACTGGCGCCACCGTGGCGGATACTCATTACCACACGCTGCACAATAATTTTGCCGGCGCGTTGCCGGTAGTGTTGTTCATCATTATTTTCATCCTGATCATTGTTTCCAACATTGCGCGCATGGGGCGTGGATTCATTTATACAGGCACAGGCCTGAGCAGCAGTCGTTGGTCTGGTGGCGGCTTTTCCAGCGGCGGCGGTTTTGGCGGTTTCTCCGGCGGTGGTGGCGGAGGAGGATTTTCCGGAGGCGGCGGCAGTTTTGGCGGCGGCGGCGCGGGAGGGAGCTGGTAATTTATGCACCCGAAACATTTTTCCAAGCACCTGCACCACGACGGCATTATCGCCGCCATCCACGACGCCGAACACAAGACGACCGGCCAGATTCGTGTCAGCATCAGCTCTAAACACATTGACGACCCCGTCGCCGCCGCGCAAAAGGAATTTCTCCGTCTCGGCATGAATCAATCGCCCGAACGGAACGGCGTGTTGATTTTCGTGGCCCCGCGCGCACGCAAGTTTGCCGTCATCGGCGACGAGGCCGTCCATGCGAAATGCGGGGAGATTTTCTGGCGGCAACTGGCAGACGCCATGACCGGTTACTTCCGCAAATCCGAATTCACGCCGGGCATCCTGCACGGCGTGCAGAAGGCCGGCGAACTGCTGGCGGAACATTTTCCGCGTCAACGCGGCTGAATGTCTGCTAATGTTTGCGACCCTCTTCGCGGACAGTTGGGCGGCGCGCTAGAGCAAATTAAATAAAACTGTAGCCATTTTTTACCTGGGATGTTAGCCTGGGTTGATGCGAACAATCTCCTTGGACTTGCGCGAACGGATTCTGGCCTCTTACGACAACGACGAAGGC
>Ga0182024_10005992_pt1 | contig 26923 bp, 26 predicted proteins | sample P32metaG_FD_120480 | JGI IMG/M metagenome (GOLD analysis project Ga0182024, IMG submission 120480) | Permafrost microbial communities from Stordalen Mire, Sweden - P3-2 metaG (Illumina Assembly) | ecosystem: Environmental > Terrestrial > Soil > Wetlands > Permafrost | place: Sweden: Stordalen...
CCACGCATTTTGATCCTGGACGAAGCCACCTCCAGCCTGGACTCCGAGTCTGAAGCCATGATTCAGGAAGGATTGAAATACCTGATGCAAGGCCGAACCACGTTCGTCATCGCGCATCGGCTGTCCACCATCCGGCGCGCCGACCAGATCTTGGTGATCGAAGCGGGTCGCGTCGTAGAGCGTGGCACCCACGAAGCCTTGTACGCCGCGGGCGGCCGCTATTTCGACCTGTATACCAAGCAGCATGGTATTGAGGCGAATCTTTTTCTCGCCCCAGGCGAAGGCGAACAAACAGCGCCGAACGGGGACGCGGAGCCGGCTGGCGCGCTACCAGCGTCGGACCAGACTCTTCTCTCGAACGCTGTGCGCCTGTTGCGCGGTTAAGAGCTAGCTTTGCTTCCTGATCGTTCGATCCAAACTGAACGGTCCTGCGCCGTTGCTTACCAAAAACAGAAAAATGAAGCAATACAGAACCGTCAGCTCGCCGCCGTTAGCGACGGGCCAGAATCCATGCGGAGCGTGCTGCGAAAAATAGGCCACCGCCATCTCTCCGCATAATAGGAACGCCACGGGCCGGGTAAACAGGCCCAGGATAATCAATGGGCCGCCGATCGACTCGATCACGCCCGCAATCCACAACAGCGTGAATAGCGGTGCTCGCCGGCCATGGCCCAAGCCCCCAAACAATCCGAAGACCTTCTGATAGCCGTGCAGCGTGAAGGTAAAGCCGGCGATGATTCGCAATAACGCGTGCGGATAGGATTCCAGCGAGCCGCCTCTGGTTTGAGCCATTTGAAATCTATTCTCCGCTTTGCTGCAGAAGCTTGGCAACCAGCGCCGTCCAGCCGGTCTGATGACTCGCTCCTAGGCCTGCGCCATTGTCGCCGTGGAAATACTCATAGAAAAGAATATGATCGCGGAAATGCGGATCAGTCTGAAATTTTTCCGCGCCGCCGAACACCGGACGCCGGCCGTGTTCGTCTCGCAAAAAGGTGCGCGAGAGCCGGCGCGACAACTCAGCCGCAACTTCCGACAGATTCATCCGAACCCCCGACCCGGTCGGAAATTCGACCTGAAACTCCTCCCCGAAATAATGATGGAAACGCTGTAGCGATTCAATGATGAGATAGTTGACGGGAAACCACACCGGCCCCCGCCAATTGGAGTTTCCGCCAAAAAGTCCGGTGCTCGATTCAGCAGGCTCGTAGTCAACGCGATGCTCGGTTCCATCCACCTGCAGGATGAATGGATGATCTTTGTGGTATCGCGAAATACCCCGGATTCCATGCGGCGCCAGAAATTCGTTCTCGTCCAGCATGATTTGCAGAACACGGCGAAGCCGGGAAGGATGCACCATGGAAAGCAGCTGCCGCTCCTCCAGTCCGGGCCTGGTGAGCGACGCGATGTTGCCGCACAGATCCGACCGATGCTTGATGAACCACGTCATGCGGCGCTTGAAACCAGGCATCATGTCGATGACGCCGGAGTCCAGCGTGCTGACGGCGAAGAGCGGGATAAGGCCAACTAGCGAGCGAATCCGCAACGGAATCTTTCGTCCGTCCGGCAGCCGCAGCCAGTCATAATAAAAGCCGTCCTCTTCGTCCCACAGGCCACCGTCTCCCATGCGATTCATCGCGCTTGCGATGTAGAGGAAGTGCTCGAAAAATTTGCTGGCGATGTCCTCGTAAGCCGGATCGTGGGGCGTGAGTTCGATCGCGATCCTGAGCATGACCAGACAGAACATGCCCATCCACGCCGTGCCGTCGGCCTGCTCGATCAATCCACCGGTTGGAAGCGGCTTGCTGCGATCGAAAACCCCGATGTTATCGAGTCCCAAAAATCCGCCTTCAAAGATATTGTTGCCCCGCGAATCCTTGCGATTCACCCACCAGGTGAAATTCATCAGCAGCTTGTGGAAGGCTGATTCCAGAAACTCGTGGTCGGCCCGGCCGGTCAGCTTATAGTCAATTTTGAACACCCGCCAGCAAGCCCAGGGATGCACCGGAGGATTCACGTCGCTAAATTCCCACTCGTAAGCGGGCAACTGGCCATTCGGCGCTTGATACCATTCGCGCAGCAATAGCGAAAGCTGGTTTTTGGCGAAATCCGGATCGACCATTGCGAACGGGATCATGTGAAACGCGAGATCCCAAGCGGCGAACCACGGATACTCCCATTTGTCGGGCATCGACAGCACGTCGTCGTTATAGATGTGAATCCAGCTCCGATTCCTGCCACACAGGCGTTCGGGCGGCGGCGGAGAACTGGCTGGATCGCCGCGCAGCCACTGCTCGACCACATAGTGATAGAACTGCTTGCTCCACAGCAACCCGGCGAACGCTTGCCGCTGCACGCTGCGTGCGTCGTCAGACAGGCGTGCCGGACCGAAACTGTAGAAATCGTCCGCTTCCTCCAGACGATCGCAAAACACCTGGTGAAAATCAGGCTCGGCCGCATCGCCTGAATACAGCCGGAAGTGCAGCACCTTGGCACCTCCCGGTTCTAATTCGAGCTGGTAGACGCCGCAGGCCTTGGTCCCGCGCTCGTCCGGATTCACCGCTTCGCGTTCGCCCTGGATGAGGTAGCGATGAAATGCGTCCTTGGTATAGCGCCCTCCGCCGTCATAATTCCACAGCAGCTTGGCATCGCTCTCGTTTTCGGTGAACAGCAGTGCGGGATTATCCGGGAACCACAGCTTGAACTCTCCCAGAGACTGTTCTCGCGCCGCGATGGTATGGGAGTCAAAGCGCTCCAGTTCCGGACGCGGCGTCCCAAGTCCCCAACTCCATGTATTACGAAACCACAGCGTCGGAAGCAAGTGCAATGAGGCAGGATCATGGCCACGATTAATAACCGTGACTCGCGCCAGTATATCGTCGCAATCCCGCTTGGCGTACTCGATGAAGATATCGAAATACCGGTCATCGTCAAAGATGCCAGTGTCGATCAACTCGTATTCGCGATCCGAGCGCGACCTGCCGCGGTTTCCATCCACTAATCGGGAGTAGGGAAACTCCGCCTGCGGGTACTTGTACAAGTACTTCATGTAGGAATGCGTCGGCGTGGAATCCAGATAATAGTAATATTCCTTGACGTCCTCGCCGTGATTTCCTTCCAGACCGTTAAGCCCGAACAAACGCTCCTTCAAAATCGGATCGCGGCCGTTCCAGAACGCAAAAGCGAAACAGAGGCGCTGGTGGTTATCCGAAATGCCGGCGATGCCATCCTCGGTCCAGCGATAAGCTCGCGAACGCGCATGCTCGTGCGGGAAATAGTTCCACGCGTTTCCGTCGGCGCTGTAATCCTCGCGCGGGTTCCCCCAGGCGCGTTCCGCCAAATAAGGCCCCCAACGTCTCCAGTGTTTGTCTTTGCGAATCGTTTCGTGTAAACGCTCTCGTTCGGCGCGCATCTTCTCTATGGAATCACACGCGGGTCTCCGCTGCCAGTAAAATCGCTAGGATGGTTTTCGCGCAGTCAAAGTCCGAGTGGGCACGCACCAAAGAAAAGTCATTGGGGAAACGCGGACATCGTGGAAGGCGATCTGCCGGAAAGTCTTAGCGTACTCGCCGCTATGAAAAATGTCGAAAATCGCCACGTACCCGCCGGGCTTCAGCACGCGCGCGATTTCGTTGAGCGCCTTGGTGCGCTCCTGGCTGGAAGGGATATTGTGCAGAGCCAGGCTGGAGACAACCACATCGAAGCTACTGGCGGCGAACGGGAGTTTACGCGCATCCGCAGTTTCCACCTTGATGCGTTCGGAAATCCCCTCGGCCTTCGCATTGCGGCGCGTCGCTTCCGCGCTGTTCCCCGACAAATCTCCGGCCTCCCAAATGTCCACGCCCGTGGCTTTTCCAGTCGTCAGCCTTTTCGCGGCGCCGATGAGGAACAGACCGCGCCCGCAGCCCACGTCCAGCACGTTCTCATCGCCTCGCCACGGGATGCTGTCGAGTATCCGATCGCGGATCTTCGGCTTCGCCACGCGGCTGCTCAAAATCATCACGCCGGTTATGATCGCAAAGACCAGACCGATGCCGAACAGCACGCCGGCTAACGGCAGGGCCAGCTCTGGATTGGCGCTTCGATTCGCCAGGTAGAGAACGACGGCACCAGCGATGAACAAGATCGCACGGCCCGTGAACCTTCGTACCAGCTTCGGCGCGTCCAAACCATAATCGATTTCAGCCATAACAGGAGAACCGAGCGAGCTAAGCTCGCGCTAAGGACGACGGCGGTAACCTGGGCGGTAGTGCTCGTGGCAGCTTTGACAGGCCTCGTAAAGCTCGGCGTTCAGCCCTTCCAGAGTTGCCAGGTCTTTCGCCTTGGCAGCTTTGTATGCCTTGTTGCCAACATCCCGAAGCAGCTTGGCGTCCTGCATCCAGCGATCCTTATCCCGCGCGCGGTTATCCGCCATGAGCAGATTGGCTGACTCGGCCAGCATCAGCGCATTGTGCCGAAGATCGGTCCAGTCTTTCGTCGTCTTTTGCTCATTCCGTCCCACGTAGAAAATCTCGTCTGACGTCGGATAGATAATATCGAGCATCAGCTCGCTCATGCTGCCGACCGATTGAAGCGTTGGCGCCTCGGCCGGAGTTGCCGGAGCAGGGACCTGCGGGGCTTGAGCCAAAATTGCGCCGCAGAACAGAAGGAGAGCGAGTAGACGCATTAGAATCTCCGTAATGGCGCGATTTTAGCACGTCGCCGCTAATCATCGTAAAATGAGTATCGAATTCGGTCAGCGCTAAGGAGACATTTCATGAGCCGTCGATTCTACGCTTGGATTTGCGCATGGGTGTGCCTGTTTGGCGCAAACGCTGCCGCGCAAGATCGTCCGGCCATGGCCCGCGCCGCGCAATGGACTCCTCCTCGCACGCCGGATGGACAGCCCGACCTCGAAGGTACGTGGACCAATGCAACTCTCACGCCTTTGGAACGTCCTCCCGAGTTTCGAGATAAGCCGGTGCTGACGGAGGCCGAAGCGGCCGCATACGCGAAAGGTCTGCTGCAGCAGGACGATCGCGATCGGCGCGACGGATCGTCGGATGCGGACTTGGGCCGCGCGTACAATGAAGCCTGGTTTGACCGCGGCACGAAAATGGTTGGTCTGCGAACGTCGCTCATTGTCGATCCGCCCGACGGTAAAGTCCCTCCGCTAACGGCAGCGGCGCAAAAAAAGCTGGATGCGGCGAACGCCTATGCCCGCTTGCATCCCGCCGACGGTCCCGAGGACCGGCCCTTGGCCGAGCGGTGCCTGCTGTGGCCCACGGCGGGTCCGCCGATGCTTCCCGGCGTTTACAACAATACCTATGAAATTGTTCAGGGCCCCGGATACGTCGCCATTGTGGTTGAGATGATTCACGACGTACGCATCATTCCCACCGACGGACGGCCGCATCTTGCGCCCGGAGTCCGGCAGTGGTTGGGAAATCCGGTGGGCCACTGGGAGGGCAATACGCTGGTGGTCGAGACCACCAACTTCACTGATAAAACCAGCGATGTTGGGGCTGGCATGCGGCGCAGCACCTTTCGCGGCTCCGATGAACATATGCGCTTGATTGAGCGTTTCACGCGGGTGGCTGGCGACACCATCAGCTACGAATTCACGGTAGACGATCCGACGGCATTTACGCGGCCGTGGAGCGCTTCGATTCCGATGACCAAAACCGAGGGTCCGCTCCTTGAATACGCCTGTCACGAGGGCAACTACGCGATGACGGGAGTGCTGGCTGGATCTCGAGCCGAAGAGCAGAAGGCGGAGGCGCGGAAGCAGCCGAAGTAAGCTCGAATCGCGCGGTGGTCCGCGACTATTGCTTGTAATGCCCCTCCGGGATGGTCGCGATGCCTTCCTTCAAATGCACCTGGTCGCTTTCGCCCTCAAAGCAGCCCGATTCTAGAATTGCGTAATCGGACGGCGCCTTCTTGATCGGAAACTTGATCTTGAACGGCCGCGTGAACACCTTGGAATCGTCGAGAGTCGCTTCGTAATTGATGGTGTCGTCGGCCACCCGCGTGAAGCGCTCCACCCCGTGCAGCGCATCGCTGTGAAAATGGCCGGCCATGTCCGTCACACCTGCGGCGTTTAGGTTGGACCAAGGATACGCTAAAGCCAGGCGATCGGATCACGGTGACCGGAGGTCGCGCCAAGGACGGCAGTTTAAACCTGCGCGGCGTTTCTATTCAGCTCCAGGACGGTAGAAAACTCATGGGTCTTCCAGGACCGGATCAGTAGGTCGCGGCAACTCTCCATAACCCCCGCGACATCAATAATGCGGCGGAAACGCGTGCCGTGAAGCCAACCAGCAAATCTGATTCTAGTACTCACGGCGTACTATTGCTAGTCTTCTGTTTGTCTGGTAAAAACACTGAGTCTGGAGGAATGATTCATGCAAAAACAAACTTGGTTCGCATTCATTAGTTCTTGCGTTTTCGCAATCGTGTTGCCGGCAGGCGCATTCGCTCAAGTGGTAACGCCGCCCACTCCGGCAGTGTATGGCGTCAGCGGTCCGGTGATTGTGGCGCCCACTGATCACATTAGCCTGTGTTCATTTAGCTTGGGTGCGATGAGCCCGTCGAGCTACGGGCCGGTTGCCGTGACCGAGGAAATCCGCGATGGCGCCACTGGCGCGGTGCTAGCTCAAAAGCAGATTACATTGCCGTCTGTAAGCGCTACGCCCGAGCCACCGGATCCGTGCCTCGAATACGCTCCGCTGCTCACGCCGACCGCAACCGCCGGCGCAGTGACCACGCTACCGCCGGGAAAACTGATTGTAGGCGTGATCCTGGTGGCTCCCCAGGTTAGTTGTGCGACGTGCGTGTCGCCGGTGGTGCTGCCAACGGCCCCAGTGGTCGCTTCGCTCAACGCGTACACTCTGGCCGGCACAACCCCCTCGAACGTTCGAACTATACCGCTTCATCCGACCAACTGAAGCAGGCCGCACGAAGAGCCTGACGCACCGCTCAATTTACGACGGACATCAGGCCTGCTACGTCGATATCGCGGTCAACAATGAATCCAAGGTTGGGCGCCATCATCTCCTCCCAACTCTGGAAACCTTGATATACCCAGCGCGTTGGGTCGGGATTGTACTTGTTGTTCGCTGAATTGTCGTAGCGAAATTCGAAGTGCATGCGAGTGCCCTTGGGCAGCTTCAGCGCCATGTCGTAGGAAAGCTGCCAGTTGAAATCGTAGCGCGGGACATTGAGCACCACCTCTTCGCGTCCATCCGGATAAGTGATCTTGTATTGGGCACTCTTCCCGCGAACATGCGCATGCGGACGCAGCCGTACGATCTCGACATCCCGGAGAAACGTAATGTCCATCGGCGGCGCGAGATAGTTGCCATCGTTGGGCGGAATCTTAAACTCCGGATTGTAGGAGGCGGCGAATGCCGCTCTTTCGCTGGCGGGCGTTGGGGCGGTGACGGGTGCATCCTCGCCCGAGCCTTGCACGATGAACTTCTTCGCCGGCGGCGTCTTCGCCACCGTGAAACCGATCTTGGTCCGGTCCGTGACCGCCTTGCCGTTCGGTGTGTAATGCAGGCTCACGATGATGTCCGATCCGGCAGGTACCAGCTTTCCGGCATTCCAAGGGCGATAATCGTCGTAGCCGGCGCCCGGCAGGTAGCAGAAATCGAGGGTCTGTTTCAGGGTGGGATGACCCTGCCGAAGCTTCACCTCGGGGCTGCCCACGTCGCGAGTGGCAATGGTCATTCCCGGCAATTCCGCAAATCCTTCGTTGCCCGGCGTGGGGTTGCCGGTCTGATCGCGTGGCACTTGCACCCATTCGTACCGGTTATAAACGGTGGATGGTTTGTGCTTTTCGAAGCTGAAGCAAATGTGGTGCACCACGGACGTATCGCCCGGCAAAATTTCCATGGACGTGACCCAGGTGTCTTCTTTGAAAGGGGCCGGGAACGCGATCAATTCCCATTCCAGAACGCCCTTCGCCGGAACATCGTGGGGCGGCAGATTCATCACCACTTCGGGTTGGATACCCCAACCGTCTTTGGGCCACTGAATCGCGGCCGGGGCGTCCTTGGGATTGCCTTCCGCTGCGCCGCTGTCGACCCATTTCGCGAGCGTGTCAATGTCGCTTTGTTTGAGCGAACGATCGTTCGTAATATGCCGGGATTTAGAATCGGCGAACCATGGCGGCATCTGCTTAGCCGTAACAGCAGCCTTGATCGCCTTGGCCCAAGGACGCGCGTCCTGATAGGTAAGCAGTGACATCGGGGCAATCTGTCCCGGCCGATGACAGCTCTGGCAATTTTTCTGCAGGATGGGGAGCACGTCTTTCGAAAAGGTGACCGGCGAGGATGAATCGGATGCTACGGCGGCTCCCGCCACCGCCAACGCCGTAAGAAGCAAGCGCGTCATAACTTCGCCTCCATGAGCCAGCTTGAGACTACGACGATTATACATCCGCCGGGATCGCCCTAGGCGCCTCGTACAATCGTTCCATTGACTTGATAGCACGGGAGTGCTAGTTTGCCAGAAGAAGCTGCCTATTTCAGGTTTCCCGGAGGAAGGTCCATGCGAGCCAAACCAGCGGTCATCTTGGTAGGACTGGTTCTGTGTGCGGTTTCAGCGCCGCTATTCGCCCACCACTCGTTCGCCGCCACTTACTTCGAGGATCAGAAAGCCACCATCCACGGCACTCTGGTTGAATTCGGGTATCGGAATCCTCATTCCTTAGTAACAGTGGACGTCACCGATCCCAAAACGCTGCAACAGGTTCGGTGGACCATCGAGTGGGCTTCAGCCACGCGGCTGGCTCGCGAAGGCGTGATCGCCGACACGCTCCAGCCGGGCGATCAAGTGACCATCCTGGGCCATCCCAGCCGGAATCTGGAAGACCACAGGCTGCACATGTGGGGCATTGCCCGTCCGTCCGATGGCTGGAAGTGGGGCCACGCTATCGATTAGTCGCCTGGAACTGGGCCCGCCCGCGCGGTGTCTAAGCTTTCGTGCGCTGGCTGTTCGCTGCCGTTGCTCTACTCTTAACCGGATGCGGGCCCGGTCTTCAGTTCAACATCGCGCCGATAACCGCGGACCAAATGCTGGACCGCGCGACGCTGGCCTTCGTAGGAACGATCGAACGCCAAACTCTGATCAACTGGCCATTTCTGCGAATACCCGGCCAGGACACGAAATATTGGCGGGTGATGGACCGACGCGTGCGCGTTGAAACGATTCTCAAGGGTCAAGAAAGTCGAAAATTAATCGACATCTATGAGTTTCGTTGGATCGGAGGCACAACCGGCGACTGGAATCTGACATACAACCATGGACGCTACCTGTTCTTGGTGCAGCGTGAAGGCGACCGATACCACGTGGTGCGGGATTGGTGGCGAAGCATCTACCCGATAAGAAGCGGAAAGCACGATCGGTTCCCTCTCGATAATTCAAGCCCTGCCTGGGAAAGAGTGGCGTTGCTCCAATACTGGGTGCATCCCGGGTGGATTCCAGAGTTCTTAAGCGAAAATCACCTTGATCCCGGGCGCGCGCTCGGAGCGTGGCGCCGCGTGAAAATTCTACGCGGCTTCCTTCGTTATCCCGACCCGAGACTGCGCGAGGAAGCGTGTTCGCAACTTACTGCCATGGAACAAGGCCAGGATCAATGCAGCGCGTTTTATAAGTGGGCGCCAGACGGTTGGATTCAGAATCGCCGCTGGGAGAATGAACGTGCTCGGGACTCTTGGGGATGGTGGTTGAGCCAGAAAGACAAACCAGGTGCTATGGATCAACTGAAGCTGCTGACGACGGTAAACAACCCCACGCTTCGCGAAGAATTTTGCCGCCGATTTCAGCATGAATTCCCGAACGATCACGACAACGGCTGCCCCGCCAATCAGCCGCCACCGGCTACCATCGTGACTGCGGACGGCGATCTTCCGCTCTTGGGTCCGTGGCCCAGCGAGCGCTGATACACTCAATAAGAGCTAAGACCAACATGCGCCACAATCGGAAGGTTCGCCCGCGCTAATGAACCAGGGCATTCCGTTCGCCCGGACGATTCGCGCGCTAGACGCTGACGATTTTCGCGGCTCCAAACTCGGATTGCTGCTTGCGGCTTTGGTGCTCGGGTGTTGGCTCTGGTGGGCGTTCACTGCGACGGTACCGCGGTACGAGCTCGCGACCAACGTTCAGCTCGATCCTGCCAGCCAAACCGCGGTTGCCTATTTCCGCGCTCGTTCGGGTTTGCACATCCGAGCCGGACAGTCCGCGATTTTCCGTGCAGGCAACGCTTCGGTCGGCGCCGCTGTGACCGCTGCCACCGCAACTAGCGATGGCCAAATCCGAGTCGACCTTCAGCTCTTACAACCGGCCGCCGCCCTCGCCGGGCCCATCACGGTCGAACTCGAAATCGAACGCATCACCCCCGCCACTATCGCGTTTCGCGCCGCCGGTATTGGGGATCCATGACGCGCCGCCGGTTCATCGTTCCCGAGGTCGTCCAGACCTCTAACATGGACTGCGGCCCCGCCACGCTGAAATCCCTGCTGGAGGGCTTCGGCATTCACGCCAATTACGGCCGCCTTCGCGAGGCCTGCCAGACCGACGTGGACGGCACTTCCATCGACACCATCGAAGAGGTTGCCAACCAGCTTGGAGTCCAGGCCGAACAGATCATGCTGCCGCCCGATCACGTGCTGTTGGAGGAGGCGCGCGCGCTGCCTGCCATTGCGGTGGTCGTTCAACCCAACGGCAACACCCATTTCATGGTGGTCTGGCGAAGGCATGGCGGGTTCGTGCAGCTCATGGACCCCGCCGTGGGCCGTCGCTGGGTATCGGCGTCGCACTTTCTCGACGATCTGTACGTCCACAAAATGATCGTGCTGGCGGCCGATTGGCGCGAATACGCGGGATCCAAAGATTTCCTCGGACCATTGCGCCGCCGCCTCAGCCGCCTGGGGATCGGTGCGCGCTCCGATGACTTCATAGCGGACGCCAACAGCGACTTCGAGTGGCGGCCTCTCGCGGCGCTCGACGCGGGCACCCGGATGATCGAATCCCTGGCGCGATCCGGAGCAGTGCGCCGAGACTCCCATGCTGCTGCCTTGCTCGAAAGCTTGCTCGCAAGCGACGGCGCCATTCCCGAACATTACTGGTCCGTTCGGCCTACCGTGAAAGAAGAGGAGCTCCTACTACGCGGAGCGGTCCTGGTCCGCGCTTTAGATACGATCTCCGAATCGGCGGCGGAGCGCACCTCACCATACTCGCCCGAGCTGCAAGCGGCGCTCCATCAACCACCTGCTCGACCAGGCCGCGAACTGTTTCACCTGCTCCGTGCGGATGGAATTTTCACGCCCGCAGCAATTGCTACCGCCTTAGCGTGTGCCAGCGGCGCGGTGATTTTCGAAGCGATCCTCTTTCGCGGTTTGTTGGACCTCGGACAATCCTTGGGATCGGCGAGCCAGCGGCTCGGGGCAATTGCGGCGGTGGCGCTGTTCTCGCTCGCGCTGCTGTTGCTGGATATTGCGCTGGCCGGCAGCCTGCTTCGATTTGGCCGCCGCCTGGAAGTCCGCCTGCGTCTGGCCTTCCTGCGTAAGATTCCACGGCTCGGCGATCGCTACTTCCAGAGCCGTCTGAAATCCGACATGGCTGAGCGTAGCCATAGCATCCATCTGGTTCGGCGCCTGCCCGAACTCGGCGGTCAAATGCTGCGCTATGCTTTCGAAATTTTCTTTACGGCGGCTGGGATTATCTGGCTCGACCCGGCCAGCGCTCCCATCGCGATTTGCGCCGCGCTTGCCGCGCTTGTTATCCCGCTTGCCTCGCAGCCGTTGCTCATGGAACGGGATCTGCGGCTGCGGACGCATTCGGGGGCCTTGAGCCGCTTTTATCTCGATGCGCTCCTCGGATTGGTCGCCATCCGTGCGCATCGTGCGCAGCCCGCAGTGCGGCGCGAGCACGAAACCCTTCTCACGGAATGGGCCCGCGCAGGCTTGAATCTTCAGCGCGCCGTTATATCGATCGAGACGGTCCAGTTTCTCACCAGCTTCGGTCTGGCTATTTGGCTGTTGCAGTCGTATCTTGCCCGCGTCGGTCCGTCCGCTGGCGTTCTTTTGCTGGTCTATTGGGCACTGAACCTGCCCGCGCTCGGCCAGGAAGTGGCTCTGATTGCGTGGCAGTATCCGTCTCTTCGAAACACAACGTTACGGCTGTTGGAGCCGTTAGGAGCTATCGAACAGCCGAGTCCCGAGTTGGCGTCCAAATTTACGCCTTCTTCCGCCGCGGCTTCGATTGCTTTCGAAAATGTTTCCGTCACTGCCGCGGGCCACACCATACTTCGCGACATCAACGTCACCATCGACGCGGGCGCGCATATCGCTATCGTGGGTCCGTCCGGAGCGGGCAAATCCAGCTTCGTCGGACTTCTGCTCGGCTGGCACCGGCCAGCATCGGGCCGCGTGCTCGTCGATGGCGCCGAGCTCGACGACTCAGCCGTGGAACAACTCCGCCCGCACATCGCCTGGGTCGATCCAGCGGTGCAAATCTGGAACCGGCCGCTGCTCGAAAATCTCAAGTACGGTTTGCCAGACCAGCCGCGCATATCCATCGAGCAGGTCATTGACGCAGCGGATTTGCGGCGCGTACTAGAGCGGCTTCCCGAAGGTTTCAAAACTCCACTAGGTGAAGGCGGCGGCTTGGTCTCGGGCGGGGAAGGGCAGCGTGTCCGTTTGGCCCGCGCGCTTCTCAGGCCAGGCGTGCGGCTGGTAATCCTGGACGAGCCGTTCCGAGGCCTGGATTTCGAGCAGCGGCGCGAACTGCTTACTCGAGCTCGCGAGCTCTGGCGGGACGCCACACTGCTCTCCATTTCGCATAACATCGCCGAGACGATGACCTTCGAACGCGTCCTGGTTGTCGAGGAGGGCCGAATCGTAGAAGATGGCGACCCTCGCCAGTTGGCGCAAAATCCCGAGTCGCGCTTGCATGCCATGCTGCGAGCCGAGCGCAAGGTTCGAGAGGAGCTGTGGACTGGAAGCGAGTGGCGCAGGCTCCGCCTCGAAAGCGGCGCGCTGATCGAGTCATGAGCCCCGACCTCGGATCTCTTCTCTGGCCGGCTTCGCGGCTGGGTGAAGCGCTGCTTTCTTTCGCAGAGGCTAAGGCCGGGAAGCTACCTGCGACGCGCTGGGATCCCGACTGGCTCGAAGCCGCGGCTCGTTCGCTTGGCCTCGAAGCGCAGCCGGTCGAAATTCCATACGCCGATTTCGAGCGTCAACTTCCGAAACTCGGTCCAGCGATCCTTCACCTGCCAACTAAGGATGGCGATGCCTTCCTCGCGATTCTTCACGGCCGCACGGTTCTGACTCCTGGCGGAAAAAAAACGCGGATCGCTCCAGCCGCCATTCGCTCGGCCTTGTGCGAGGAGATGGAAGCACCGGTCGTCCAGGAGATTCAAGAGACCCTCGATCGCGCCGGCATACCACCCGCCAAACAAGCTCGCGCACGCGCCGCTATTCTTCGAGAGCGATTCAGCGCCAGGCGCATCCGCGGCATTTGGATTTTGCGCCTTCCGCCAGGTGCGAATTTCCGGCGGCAGCTTCGACAGGCGCGAGTGCCGCAACGTTTGATGCTACTGGCGGGAGCGCATACGGTTCAATACGCGATCTGGATTCTGGCGTGGTGGGTGGTCGGCTCGAACGTTCTGAATGGTCGCAGAGATCCAAGCTGGCTCGTTCTGTGGGCGCTATTATTGCTGACGCTGGTCCCTCTTCGTGTGCTCATCACGTGGCTGCAAGGCCTGCTTGCTTTTGGCGCCGGTGCGCGTCTCAAGCAACGGCTCTTCTCGGGTGCGCTGCGGCTGGAGCCGGACAGCATTCGCCATCAAGGGGCAGGCCAGTTGCTCGGACGCGTGCTCGAATCGGAAGCGGTTGAGTCGCTCGCGTTGACAGGCGGATTCCTCGCCTTGGTCGCGGTGATCGAGATTCTATTCGCTCTCGTGGTGCTTGTTTTTGGCGGCGCGGGAATTCTACAACCTGCATTGCTATTAGCATGGCTAACGTTCGCCGCCGCGACCGCATGGCGATATTTCCGGAAAAATTGGGCTTGGACCGGCGTCCGCCTCTCCATGACCCACGACTTAGTAGAGAGCATGGTCGGCCATCGAACCCGTTTGGCGCAACTGCCGCCGGATCGCTGGCATGAAGGAGAGGACCAGGCGCTCGAGCAATATTTAAAATCTTCGAGACGCATGGACGATTCCACCGTCATGCTGCTCGCGGTTGTGCCGCGCGGGTGGTTGGTCCTCGGGTTGATCGGTCTTGCCCCGGCCTTCGTCCACGGCGCGGCCTCTCCCGCGCGAATCGCGATCGCGGTTGGTGGAATGCTGCTGGCTTATCGAGCGTTGAGGAGGTTTGTCGCGGGAGCTTGGCAATTGACTGGCGCCGCGGTCGCTTGGCAGCGTGTCGCGGTGCTCTATAAATCAGCCGCCCGCCGGGAAAACGCCGGAGCGCTGGAAGCTCAACCGCCGGCTCAAGCACCGTTGATTGAAGCGCGGCAGCTGGCTTTCCGGTACAGCGCCCGCACTGCCCCAGTCCTCAAGGGGTGCAATCTGAAAATCGCCATGAGCGATCGCCTGGTGTTGGAAGGTTCTTCCGGCGCGGGTAAATCGACCTTGGTGTCGTTGTTGTCAGGTTTGCGCCAGCCCGACTCCGGCCATCTTCTGATCGATGGTCTGGATGGCCAGATGCTTAGCTCGGAGAGTTGGGGCCGGCGGATTGCCGCAGCCCCGCAGTTTCACGAGAATCATGTGCTAGCCGAAACATTCGCCTTCAATTTGTTCATGGGAAGACGAAGCGTGCTCGGCCCGGCTGACTTCGACGAGGCGCACTCCATCTGCGACGATCTCGGCTTAGGCGACCTGCTGGCGCGCATGCCGGCCGGGATGCTCCAAATGGTCGGCGAAACGGGCTGGCAGCTTTCTCATGGTGAGCGCAGCCGCCTCTACATCGCGCGGGCGCTGTTACAGGACGCCGAGTTGGTTGTGCTGGACGAAAGCTTCGCCGCGCTGGATCCGGAAAATCTGCAACGTGCGCTCGAGTGCGTGCTAAAGCGAGCGAAAGCTCTGCTTGTGATCGCGCATCGTTGAAATTACTTCAGGCCTTTGGCCAGGTATAGCGTGGAAATATTGCGCTCGAACGAGTAGGCGTACGCCGTCCCGTCAGGCGTCATCACGATTTCGCCGATTTGGACGCCCACCGGATCCGGAGTCCTCAGCTCCCGCCAGGTTTCCTTGCGGCCGCTCGCGATATCCAACCGCTCAATCTTCACAGCCGACGGCTCTTCCGATCGCCGCAGGAACAGAAACCGTCCGTCCGCGCTCCAGCGGATCACCGATTCTCTGGCTTCCACGCCTGCCACTATTTTGGGAACGCCTCCATCGGCAGGAATGAGATTCAGTTTGCCGCCCACTATCCCGGTGACGTACTTCCCATCGGGCGAAACATGCCCGGCTGGCGTGCCTTCGGGCGTGACGGGCGCAGGCAACCCGCCGTTGACATCTTGGATGAAGGCCCGCACGCGCCTGCCGGGATCATTGCCGGTAACGAGGAGCCGCTGTCCGTCGGGAAACCACTCGATGCGATCGTAATGCATCCCGGCTGCGCCAATCGGCCGCGCTTCCCCTGGACCTGTCGGCAGCAACGTAACATTGGTCTTCGACCCATCGCTCACGATGCAGACCACCCACTTACCGTCCGGCGACAGTACGGGCCAGCTTCCGTCGCCCAAATGAACAGCGGGCGAGCCATCTGCGCTTCGGATATAAATGGCTGGATTGCGCTCGTTTCCGTAGGACAACTCAACGAACAGAATGGTTTTACCGTCAGCGGAAATATCGGAAATCAGAGATCCATCGAACCACGACAAATCGCGTTCCTCGCGCGCGCCCGGTGCAAGCGCCGAAATTCCGACGCGCGAATCCAGAACCGTCGCTAGAACGTTTCCATCGCGCGTGATATCGTCCATCTCCATTCGAGCCGGCGCTTGGGCCACGATTCGTTCTTTCCCGCCCAACGATACGGCGTGCAAGGCCATGCTCCCACCGGCCTTTCTGCCGCCGAACCAGAGCTCATCTCCGTTCCGCGACCAAATCAGGTTGCTCGCGCCGTTCCATCCCCGAGACAGAATCCGTTTCCGCCCCTTCTGGTCCACCAGCGCAACTGTGTAATCGCCGGTCGTACTGTCGAGCTCAAAGAATGCGATCTGGTCGCCTTTGGGTGAAACTCGCAAACTCAGTGGAGCGCCGCCTGCGCCTTCGTAACGGACCGTTCCGATCGGATACTCGATCCGGCTCTTGCCGTCCACGATCCGGGTGATCGCGAGACTCGATCCATCCGGCGACCAGTCGGCGTCGTTCACGTTTTCGAGAATCTCCCGCGGCGCCCCGCCGGAGATCGGCACGCGCGCCAGAGTGCCGGACGTTCCATGGATTCCCGCGCCCAGCAAAATCGCCATTTCGCCCAAGGAGCTGATCGAAAGGATTCTCCCGCCGGGAAGGTCGAGCGCGCGGGATTCACGGCTCCCCGGCCGCATGGAAAAGATAGATGGCGGTTCATTGGCCCACTGCGCACTGAAGAACACCGTTTGGCCGTCGGGCGAGAATTTCGCCGCGGGCACATCGCCTCGGCGATAGGTGAGCCGTTCGAAGGTGGGCCGAGGCGCTCTGAGTGCTCTCGATCCAAACAACAGCCCGCCGCCCAAAGCAGTCACGATCAGGGCCGCCCAGAGCAATACCGGCAAAATCGGCCGCCGACTCTCAGTCGCGGCGGGAGACGCTTTCGGCAATGCCCCTGATTCCAGATCCTCCAGAAGATCCTCGAGCGCCACTTTGACATCGGCGATCTTTTGCCACCGCCGCTGTGGATCCTTCCTTAGGCAACGTGTGATGAGGCGCTCCACCTCCTTTGGTACTCCGTCCTCGGATTGGCTCAAAGGCGCGGGTTCGGTATGCAGAACCGAGGCGAGTGTGGACAACTTCGAGGCCCCTATGAACGCACGGCGGCCCGTAATCATCTCATACAGTACGGCGCCAAACGAAAAAATATCCGAGCGCCCATCGACCTGGTGGCCGTCGGCCTGTTCCGGCGACATGTAAGCGGCCGTGCCCAGGATGGTGCCGACCTCGGTTTTCAGAGCAGCTTCCAGGTGTATGCTTTCGGTCGGCGCGTACACATCGGGTTCTTCCGCTTCGGTCAATTTGGCGAGTCCGAAATCCAGGATCTTGACCTCGCCCTGCTCGTTGATCATGACGTTGGCCGGCTTCAGGTCGCGGTGGACGATGCCCGCTTCGTGGGCGGCCGTCAACCCATCGGCGATTTGGATCGCGTAGCGCAGCGCCTCGTTCAAGCGCAGTCCCTTGCGTCCGATCAGCCGGTCCAGCGTCTTGCCGGCGATGTACTCCATCGCGATGAAGTCAACCGGCTGGCCGTCGATCTCGCCGGTATCGATGGCGTAAATCCTGACTATATTTCGATGGCTGAGGGCGGAGGCCGATTTAGCTTCCTGGGCAAAGCGCGCTCTCCGGTCCGGGCTGCCCACCACGCCGGCCGGCAACACTTTGATCGCGACCGGGCGATCCAGGTGGGTATCAAGGCCTCGATAGACCACGCCCATCCCTCCGGCGCCCAGCTTGGCTTCGATTCGATAATGCCGCAGAGTTTCGCCGATCATCTTCGAAGTTGCCCGTCGCCAACGGCGACCGGGACGAAACGGAGGTCTGAGCGACTATCTTAACACTCTGAACCCTGCGATTCAGGATGGAACGTTTGAGTTGTTATTTGTTTGTAATAGCCGTCCGTTTAGTCCAGGATTTCCAGCTTGACGATGGATGCGCCGTGATTGCTGCCCACCCAGAACGTCACCGGGGTGGTGGTGTTGTCCACGAACACGCGCCGGACATTGGTATTGCGCGGAAGCATGTATTCCGTCATTTGGCCGGTCTTGGGATTCAACCGCACCACGCGGTCGGTGGTCATCGACCCGGTCCAGGCCTCGCCATTTTTGTCCAGCGTGACGTCATAAGGAGCGCTATACGGTGTCGGCACCTCCCACTCCTGGAACTTCTCCGTCTTGGTATCGAACATGCCAATTCTGTTGCCGCGGTACTCGCCGAACCAGAGGCGGTCCTGAGAGTCCATTTGGCCGCGGCGCGGCGCGGAGTTATGCGTGGGCGCGGGCCACAGCTTGATCTGGCCAGTCTGGGCGTCCACTCTTCCGATTTCCTCGTGCGAAAAGTCGGTGAAGTAAGCGTTGTTGTGCGAGTCGGGAATTACGTCGTAGATGTTGTGGCTATCGCCCGGCTTCATGTCGGGCCACGGATCGAAGGTCTCCACCTTGCCGGTTGCCAGGGTGATCCGGTGGATGATCGCGAAGCCGTTATTCTGCGTCCACACCTTGCCGTCCACCGAGCTGCGCTGCGGCTCAACCATATTGATCTGCGTCATGTCCTTGTTGTATTCCGGCGGCATGCTCCAGGTCTGGAACTTCTCGGTGGTCCGGTCGAACTTTGCGGCTGCGCCTTGGTACATGGTCCCCAGCCACAAATTCCCTTCGGGGCCAAGCTGCAAGCCTAAACCTCCGACCGGCGAGCCGTGCTTCAACTCGGGTACGGCAAACTCGGTGACCTTGCCCGTTTTAGGATCGAGCCTTCCCAGAATCTGCTCGCCAAAGTCGGAGAACCACGCCATGCCTTGGGAATCGAGCAGCACGTCGTGCGGCTCCATGGTTCGCTTCGGAAGATCGTATTCGGTCAAAATAAAGTGCGTCGATCGTCCTTTTGGCCGGTCCCACGTTTTCAGAGGATAGGCGCCGGGCGTCCAGTGGATGGAAGCCAGGAACTCGGCCTGTTTTTGCCGGGCCTTCTGGCGAAGCTCCCCGTGTTCCTCGCGCAAACGCTCGGCGAGGCGGCGCTGCGGGTGCAATGGGAAGGACTGGTTGACATAGCTGCCCATCCGCTCCAGAACCTGCGAGAACTCGTCGGTATCGTGGCCTGATTTAACGATGCGCTCCAGCGTGTGGCACTGCACGCAATTCAGAAGAGAGATCTTTTGTTCTTCGGTGGCCGCCAGACTGCTGATCCATTCCGAGTTGGTGAGCTGTTTCGAAACATCGGCGGCCTTGTGCAGCTTCAGATCGGCTGTCGCGGTCTTTTCGGCGGTGATGTCGATCGGGCCGGGATCGGTCATTTCGTAGCCGACCGCACGGATGCGCAGCGAATACTGACCCGGCTCCAGGCGGTTGCGAGGGAAAGTGTAGCGCCCGCTCTGATCGCTGGCCACCGTGATGGTGATGCTGGACCCGTTCTTTTTGGCGCTGACCAGCACGCCTTCCATGGGACCTTCTTCAGTGGAACTGACCTGCCCGGTCAACCCGACCGACGCCAGTGTCTCACTGCGAAGGCGAGAGGAACCTGCCTGAAAAAGCACCACCGCCGCGCTCGCGGTCAGGATGAACGAGAACGTTGCTCTGCGCATCAGTAGCCTCCCAGAATGTGGAATCAGCTTGGGGCCTTGCGATTGGAAGTTTATCACAGCGCCTGCCGGCCTAGGAGGATAGCGGGTAGCCGTTCGCCCGTCACCTGAGCCGGTCCGACAAATAACGCACCAGCTCGGTCAGCGTATTCACTTTGTCGTAATCCGACTCGGGAATGTCGATCTTTAGATCGTCCCGCAGCCGGTTCATCAGATTCAGAAAGCCCGACGGGCCGATATCGGCGGTCTCCCGCAAATTATCGTTGGGCGCGAGTTCATCCAACGAAGCCTCTGGCGCGACGTGCTCCAGCGTCTGAAAAATCTTTTCCTTGATCGCTAACTTCGTCATCAGTGCTCTAACGGCGCTCGACGGCGCCCGGCACTACTCTATAGTAGTCGGCGGGATGGCAAGCGTAGGAATCTCTCGCCTCAGCTCGATATCCTGACGGGTTGTTTTTCCCTCTTCGACAATGATCAGCGGCATCCACACTGAGGCATGCCGGTCGGCTTCCGCCCACAGCGAATATCTGCCGCCTGCCAGCCCGCTAATCCGATAGAACCCGTTGTATTGAGACACGGTGCCCAGGCACCCACCCTGCATGACATTGCAGGCTTGCACCTTGGCTTGCATTATGGGTATACCGGCCTGGTCCAAAACCACCCCCTCGATACCGCCGGCCCCGGCGTAGGGAAGCTGCCTGGCTGAAGGGAAGGACAACACCGCCAGCGCTAACGTAAATAAAGGAAGAACCTTGAACCAACGCATCGTCCACCTCCTGGAACGGATGAACTGTCGTGCATCACAACGCAGGACAGCGATCTCTGGTTCAGACACTAATTACGGGACAGGGCGATTGGCGAATGATTGCGTAGGAGGTGCTGCGCAGCCTGCCCAGCGCCTTCTGAATCACGCCTCTCCCCACGATGACTAAGTTGGCCTCCTCGGCAATGGCCTCGTCATGCACCACTTGGGCGGGTTTGCCGAGGCGCAGCAATACGTCCAATTTGGTCCCGGCCTGCCTTTGAAGCTGCTCGAAGGCTTCGCCGGCGTTTTTAAAAAGCTGCTCGCGGAATAGTCGATCCGTGAACTCGTGGATCCCCGGATCGCCCGGCATGACGTAAACCAGACGAACTTGCGCGCCGAGTGTGTCGCCAAATTCGCTGGCCCAACGCATGACGCGAGTATCGTGGTGATTCCGATCCACCGCGCATATCATCCGATCGAAATTTTGCGGGAAGTGCGACGTGAACTCGGGCGTATGGACTCCCGTCCAAACCGGGCATTCGGCGTCATGCAGAACCTTAGCCGTCACCGATCCCAGCAGCATGCTCCGATACGGACCATAACCGTGTGTCGGCATCATGATCAGATCGGCTTGATGAGCCTTGGCGTGGCAGACGATCTGCTTAGCCGGATCTCCTTCAGCCAGAATCCGGCGGACTTTCATTCCGTCGAACTCAACGCTCAGGTAGTTTTCCAGTTTTTCTGTCGCCTCGTCCCGCATCTCGTCCACATCGAAAGGCGGAACCCAGCCTGAGTCGCCCGCTCCATACCAAACCGGGGGCAACTCCAGGACGTTTAGCATGACGACTTCTGATTGGAAGCGGTTCGCCATGGCCTTTACGAAAGACGCAGCGCTGCTGCTCTGTTCAGAGAAATCCACCGGGAAAAGAATGCGTTCGAACGTCATGGTCCTGCTCCTTCCGGGAATTACCGCTTACCCAGCCGTCAAGGTGCATTTGATGCACCAATCCGCAGGGCGGAATACGCGAAGATTCTCTGTGTGGTTACTGGCTGTTAGCGGGATGAATTGCGGCGATTGGCTGAAATTGCACACGCGTGCGCAAAAACTCACACTCCAATGTTCGCAATCTGTGGTTTTTGCGGCCCAGACGGGCGGGGGTGGGTCAGGATTCGTCAGTCAATCCGAGCAGAGTGCGCGGCCATCGGGTGGCGGGAGGAGCCGGGATTTCGGCGGCTGAATGCTCCGACTCGCCATGCAGAGAAAATGAAGTCACCTTTCGAAGAAGCCACTGGTACCTGGTGCAGGTGAATCCGGTTTCGTCATCGTTCAGCCGAATGTAGATTTCCTTCGAGAAGGGGGACTTCATAAGTCGTATCCTCACGCATTCGGTTCAGCAGTTCATGTTCCATTCGCGAGACCGGTCACGGTTAGAGTTCTGACGCCGTTCGGCCCTCCCACCAGGACTTCAGAAGTCATCCCCAGAAACAGGCCGTGCTCTACCAGTCCGACAATCTGATTGAGCTCATCATTGAGGGCCAGCGGCGAGGCGATCGGTCCAAACGCGCAGTCCAAGATATAGTGTTCGCTATCGGTCACGAACGTCGAATATACGTCGCTCCCACGAAGCGACACTCGGGCGCCGAGACCTTCGAGCCTCCTGGCAACCCTCTGCCATCCGAAAGGCACTACCTCGACCGGAACGGCGAAGCGCGAGCCCAGCCGGTCCACCAGTTTCGACTCATCGACGATAATCAGGAGGCGCGCGCTGGCGCTGGCCACAATTTTCTCGCGCAGCAGCGCTCCACCGTGGCCCTTGATCAAGTCCAAGGTCCCTAGTTCCACCTCATCGGCTCCATCGATGGTGATGTCTACGTCCAAGTGCTCGGCCAGCGTGGTTAAAGGAATGCCCAAGCTGCTGGCCTGCCTGGCGGTCTCCTCCGACGTCGGAATGCCGTGAATATGTAAGCCGTTCCGCACCAGTTTCCCTAGCGCTTCAATGGCGAAAGTGGCCGTGGAACCGGTCCCCAGGCCGACGATCATGCCATCTGTGACGTGAGTTACCGCCGCTTCAGCCGCGGCCTTTTTGAATTGGTCCATTTACGGAATGGCCGCCCTCACCTGCCCTGGCCGGAGTCTGGCTGGTCAGCGCCTGAAGCGCCGATGGCGGAACCATCTTCATTCACCGCGACACGCCGGCGCCGCACGGACGGGGCATCCGAGCCCGTATTATCAGCATTTCCCGTGCTGCCCGAAGACGTAGAGTAATCCCGATTACTGGGCGCGTGGGTCACCATCAACGGCGACGCGTTGGGGTCGCCACCGGGTGTCATATAAACCCTGCGGTAGCGAACCTCGGCGTCCGGATAGCGGCGGCGAGCCGCTGGCGCGAGATCCACTTGAATATTTCGCTCCTGTCCGGCCCGGATGCCTTCCGGCAAGTTAAAGTACAAGGCGTAGCGCTGGCGGAGTCGCGACAGCGTCTCTTCGAGGGCCGACGCGTCGTCTACCGACATGCTGTCGCCACCCGAATCCCGAGCGATCTCGGATGTCCCGGCGGATTTGGTTTGCTCGCCGCCCCCGCCGCCGCCCGGGTATCGCCGCCCACCTCCTCCACCGCCGCCGAAGATGATGCCTCCTAACGGTCCTCCCATGCCGATGCCGGGACCGCCGCCCCAGGGTCCCCGCTGCTGCCCGCCGCCTCCACCGGGATAACGCCGGTTCTGCATGGCATCGGGCGCGATCAGCGCGCACATCACTGCGTCGGCCCGCGTCAGCGCACGCGATACGCCGTCGTCATCGCGGTCGAATTCAGTCCGGTCGTCGGTCAGGATGACGATGGCGCGCCGTGCCTCGCGGCGGCCCTGCGTGCGTATGTAGTCGGCCGCATCCAGCATGGCGCGAGTAATGTCGGTGCCGCCATTGAACCGCTCCTGGCGAAGCAGGCGATCGAATTCGCGTTGAACGTCCGATCGGCTGCCACTGAACGGTAACCGGACGCGCGTGGAGCGGTCGAACACCATTATGCCCATGCGGTCGTCCTTGCCAAGCACGGTGAGCGCTTGCCCGGATGCATCGGCGATGCGCTGGACGTGCGGCCGCATGCTGGCGCTGACATCCAGCAGAAAAAGCACGTCTACCGGCATCTCCTCGCTGGCAAAATCGCGGATCGGCTGCGGTCGGCCCTCCTCGCGCACCACAAAATCGTCCATGCGCAGATGAGCGATCGCGCGGTTGCCCGAATCCACCACTTGCGCGTCCACACGCACCAGCGACACATCGCTGCGGAACACGACATCGTCATCCGCGCGTGATAGCGAAAATAGCCCGCCGCTTGCCAGAGCGAAGAGCACAAGACAGGAGACTCGATTCATACATCCCCACTCAATGATGACGCCACGCGTCCTGAAAATCTACTGGAATCTTGTACGTGCGCCGCCGAGATTGGGTTTCGTTCAGGATCGGCCGGTCCCGCGGCAAATCGCAACCTGAATGCTACGATGGAAGTACCAAGCTCCTTCCGCCATGAAATGCCGTATTTGCGACACCCGCAAACCCCGCCGCTATTGCCCTGGAGTGACCGGCGACATCTGCTCCATCTGTTGCGGCGCCGAACGGGAAGTCACGGTGAATTGTCCGCTCGACTGCCAATACCTGGCGGAAGCGCGCCTGCATGAAAAACCTCAAGAGAGTAAGCCCGAGGAGGTCCCCAATCAGGACATACGCGTCAGCGAAGAGTTCCTGCGCAACCAGGAGCCGCTGTTGGTGTATTTGGGCGCGAAGCTTTTGGAAGCTTCGCTGACTACGTCCGGCGCCGTCGATTCCGACCTGCGCGACGCGCTCGATTCGTTGGTCCGCACCTATCGCACACTTCAAAGCGGCCTGTACTACGAGACTCGGCCCGCGAACCTGATCGCTGCGGCAATTCATCAGAAGCTACAGGAAGCCATCGACCAATTGAGGAAGCAGCTCAGTGAAAAAGGCGCAACACCCGTCCGCGATGCGGATATCCTCGGTCTGTTGGCCTTCCTTCAACGCGTCGAGCTGCACCAGAACAATGGCCGGCCGCGCGGCCGCGCATTTGTCGATTATTTGCGCGCTTACTTTCCGCATGAGCCGGCGCACTCGGCGAGCGGTTCGTCGCTGATCCAGGTATGACGGCATTCATCGTCTTTGGCCATGGTTCGCGCATCGAAAGTGCGAATCAGGCGGTGCGGGACGCCGCCCGTCAGATGGCCGTTTCCGGACGCCACACCGTGGAAGCAGCGTTTCTTGAACTCGGCGAACCCGATCTGGCCGGCGCCACCGAACGTCTGATCGCGCGCGGCGCCACGCGCATCGTCGTCATCCCCTATTTCCTCACTTTAGGTTTGCACCTGCATCGCGACCTGCCGCGTCTGGTCGAAGACATTTCGCGCCAGCATCCAGACGTCGAGATGCAAGTGACCGCCCCCTTGGATGGACACCCCGCGCTGGTCGAGGCGTTGCTCGCCCGCGCCAGCCAAGCAGAAGCCCCCGGCCAGGCGGAAGCCCCCACTAAGGCAGTAGCCCCCAGCCAGACAGAAGCCCCCACTAAGGCGCGGTCATGAAAGCCACTCTGGTCGGTTCGCGCGAACTGGCGCCCGAGGTCCGGAATTTTGTGTTTGAAGTGTCCGCCGTCGATGAGCTGCAATTCAAACCTGGCCAGTTCGTCTCGTTCGAGGAAACGCTTGGAGGCAAAAAGATCACGCGCGCCTATTCCATCGCCTCGCGTCCGAATGGCAACCGTTTCGAGCTGTGTCTCAATCTGGTTCAGGACGGCGCTTTTTCCCCTCATCTGTTTACGATGCAGCCGGGTGATTCGCTCGAAATGCTTCCGCCGCTCGGTTTCTTCACGGTTCGCAATCCCGCCAAAGACGCACTCTTCATCGCAACCGGGACCGGGATCGCGCCTTTCCGCTCCATGGTTCCCGACTACTTGAACCATCCGGAAGCGAAACAGCTCACGCTCCTTTTCGGTGCGCGCTATGAAAACGGCAGATATTATGCGGACGAGTTTGAAGCGCTCGCCAACCGATCCTCGAATTTCCGTTTTTGGCCGACGCTGAGCCGTCCCGAGCCGTCCTGGAAAGGGCGTTCCGGCCACGTGCAGATCCATCTGCTGGAAGCCATCGGGGACCGCCGCGATCTCGATGTGTACATCTGCGGCCTCAAGGCGATGGTGGACGACGTCCGGGGCATCCTGAAAGCGCTCGGGTTCGACCGCAAGCAAATCATATTCGAGAAATACGACTGATGAAACGAACGCTTCTGCTGGTGCTGGCAATGGTCGCGATTTTCGGCGTCACCGTGTTAGTGTTGCTGAACGTCTTGCCCGGGCCCCATAAACCCACCGACTACCTGGTGATCGGCGCGGTGGCCACGCTGCTCTGCCTGCTGCTGCTGTTCATTGTTTTGATCAACACCATGTCGAAGCGCGCGGCGGCGTCCTTTAAGAGCCACAAACCCGATTCGGAAACTTAGCGTCGTGTTATCGCGCCACCCCCACTTGCGGTATAGATAACTGGTATGGCCAATTTCGTTCACAACCGCCGTGGCTTTCTCACCGCCCTAGGTAGCGCCGCGCTTGTCCGGGCAGCTCTCGCGCAGACGCCTCAAACCCAACCGCCCATCTCGCCCGAAGCCACGCCTCGCGATTGGTCCGGGCAGCAGCCGGTCCGCTACCCCGATCCCGACATCGTCGCGCTCGATAATCGTTTCCGCCGCTACATCGTAGGCAATACCGTCATCCGGCGGCTTTACACCGGCACGCTTTGGGCCGAAGGTCCCGCCTGGAACGGCGTGGGACGGTATCTGGTCTGGAGCGACATCCCCAACAACGTCCAGATGCGCTGGATTGAGGACGACGGCCGCGTCACCGTTTTCCGCAATCCGTCCGGCTACAGCAACGGCAATACCTTCGATTTCGAAGGCCGCGAGCTTTCCTGCGAACACGCCGGCCGGCGCGTGGTCCGCTACGAACCGAATGGTACGGTCACGGTGATCGCGGAAAAATTTCAAGGCAAACGCCTCAATTCTCCCAACGACATCGTCGTTCACCCCGACGGCAGCGTGTGGTTTACCGACCCGCCGTACGGTATTAGTGGAAATTACGAGGGCTTCCGCGCCGACAAGGAACTGAAGGAAGCGGTCTATCGCGTGGACTCCAAAACCGGCCAAATGGACATCATCACCGACGAAATGACCGGTCCCAACGGCATCTGCTTCTCGCCCGATTACAAGAAGGTGTACGTCGCCGATACCGGTATGGGCCGCGAGATCCGGGTCTGGGACCTGGACGGCAAGACGGTTCGCAATGGCAAGCGCTTCGTCCAACTAGATATTCCCGGCAGTGGCGGTGCGCCCGCGGCTGCCGACGGCATTCGCTGCGATGTGGATGGCAACATCTGGGCAGGCGCTCGTCCCGGCGTGCAAGTGATCGCGCCCTCGGGCGAGCGCATCGGCATGATTCGCCTGCCTGAGAACTGCGCCAACATCAGCTTCGGCGGCGCCAAGCGAAACCGGCTGTTCATGGCGGCCAGCCAGTCGCTGTACGCGGTATATGTGTTGACAACCGGCGCGCACATCGCATGAAGCGGCTGTTTCTCGTTGCCCTTTCGGTATCTCTTCTTTTCGGTCAGACCCAGCACTCCCCCAAGACGCAGCGCCCGTTCACCGTCGTCGAAGCCA
>Ga0182024_10005993_pt1 | contig 26923 bp, 25 predicted proteins | sample P32metaG_FD_120480 | JGI IMG/M metagenome (GOLD analysis project Ga0182024, IMG submission 120480) | Permafrost microbial communities from Stordalen Mire, Sweden - P3-2 metaG (Illumina Assembly) | ecosystem: Environmental > Terrestrial > Soil > Wetlands > Permafrost | place: Sweden: Stordalen...
CCAGCACGACCTGACCGCCATCCGCCGCGCGCACCTCGAGCGCCTCGCACGAGGGCAGCTCGAGCAGCCGCACGACCGTGCCCAGCAGCGCCCGCCCATCCACGACCGCGCAGCCCTCCAGTTCGTGCGCCCACCACTCGCCCTCGCCCAGAGCGGGAGCCTCGGCGTCCGCGACGGTCAGCTCCACGCCGCGCAGGGCTTCGGCCGCGGGCCGGTCATCGACGCCTTCCACGCGCACGATCGGCCGCTGCTCGGTTCCAGCCCGCCGCACGATCGTGGTGCTGCGTCCGGCGAACGTCAGCCCGACGCCGACGCTCAGCAGCCGCGGGCGCGGGCGCGTCACGTAGAAGCTGCCATCCAGACCGTGCGGGCGTCCGACACGTCCTGCCTCCAGCGCGCCCCGCGCATCGGGCGCGGGCGTGCTCGGCTCGCCCGGCTGGGGCGTCAATCGACGATGTCGACGAGCACGTGGCTGCCCTCGCCGGCGGCCGCGGCTTTGACGACGGTCCGCAGCGCGTGCGCCGTTCGCCCACCTTTGCCGATCACCCTGCCGTAATCGTCAGCCGCAACGCACAGCTCGAGCACGACCGTGCCGTCGTCCTCCTCGAACTGCTCGACCGCGACCGCGTCAGGATCATCGACGAGACCTTCGGCGAGGTACTCCAACAGCCGCCTGGGGTTCTCGCTGGCCATCGTCTACCCCACGCCTCTAGGGCCTGGCGTTGATGCCCTGGATGCGCAACAGCTTGCGGACGGTGTCCGACGGCTGCGCGCCTCGCGCCAGCCAGCTGCGTGCACGCTCCTCGTCGATCACGATCGTCGACGGCTCCGTCTGCGCGTTGTAGTGACCGATCGTCTCGATCACGCGGCCATCGCGCGGGGAGCGCTGGTCGGCCACGACCACACGCCATATCGGGTCCTTCTTGCCGCCCACTCGCGTGAGCCTGAGCCTGACTGCCACGGTTTCCTCTCTGCTGCTTGACGGGAACTGCCGGTGGGACTGTGCGAGAGAGCTTAGACGGTGCGCGCCGCCGAGGCGGCCGCGGCGGGTGGGTGTGACCGGCGCGCCGCGCGCGTGCGCCCCCGCCCGTGCTGCTCTATGCTTGCGCCGGCGCAAGCGATGAAGCCGACTCGACTCCCAGCTCTCGTTCTCGTCGTGCTCGCCCTCGCGGGCAGCTCGTCGCTCGCGCTGGCCTCGGGCACCGCGCGCGACGGGAAGTACAGCGGCTCCGTCGGACCGGGCTATCCGATCAGCTTCCGCGTCGATGCCAACGGCACGGTCGTCAAGAACCTCGACGTGGCAATCGAGGCGACCTGTCAGCCGGGGGCCGGTGACGTCGCACCGGTGTATCACTTCGGCCAGGCCAGGATCGAGCACGACAAATTCAGCGGCTCGACCTCGGAGGGGTTGGGCACGACGGTCTCCAACGTGGTGCACATCAGCGCCAGCCTCAGCGACGGCAAAGCGACGGGCGAGGTGAGCGACAGGGCGAGCATCACGAGCCTGCCCACCTGCACGGAGACCGAGCCCTTCACGGCCAAAGTCAAGTAGGCCCGCGCGCCGGGCCGGCGGCGCGCTGGTGAGACTCAGCGCGCGCCGCGCATCAGCGCGCCGATGTCGGGCATCTTGCCGCGCCCGACCTGGCGCATGACCTTGCGCATCTGGCCGAACTGCTTGACCAGTTTGTTGACCTGCTGGACGTTGGTGCCCGAGCCACGCGCGATGCGCAGGCGGCGCGAGCCCTTGATCAGCTCGGGCCGGCGGCGCTCCTCGGGCGTCATCGAGAGGATGATCGCCTGGATCCGGTCGAGCTCGCGTTCGTCGAGCTTCATGTTCTGCAGCTGGTGGCCGGCGAAGCCGGGGATCATCCCAAGGATGCTCGTCAGCGGACCCATTTTGCGCACCATCTTCAGCTGGTCGAGGAAGTCGTCGAGCCCGAACTCGTTGCGGCGCAGCTTGCGCTCGAGCGCCAGCGCGTCGCTCTCGTCGAACTGCTGCTCGGCCTTCTCGATCAGGCTGAGCACGTCGCCCATGCCCAGGATCCGCTGAGCCATGCGGTCGGGATGAAAGCGTTCGAACTGATCGAGCTTCTCGCCGGTGGAGGCGAACAGGATCGGCTTGCCGGTGACGGCCTTGACCGAAAGCGCCGCGCCGCCGCGCGCGTCGCCGTCGAGCTTGCTCATGATCACGCCGTCGAACTGCACCGCCTCGGCGAAGCTCTCGGCGACGTTGACCGCGTCCTGGCCGGTCATCGCATCGACGACCAGCAGCACGTCGTGCGGTTTGACGGCGTCGCGAATCCGCACCAGCTCGGCCATCAGCTGCTCGTCGACGTGCAGACGCCCGCTGGTGTCGACGATCAGCACGTCCTTGCCCTCTTCGCGCGCGCGCCCCAGCGCCCACGTGGCGATCTCTACGGGATCGCGGTCAGTGCCTTGCTCGTAGACCTCGGCGCCAGCCTGCGCGCCGACCTTGACGAGCTGCTCGACCGCCGCCGGGCGGTAGACGTCGCACGCGGCCACCGCCACGCTCGAGGAGTGCTCTTCGCGCAGGTAGCGCGCGAGCTTGGCCGTGGCGGTCGTCTTGCCCGAGCCCTGCAGCCCCGCCATCAGGATCACGGTCGGCGGTCGCGGCGAGAAGCTGAGGCCAGCGCTGGCGCCGCCCATCAATGCGGTCAGCTCCTCGGCCACGATCTTCACGACCTGGTGGCCGGGGTTCAGCCCCCCGATCACGTCCGCCTCCAGGCAGCGCTCCTTCAGCTGTGCGGTGAACTGCCTGACGACCTTGAAGTTCACGTCCGCCTCGAGCAACGCGAGGCGGATCTCGCGCATGGTCGCGTCGACGTCCTGTTCGGTCAGGGTTCCGTGCTGGCGCACGTCGGCCAGCGTCCCCTGGAGTTTCTCAGCGAGGGAGTCGAACATCAGGCTTGATTCTCGCAGCCGCCGCGCCCGGCTCCCGGCACGGCGGCGCGGATGGGTACTCGGGTGTTCGGGTCAGTCCTCGTGCCCGGCCGGCGGCGCGGGCGGGCGCACGCGCGCCGGCGGCGCCGGCGCAGCGCCGTCGAGACGGCCCTTCAGCGCCTCGCCGATGCCGCCGAAGGCCTCGGCGAACTCGGAGGGAACCACGAACACCTTGTTCGAGTCGCCTTCGGCGAGCTGCGGGAGCATCTGCAGATATTCGTAGCTGAGCAGCGCCCGGTCGGGTTTGCCCTCGTGGATCGCTTTGAAGACCGTGTCGATCGCCTTGGCTTCGCCCTCGGCGCGCAGGATCGCCGCCTGGCGCTCGCCCTCGGCGGTCAGCACCGCCGCCTGCTTGGCGCCCTCCGCCGTCAGGATCTGCGACTGCTTCTCGCCTTCGGCGGTCAGGATCGCCGCGCGCCGGTCACGCTCGGCGCGCATCTGCTTCTCCATCGCGGTCTTGATGTCCGGCGGCGGGTCGACCGACTTGATCTCGACCCGGTTGATCCGGATCCCCCACTTGCCGGTCGCCTCGTCGAGCACGGTGCGCAGCTCGGCGTTGACGTTCTCGCGCGAGGTGAGCGTGGCCTCTAGCGTGAGCCCGCCGATCACGTTACGCAGCGTCGTCACCGTCAGCTGCTCGATCGCCTGCAGCGGGTTGGCGATCTCATAGGTCGCCGAGCGCGGGTCGGTGATCGTGAAGTACAGGACCGTCTCGATCCCCACCACCACGTTGTCCTCGGTGATCACCGACTGCGGCGAGAAGTTCACCACCTGCTCACGCAGGTCGACGAGCGGACGCACCCGGTCGATGAACGGCGTGACGATCGTCAGGCCCGGCTCCAGCGTGCGGCTGTAGCGGCCAAGCCGCTCGACCACTCCCGCGCGCGCCTGGGGAATCACGCGAATCGTGCGCGCGGCCACCACCAGGGCGAACAGCACGATCACGATGACGACGATGAGAACGGCCATGGGTTCCTTTCAGTGCATGACGAGCGCCGTAGCGCCCCTTATCTCTACAACCTCAACGCGCTCGCCGACGTCGATCACCTCGTCTTCGTCGTAGCTGCGTGCGGTCCACACCTCGCCGTTATCGATCTTCACGCAGCCGACACCCTCGTTGTTGGCGATTCGCTCGAGCACCATCGCGCGATGGCCGACAAGCGCTGCGGCACCTGTCCGGATCGCGGGCGGCAGCCGCCGGTGCCGCCGCGCGACCGGGCGCAGACCGCCGAACGAGACCGCCGAGGCCAGCGCGAACACGGGCACGACCACCGGCAGGCCGAGCCCGGCGACGCTCACCACCGCCGCGAGCGCGGCGCCGACCGCGAACGGCAGCAGGTACAGGCCACCGGTGTGCATCTCGCCGAGGCCGAGAATGCAGGCTGCGACCACCCACAGGATCCAATCCATACCTTCAGACTACCCCTCCTGGTCGCGGCCAGGTGCGGTTTGCGGTGATCCCTACTCCGCGATCAGCGCGCGCGCGAACTCCTCGGGGTCGAACGGGCGCAGGTCCTCGACCGACTCGCCGACGCCGATCAGCTTGACCGGCAGCTCGAGCTCACGCGCGATCGCAAGCGCGATGCCGCCGCGCGCGGTGCCGTCGAGCTTGGTCAGCACCACGCCGCTGACCTCCGCCACCTCGGCGAACAGCCTGGCCTGGCGCAGCCCGTTCTGGCCGGTGGTCGCATCGAGCGTCAGCAGCGTCTCGTGCGGCGCTCCCTCCAGCTGCCGCGCGATCACGCGCCTGACCTTCGCGAGCTCGCCCATCAGATCGTCCTGGGTGTGCAGGCGTCCTGCCGTGTCGACGATCACCACGTCGATGCCCCTGGCGCGCGCCTGGGCGACCGCATCGAACGCCACCGCGCCGGGATCTGAGCCGGCGGGCCCGGTGACGATCTCACAGCCGGCGCGCTGCGCCCAGCCTTCGAGCTGCTCGGCCGCCGCAGCCCTGAACGTGTCCGCTGCGGCCAGCAGCACGCTGCGTCCGAGCTGCTCGTGCAGGTGCCATGCGAGCTTGCCGATGGTCGTCGTCTTGCCGGTGCCGTTGACGCCCACGGCCATGATCACGGTGGGCTGCGGGCGGATGTCGATGCGGGCGTCGCCGACCCTGGCGGTCTGCGCCAGCAGCTCGATCAGGCGCTCGCTGAGCGCCTGCCCACCCTCGAGCTTGCCTTCCGATGCTTCGGCCTCGAGCGTCGCCACCACCGACGCGGTCGTGCTCGCGCCGACGTCAGCCATGATCAACGCCTCCTCCAGGCGTTCCCAGGTCTGCTCGTCGAGCACGCCGAACAGCGTCGCCTGGATCTCCGAGCCGAGCGCCTGGCGCGTCTTGGCCATGCTCTCGCGCAGGCGCCGGAACAGCCCACCGCGCTGGCGTCGCTCAGGCTCGCCGACGCCCTCCGCTCCAGCGTCGCCGGGGCGATCGCTATCGCCGGTTATGAACAGTTCGCTCCAGTCGCGGGCCACGGGGCGCGCGACGATAGCAGCGCTCGCTCAGGCGACCTCGGCCACGGCGGCGACCGCGTCCGGCTGCTCGACCGCGTCGGGCTCCGCCTCTTCGGATGGCAGGCTGCGCGAGAGCACCTTGGAGACGCCGTTCTGGCCCATCGAGACGCCGTACAGCCAGTCGGCGGCCTCCATCGTGCGTTTCTGGTGGGTGATCACGATGAACTGCGCGCGGCCGGAATAGCGCCGCAGCAGCGTCAGGAAGCGATCGAGGTTGAGGTCGTCGAGCGCCGCCTCGACCTCGTCGAGGATGTAGAAGGGACACGGTCGCGCGAGGAACACCGCGAACAGGAACGCGAGCGCCGTCATCGACTTCTCGCCACCGGAGAGCAGCGTCAGGCGCTTGGTCGACTTGCCCGCCGGGGTGATCTCGATCTCGACGCCGGGGAGCTGCTCCTCCTCGGGGCTGCGCGCCTCGGCCTCGCTCTCGGCCTCCGCGGCGGCCTCGGCGGCGTCGGCGTCCTCCTCGGCCGGCAGCGGCTGGCCACCCAGCACCGGCCTCGGCGCCTGCTCGTCGTGGACGAGGCGCAGACGACCGGAGCCGCCGGGGAACACGTCGCCGACCAGCTCCTCGAAGTTGCGTGCGGCCGCCGTGAAGGTCTCCTCGAAGGTCTCCTCGATCTGGCGGTCGGTTTCGCGGATGACCGAGCGCAGCTCGCGTAGCGCGGTCTCGAGGTCGCTGCGCTGGCTCTCGAGCTCCTCGACGTGCGCGATCGCCTCCGCGTACTCGTCCTTGGCGAGCGGGTTGACGGGTCCCAACTGCTCGCGCCGGCGCGTCAGGCGCTCTACCCGTGCCTGCAGCGAGGCCACCTCCTCCTCGCCCAGCGGCTCCGGCTCGGCGACATCGGCGCTGGGCTCGGCGGCGTCGGCGCGCGCCTCGGCGCCCTCCCCATCCTCCGCAGGGCTCTGAGGCGCAAGACCGAGCCGCTCGCTGACGCTCGCGAGCTCGAGCTCTGCCTCGCTGGCGCGGTCGCGCAGTCGCTGCGCCGCGACCTCGGCCTCGGTCACCGCCTCGCCCAGGCTTCGCAGCGTCGACTGGATCTCAGCCTCCTCGGCAGCACACGCGCGCAGCGTCGCGGCCATCTCCTCGCCGGCCTGGCGATCGCCGGCGAGCTCGCGCTCGAGCACCGAGACGCGCTCTTGGACCGCCACAGCGGTGCTGGCGAGCACCGCCGCCAGGCGCTGTGCGCGCGGCGTCACCGCGGTGTCGGCCGCATGCTGTGAGCGCAGGCGCTCGATCCGCGCCAGCAGCTCGAGGCGTTCGCGCTCGCGGCGCTCGCCCTGCCGGCGCTCGGCCGCAAGCTCGCCCTCGAGCTCGGCCATCCTGACCGCCAGCGCGCCCTGCGCGGGGGCCGCGCGGCGCTGCTCGATCAGCCACTCCGTGCGCCGCCGCGCCTCAGCCGCCTCAGCCTGGTGGCGCTCAGCCACGCGCAGCGACTCCTCTGCGCCGACGCGCGCCTCATCGGCGAGGCGAACCTCCTCCAGCGCGCTCTCACTCGCCGCGCGCGCGGCATGCTCGGCCTGCGCCGTCAGCTCGGACTGCGCGATCAGCCGATCGCGTTCGTTGCGACGCGCGAGCACCCGCTCGCTGCCGCCTTCGCTGAGCTGGCGCACCTCGCCCCAGGAGGCGAACCACACGCGCCCCTGGCGGGTGACGGCGATGCCTTCGAAGCTCCCTGACAGCTCCTCCAGGCGCTCCACGACCCATGCGTCCGCGAGCAGCCGTGCAGCCAGCGCGAGCACCGGCTCGGGACCGCTGAGCAGATCGAGCAGCCGCAGCGCCCCCGCCGTCGGCTCGGTGTGCGCCGCCGGCGCCACCGCGTCGTTACCGGCGATCGCGGCCAGCAGCGCGGTGCCGCCATCGGGACCGGCTCGGTCGAGCAGCGCCTCGGCACCGGAGACGTCCTCTACGAGCGCCGCGTCCAGGCGACCGCCCAGGGCCGCAGCCAGCGCCAGCTCGTAGCCGTCCTTGACGCGCAGTTCCTCGCTGAGCGCCTTCGGCGCACCGGCCTCGTCCCCGCCGACGCGCACATGGCCGCGCAGGAACTGGTTGGCGGCGGCGAGCTCCGCGCCGACGCGCGCGGACTCGCGACGCGTGTTCTGGACCGCCTGCTCGGCCTCGCGCAAGCGCTCACGCGCCTGCTGGGACTGCGTATCTGCCTGCTCGCGCGCCGCGCGCGCAGCGGCCACCTCGCTCGCGCTGCGCGCCACGAGCTCGAGCTGCTGCTCATGCGTGGCGGCCAACTCGGCGAGCTCGCGCTCGATCTCCTGCTCGCGACTGCCGTGGATCTCGGCAAGCTCGGCTTCGAGCGCGGTGATGCGGTTCTCGCTGACCGCGGCCTCCGGTGCCTGAGCCTCCTCGACGTTCACGTCGGAGAGCGACTGCAGCTCGAGCGCGGCGCGCTCGATCCTGCGGGCGAGCGTCTGCGCGCTGGAGCCCACCTGCTCGGCGCGCAGCGCAAGGCGCTCGTGCGCTGAGCGCGCGCCGTAGAGCAGCCGCGAAAGGGCATCGTGGCGCGCAGCACGCTCCGCGAGCGCACGCTCGGCGGCTCCGCGCCGATCGATCGTCTCCTGCAGCCGACGCTCGATCTCCGCGCGCGCCGTGCGCGTCTGCCCGACGCGCGCCTCGGCGCCCTCGAGCTCCAGACGACAGCTGCGGAAGTCCTCGCGCGCGAGCTCCAGGCGCGCCTGCAGGATCTGCGCCTCCAGGCGCTCGTGCAGCTCTGCCGCTTCGGCCTGGCGCTTGAGCGGGCGCAGGCGGCTGCGCGCCTCGCGCTCGACGTCCAGCGCGCGGTCGAGGTTCTCCTGGGTGCGCTCGAGCTTCAGCTGCGCGCGCCGGCGGCGCTTGCGGTGCTTGCCCAGGCCAGCCGCCTCCTCGATCAGCAGCCGGCGGTCGCGCGGCTTGGAGGTCACGATCGCATCGACCCGCCCCTGCGAGATCACCGAGTGGGTCTCCTTGCCCAGGCCCGTGTCGGAGAGCACCTCGATCACATCGGTCAGGCGGCAGCGCGCGCCGTTGAGCTTGTATCCGCCCTCGCCGTTTCGGTCCAGGCGCCGCACGATCGAGATCTCGCTCAGCGGCAGGTCGACCGTGCCGTCGGAGTTGTCGAGCACGATCTCGACCTCTGCAGCGCTGCGCGGCTGCACGCCGCGCCCACCGCCGAAGATCACATCCTGCATCGACTGGCCGCGGATCGCCAGCGGCGACTGCTCGCCCATCGCCCACAGCACCGCGTCGGTGACGTTGGACTTGCCCGAGCCATTCGGCCCGACGACGACGCTGACCCCCTGACCGAAGTCCAGCCGCGTGCGGTCGGGGAACGACTTGAAGCCGTTCAGCGTCAGCGACTTCAGGCGCATGCCGTGATCCCGGTCATTCGCTCGCCAGCCGATCGACGGCCACACGCGCGGCCTCCTGCTCGGCGTGCTTCTTGCTCCTGCCGCTGCCGCTGCCGAGCTCGCGACCGTCCGATCGCGCGAGCACCGTGTAGGTGCGCTCGTGTGGCGGACCGTCCTCGCCGGTTACCTCGTAGCTGACCTCCGCGCCACGGCGCGCCAGCAGCTCCTGCAACGCCGACTTGAAGTCCACGGGATGCTCGAGCGCGCCCTCGATCTCCGGGGCGAACGCCTCGACCACCGCCTCGGCCGTGCGCGCATACCCGGCGTGCAGGTAGCACGCACCGATCACGGCCTCGATCACCGACGCGAGCACACGCTCGGTCTCCACCAGCGCGGCCGCGCTCTCGCGCACGCCCTCCGGCGCCGCCGCACGTAGCCGCGCGGGCAGCTCCAGGCGCTCGGCGACCGCCCGGCAGGAGACGCCGGAGACCGCCTGCGCGCGGATCTTCGTGAGTCGTCCCGCGCCGAAGCGGTCGGCCTCCAGACGCGGGTACAGATAGGCGGTGACCGCCAGCGCCAGGACGCTGTCGCCGAGGAACGCCAGACGCGTGTAGGAGCCGCTCGGGCTCTGGCTCCATGAGGCGTGCGTGAACACCTGGCGCGCAAGCTCCTGGGGCAACTCGTCCAGCAGCTCGCCCAGCAGCATCAACGTTCCTCATCGACGGTCCCGTCGTGGGCGATCACGAAATCCACCGCCGCGCCCACCGTCAGGATCTGCGCGGCCTGCTCGTCGGACATGCGCACCCCGTAAGTGTCCTCGAGCTCCTGCACGAGCGTGTACAGGTCCAGTGAATCGGCCTCCAGATCCTCCTTGAAGCGGGTGCTCTCGAGGATTGCCTGCGGTTCGACATCCAGCTCGTCGGCCAGGTGGGTCTGGATCAGGTTGAGAACTTGCTCGCGGGTCATTGCGCCTGCGGCAGGCTAGCGGCCGACGCGGACATGGGCGCGCGCTTGAGCGCACCTGCCTGCTCGAGCGCCGCGTGCGTCTGCGCGACGATGTCCTCGCGCGCGCCGCGATCGGCGCGCAGGATCGCGCCCGCGAAGCCCGCGCGCTTGAAGCGCCCATGCGGCACCACCCCCAGCCGGCGTAGCCCCAGCAGGTAGGCGCCTCCATTGGCTTCAGGGTCGATCTCCGCGCGAAAGCCGCCGAGCGCGCCGCGCAGCAGCAGCCCGCCGAGCTTTGCCTTGCCGGAGGACATCGCCGCGGTGCGGATCGCACCGAGCATCGTCTGCGAGACACCCTCCATCAGCTTCAGGGCGATATTCCCGGTGAAGCCGTCGGTGACGATCACATCGGCCTTGCCGGAGACGACATCACCGCCCTCGACGTTGCCGACGAACTCGAACGCATCGAGGCCCTCCCGGGCGTTCATCATGCGCTCGCGCAGCTCGGCGTGGACCTCAAGCACGAGCGCGCTGCCGCGCTCGGGCTCCTCGCCGTTGGACAGCAGCCCGACTCGCGGCATGGGCACCCCGAGCACCGTGCGCGCGAGCGCGGCGCCCATGAACGCGAACTGCACGAGGTGCTCCCGGCGCGCCTCCGCGCTGGCGCCGACGTCCAGCAGCGTGACCGGATGCTCGGGCACGGGCAGCGGGATCGCGAGCGCCGGACGATAGATGCCGGGCGCGCGTTTGATGTTGAAGGTGCCTGCGGCGAGCGCCGCGCCGGTGGCGCCGGCGCACACCAGCGCCTGCGCCCGGCCCTGCGCAACCGCCTGCGCGGCCTGCACGATCGAGGCCTCGGGAGTGCTGCGAGCGGCCTTCACCGGGTCCTCGGCCTTGGCGATCGAGACCGGCGCATCGACGATCTCGACACCCGGGACCGGCTCCCCGAGCTCGTCGGCCGGGCCGAACAGCAGCACCCGCGCGCCCTGGCCGGCAGCGATCGCCGCGCCCGCCGCCACCTCCGCCGCGCCGAGGTCGGCACCGTTGCAGTCCACCGCGATCACCGGCGCTTGGCGCTCGCCCGCGGGTGACCGGGAAGACGCAGCCCCTGGCGTCACTGCCCGCTAGTCGTGGTCGTGATCGTGATCGTGATCGTGCGCTCCAGGCGTCACGATCTCGCGGCCCGCGTAGGTGCCGCACACCGGGCAGACCCGGTGTGGCCGGCGCGGGCTGTGGCACTGCGGGCACGCGTTGACTGCGGGCGCGCCGATCTTGTGATTCGCACGCCGCTTGGCTGTGCGGCTGTGCGATTGCTTTTTCTTGGGGACGGCCATCGGTCGGGAAGGCTAGCAGGGCGAGACAGCGCGCAATCGGCGGCCAGCTCGCTATTCGAGCTTCAGCTCCCGCAGCTTTGCCCAGCGCGGGTCGGGCTCGAGCTCGTGGTGATGCTCCGCGGGCGCCTCGTTGAGGTCGACCGCGCAGATCGGGCACAGGCCCGCACAGTCCTCACGGCAGAGGATCTTCACCGGCATCGCCAGCGCGAAGGCGTCACGGGCCCAGCCCGCGAGGTCGAGCGTCTCATCGTGCACATAGGGGCTGTCGAGCTCGTCGCCGCCGCCTGGCCGATCGACCTCGCGCGCCTCGACCTCCACCAGCGGGCTGGCCTGCTTCAGGCAGCGCATGCACGGCCCGACGACGTGCGCGGAGAAGCTGAGGCGCAGCGCGTAGCCGCCGCCGCTCATGCGCGAGACGCCCAGCTCGACCGGCACCTGGCGCGGCTCGGCGACATAGCGCTCGCTGCCGAGCGTCAGCGGCTCGACCGGCGTGTGCAACTCCAGCCGGCGACCCTCGCCGGGGCTCAGCCGCAGGCCGGCGAGGTCGAAATCGTGGGTCTCGGTAGCCATCACATCCAGGCTAGCGAGACCGGCCCGGCGCGCTAAGAGCGCGTGCGCAGCTCGCGCTTGAGGATCTTGCCGGTGGCGTTGCGCGGCAGCTCCTGCACGAACACGACCTCGCGCGGGGCCTTGAAGCGGGCAAGGTTCTCCTTGACGTAGTCCTGGACCTCCTGCTCGGTCAGGCTGTTGCCGTTGCGGGGCACCACGAACGCCTTCAGCCGCTGGCCGAACTCCGGGTCATCGACGCCCACGACCGCGACCTCTTCGATCTGATCGTGGTCCGCGAGCAGGTCCTCGACCTCCCGCGGGAACACGTTCTCGCCGCCGCTGACGATCATTTCGTCGTCGCGGCCCTCCACGAACAGCCGTCCTGCGCCATCGAGGCGCCCGACATCGCCGGTGCGCATCATCCCGCCCACGATTTCCTTGCCGCCACCGTCGGTGTAGCCCTCGAACTGGAACTCGTTGGCGACGAAGATCCGGCCGACCTCGCCGCGCGGCACCTCGTGGCCGTCCTCGTCGAGCAGCTTCACGATCGTGCCAAGCGGCGGACGCCCGGCCGTCCCGGGCGCGGCGCGCAGGTCCTCGGGCGTGGCGATCGTCGCCCAGGCGACCTCGGTCGAGCCGTAGAGGTTGTAGAGCACGTCGCCGAAGGTGTCCATCACCCGCGTCGCGAGCTCACCCGGCAGCGCTGAGCCGCTGACGGCGATCACCTTCAGGCAGCTGAGGTCATAGCCCGAGATCGTCTCTGCCGGCAGCTCGAGTATCCGCTGCAGCATCACCGGCACCACCACCAGCGCGCTCGCCCGGTGCTGCGCGATCGCCTTCAGCGTCTGCTCCGGGTCGAACTTCCTGCGCAGCACGAGCGTCGAGAGCAGCGGCAGGCTCAGCAGGAAGTGCGCGTAGCCCCATGAGTGGAACATCGGCGCGGCGATCATCGTGGTCTCGCGCGCCTTCAGCGGGATCTTCGAGAACAGCGCGGCGGCGGGCTCGACGGAGTCGCTCTGCGGGCGCGCGGCGCCCTTCGGCGTGCCGGTCGTCCCCGAGGTCAGGATCACGATCCGGCCTTTGCCCGCGGGCGGCGCGAGCTCAGAGCGCTCGCCGCGCGCGATCAGTGCCTCCAAGCTCGGCGCGGCGTTGGCCGACGGCGGGTGCTGCGCGTCGGGGTCCTGCCAGGCGACGAACCGCAGCCTGCCGGCAGCGCCGGCACCGATGAGCGGCGCGAACTCGTCGTCGTAGACCACCGCGACCGGGTCCTCGCGCGCGAGCACGTCGGCGATCTGCGGGCCGGCAAAGGCGGTGTTCAGGTACAGCGCGCCGGCGCCGAGCTTGGAGCACGCGACCGTCGCCTCGATGAAGCCGCGGTGGTTACGGCACATGATCGCCACGCCGTCGCCCTCTGAGATGCCGGCCTTGCGCAGCTCGTGCGCGAGCGCGTTGGTGCGCAGATGCAGCTCCGCGAAGCTGAGCACGCCGAGCTCGTCGATCAGCGCGGCGCGCTGCGGGTGTCGCGCCGCCGCGCTCGAGTACGCACCGGCGGGCGTCGCGCCCCAGCGGCGTAGCGCGACCAGCGACACCAGCACCCGGTCCGGGCGCAGCGGCTCGAACATGCCGGTGTCGATCAGCGCCCTGGCGACCTTCAGCTTGTGCCTGGCCGCACGCGTGGCGATTTGCGCGTTCACGGATCGACCTTAACGAAAAGCGGCGCGCAACATGCGAGTTTGCGCGGTCGCGTCCTAGCTGACTTCAGCTGGCTCGTCCTTGCCCTGCAGGCGCTCGCGCCCGCGCTGAACCGCCGCGATGAACTTCGAAAGGTTGACCTCGAGCGTGTTGAGGATCTCATCGGCGTAGTCCTCCGCGCCGAGCCTGATCTCGCGCTCACGGGCACGGGCGTCCTCGACGATGTCCTCGGCGGCGCGCTCGGCCTGCTTGGTGACCTCCTCCTCGCCGACCAGGCGCTCCTGACGCTCGCGCGCGTCCTTGATGATCCGCTCGGCCTCCTTCTTGGCCTCCGCGAGCATCTCCTGGCGCTCCTTGACGATCCAGCGCGCCTGCTTGATCTCCTCGGGGATCGTCGCGCGCATCTGATCGAGGATGTCGTAGATCTCCTCCTTGTCGACCCGCACGGAGTCGCTCAGCGGGATCGTCTTGGCGTTGTGCACCAAGTCGTCGAGCTTGTCTATGAGTACTAGGACATCCATTTTTGCTGGTTACCTCCACCGGGCTTCCGGCCCGGGTACACATGGTTTCGTCAGCGTCTCAGCTCTTCCTGCAACCGCTTGGCCACCTCTTGGGGGACGAGATCGTCGATCTTGCCTCCAAATGTGGCGAGCTCCTTGACGCCGCTCGATGACAGGAAACTGTACTGCGGTGAGGCCATCAGGTAAACGGACTCGATCTCGGGATCCTGGCGACGGTTGAGTTGGTTCATCTCCAACTCGTACTCGAAGTCGGAGATCGCTCGCAGGCCCTTGACGATCGCCTTCGCGCCGATGCTCCTGGCGAAGTCCACCACGAGCGTCGAGAACGGCTCGACGCGCACGCCCTCGAGGTCGGCGAGCGCGCGTTCGACGAACCCCAGGCGCTCCTCGATGCCGAACAGCGCGCTGCTCTTGCGCACCGAGCGATTGACGACCGCGACGACGACTTCCTCGTACAGTGCGGCCGCGCGGCGGATCACATCGAGGTGGCCGTTTGTGATCGGGTCATACGAGCCCGGGCAGACAGCTATCGATTTCCGTACTGGGGTCATTGGTAGCGATGGATTGTGATCGATGTGTCCCCGTAGCGCTTGTGCCGCTCGAGCTGGAGATCGCCTGCCCCCGTGGGGAGCAGCTCCAGCGGAGCTCGGCGGTCGCTCTCGATTACGACGCGCGCGCCCTGGCTCAGCAGCGTCGGCAGGATCGCCGATAGCTGTGGACCCCACCGATCGCCAGCCGGGGACTCCGACGTCGATGATGCTGGTCGCGCCCGCCCGTACGGAGGGTCGATGAAGACGAGATCGTATGTCTCCTGGCGACTCGCTGCGCCGCGCAGGGCATCGAGCGCATCCGCGCGGCGCACCTCGAACAGCTCAGGATCGATCGCGAGCGTTGTCAGATTCCCGCCCAGGACCTTCACGACGCCCGCATCGCGCTCGACGAACACCGCCCGCTGCGCGCCTCTGGAGAGCGCCTCGATGCCGAGCGCGCCGGTGCCTGCGAACAGGTCGAGCACGACCAGCCCCTCGACGTCGCCGAGCATCGCGAACACGGCCTCCTTGACACGGTCGGAGGTCGGTCGCGTGACCCTTCCCGCGGGCGCCCGCAAGCGCCTACCGCCGAGGCGTCCAGCTATCACCCGCATGGCGAGAACCGTAACGTCTGTCAGGCGGGGATCGGCGCGGGCGCCTGGCCACCGAGCTGGCGCTCGAGCGCGCTCGCCAGCAGCGCGTGCTCCGGCGAGCGCAGCTCGGGGTCGGCCCCGAGGATCGACTCTGCGCGCGAGCGCGCGAGCTCGAGCAGCCCGGCATCCTCGGGCAGGCGCGCCACGCGGAACTGCCCGAGCCCGGACTGACGCGTGCCGACCAGCTCGCCCTCCTTGCGCATCGCGAGGTCGATCTCGGCCAGGCGGAAGCCGTCGGCGTGGCGCACGAGCGCGGCGAGACGCCCGGAACTCGGCGGCCCGACGAGCAGGCAGTGCGAGCGATGCTCGCCGCGCCCGACACGGCCGCGCAGCTGGTGCAGCTGGGAGATGCCGAAGCGCTCGGCGTTCTCGATCAGCATGACCGTCGCGTTGGACACGTCGATCCCGACCTCGATCACGGTCGTGGCCACGAGCACGTCGGCCTCGCCGGAGGCGAACGCGGCCATCGCCTCCTGCTTCTCGCGCGGGCGCATGCCGCCGTGCAGCAGCGCCAGCCGATGGCCGGCGAGCTCGCCCTCGCGCAGGCGCAGCAGCTCCGCGCTCGCGGCTCGCAGACCGAGATCCGCCGAGGAGCCGGCCAGCTCGCGGCTCTGATCCGCGACGCTCGCCGGCGTCTGCTCCGCCTCGTCTATCAGTGGGCACACGACGTATGCCTGGCGCCCGGCGGCCAGCTCCGCGCGCAGCTGCTCATAGGCGTGCGCGCGCTCCTGCTCGCCTGAGACCAACCGCGTCTCGATCGGTTGGCGACCGCGGGGCAGCTCGTGCAGCGCGCTCGTGTCGAGGTCGCCGTAGCGTGCGAGCGCGAGCGTGCGCGGGATCGGCGTCGCGGTCATGTGCAGCACGTGCGGCACCTGGGGAGAGCTGCCGTCCGCTGTGGCGTGGTCGCGCTCGCCGAGCGCCGCGCGCTGGCGCACCCCGAAGCGATGCTGCTCGTCGATCACCGCGACCGCGAGCGAGTTGAACACGACGTCGGGCTCGATCAGCGCGTGCGTGCCGACGATCAGCGACAGCTCGCCGCTTTCGAGCTTGCCAAGGATGTCCCGGCGGCGGCCGGCGGGCGTCGAGCCGGTCAACAGCGCCGCGCTGACCGGCTCCGCGCCCAGCAGCTGCTGAATCGTCGCGAAGTGCTGCTCGGCGAGCGTCTCGGTGGGCGCCATCAGCGCCGCCTGGCATCCGTGCCCGATCGCCTGCAGCATCGCGTACAGCGCGACCACGGTCTTGCCGCTGCCCACCTCCCCCATCAGCAGGCGCTGCATCGGCGCCGCTCGCTGCAGGTCCTCGGCGATCACATCGATCGCCCGGCGCTGATCGCCGGTGAGCGTGAACGGCAGCCCGTTCTCCAGCCAGCGCTCGCCGAGCGCGTCGCGATCGGCGAGCACCGCGGCGCCCGTGCGCGCCCGGCGCGCCGCACGGCGGCGCAGGAACAGCAGCTGCGTCAGCAGCAGCTCCTCGAACGCCAGCCGGCGGCGGCCCAGCTCGAGGTCTTGCGCCAGGCGCGGGAAGTGCATCGCCGCCAGCGCACTGGCACGGTCGGGCAGCTCGGCCGCGACGCGGGTCGCCGCCGAGAGCGCCTCGACGACGTCGCCGAGCGCATCGCGCATCGAGTGCACGAGCGTCAGGATCTGCGTCGAGGTTACCCCCTCCCCCGCCGGGTAGTGCGCAACCGCATCGCTCTCGCCGGCGCTCGCCGTGGTCATGCCAGCGTCGGTGAGCTCGCCGGCGGCCTCCGCGCCGGGGGCGTGGTGGGCGACGCTGAAGCCACCGCGACCGTCGGCCTTGCCATGCAGCAGCAGCCGCGTGCCCACCGGGTAGCGCTCGACCAGCCAGGGCTGGTTGAAGAACGTCACGCGCATCGACCCCGTGGCATCGAACACGCGTGCTTCCACGAGCGGGCGCATACCCCGCCTGCGCACCGGCCGGGCGCTGATCGTGCGCACCTGCACCGCGACCGTCGCCTGCTCTCCGGCGCGCAGCGCCGCGACCGTTCGTGCCTCGCGGCTGTCGCTCGGCAGATGCTCGAGCAGGTCGCCGACGGTTTCCAGGCCGAGCGACTGCATCCCTGCGATCAGCTTCTTGCCCGAGACCTCCAGCGGCCTCTGCAACCTCGAGGGCCTCGGCCAGCGCACCGGCGCGCCGATCATCTGCTCGCGGCTGAGCTGTTCGGTAGAGGCGAACGCGTATGCCGCGTGGACCGCGTGTGCCGGCGCTCGAATGCGCTGTGGCCCGCTCAGCGCGGGTGCTTCCGGCGTATCGGGCTTGGTCGCCGGCATCCGCGGCCCATCATGATCGTCACGGCGGACACGCCGGGCCGAAGCGCTACTCGGCCGCCAGCAGCCACCAGTAGGCGGGCTGGCCGCCGTGGCGCAGCTCCAGCTCGACGCCGCCGTTGACCATGCCCTCGATCTCATCGAGAGCGAGCGGAGCACCCTCGCCGTCGAGCACGCTGATCAGTTCCGGCAGCCCCTCGCCGTTGCCCTCGGTCGCGAGCGTGTGCAACACGGCCTGGAGGGTCTCGCGCGGTTCACCCCAGGCGCGCACCTCGTCCTGCACGAAGCCGACCGCGTCGCCACGGCGAAAGCGCCCCTGGGCGTCGTCGCGCGCGGCCGGTGCGACCGCGCCGGTGCGCACGCGCTCGAGCGCCCGCGTCAGCGCCTGCGCGTTCTCCTCGACCGAGCGCTCCGGCGCGAGCGCGACGGCGGCGGCGAGGCCGGCCTGCTGGCTGGTGGTGCGAGCGACGTGCACCTGCTTGTCCGACAGCCGCGCGGCGTGTTCGGCGGCCATGATCACGTTCGCGCTGTTGGTCAACAGCACGACCTCCTCGCTCGGCACGTCGTGGATGCCGGCCAGCAGATCGTAGGTCGAGGGGTTCAAGGTCGGACCGCCGTCGATCGTGTGCACGCCGAGCTCCTCGAACAGCTGGCGCAGTCCCTCGCCGCTGACCACGGCCACCGCTGCACAGCGCACTTGACGCCCGGCAAGGCCCTGCAAGCCCGTGCCGGCGTCCTGCGCGCCGGCCGTCTCGTGAACGCCGAGGCGGCCTTCGCGCTCGGCCACCTGAACATGCATGTCCGCGACGTCGAGGTGCGATACGTCGCCGACGTCGGCGAACACGGCTGTGGCCAGCTCCGGCTGGTCGGTGTGCAGGTGGACCTTGAGCGTGCTCGGGTCCCCCACCACCAGCACCGAGTCGCCGAGCTGCTCGAGCGTGGCGATGAAGCGGTTCGGACGCAGGTCGCTGCCGGTGACCGCGAAGTTGGTGCAGAAGCGGTAGGTGCTGGAGCTGTGCTCGGGGTGGGTGATGCGCGCGGGCGCGTAGTGATCCAGCGGCGGCGGCTCCTCACCGCGCAGCGCCGCCACGACGCCGGCGAAGATGATCGTCAGCCCGTAGCCGCCGGCGTCCACGACGCCGGCGTCGCGTAGCGCCGCGAGCAGCTCCGGCCCACGCTTGACCGAGTCCTCGCCGGCCCGCACGGCGCGTTCGAGCGCGGCGGCGATCGCCTTGTCCTGCTCTAGCGGCTCGGTCGCGGGCCCGAAGCGCGGGCTCTCGGGGCCGTGGGCGAGGTCCGCCGCGATCTGGTGGGACATCTCGCGCGCCACCGTCAAGATCGTTCCCTCGGCAGGGTCGCGCACCGAGGAGTAGGCGCGGTCGGCCGCGTTGGCGAGCGCCGCGCCGATCAGAGTGGCGTCGATCAGCTGCCCAGGCCTCGAGACGAGCTCCTCGGCGGCGCCGCGGATCAGCTGCGAGAGGATCACGCCGGAGTTGCCACGTGCTCCCAGCAGCGCGGCGCGCGCAACCGACTGGACGATCTCGTCGCGTCCGATCTCATCGATCGTGCGGTGCTCGTCGCTGCCCTGCAGGCGGTCGAGCTCATCCAGCACGGCGCGCAGCGTCAGCGCCATGTTGTCGCCGGTGTCCCCGTCAGCTACGGGGAACACATTCAGGTCGTTGACCTCCTGGCGGCGCGATTCCAGATGAGCGAGCGCCCCCGCCACAGCCGCGCGGAAGCGGACCAGATTGGTATCCGTCACGGCGACAGGTCTATCAGCTTCGCCGGGTACTCCGCCGGACAGTGGACGGCGGTCGGGCGCTCAGACTGCCTTTGTTACCTTGCCGGCTTTGAGGCAGCGGGTGCAGACATAGACGCGCTTGGGCGCCTTGCCGACCAGGATCCGCACCTTCTGCAGGTTCGGATCGAAGCGCCGCTTGGTGGCGACCATCGAGTGGCTGCGGCTCTGGCCGAACGCCGGACCCTTGCCGCAGCTGTGACATACCTTTGCCATCCGCCGCAGTCTAGCCGCTCGCCTGGCCTTGCGCAGGAATGGCAAGCTCCGTCCGCAGCTCCGCCATCCTGATCACGGCCTCGGCGGCGTGGCGGCCCTGGTCGCGCTTGTCTCCGCCGGCGCGCGCGAGCGCCTGCTCCATCGTCGCGCAGGTGAGCACTCCGAAGGCGCACGGCACGCCGGTGTCCAGCTGCACGCTCATCACGCCGCGCGCGGCCTCGGAGCAGACGAAGTCGTAGTGGTCGGTCTCGCCCCGGATGACCGCGCCGAGGCAGGCAACGCCATCGAAACGCCCGCTGCCGGCGGCATAGCTCGCGCCGAGCGGCAGCTCGAACGCGCCGGGGACGTCGAAGACTTCGACCTCGGCGTCCTCCACCTGCGCAAACGCCGTCTGCGCGCCGCGCACCAGCCGCTCGGCGAGGTCCTCGTAGAAGCGCGCGACGATGATCGCGAACCTCACGAGTGCTCTCCGTGCAGCAGCTCCTCGTCGAGGTTCAGGCCCTGGTGGTGCAGCGTGTGACCCATGCGTTCGGCCTTGGTGCGCAGGTAGGCCTCGTTGTGCTCGTTGGGGGCATGCTCGATCGGGATCTGGGCGCTGACCGACAGGCCGTAGCCCTCCAGTCCCTTGATCTTCTTGGGGTTGTTGGTGAGGATCCGGATCGAGCTGAGCCCGAGATCGACGAGGATCTGGGCGCCGATGCCGTAGTCGCGCAGATCCGCGGGCAGCCCGAGGCGCTCGTTGGCTTCGACGGTGTCGAGGCCCTCCTCCTGCAGGCGGTAGGCGCGCAGCTTGTTGAGCAGGCCGATCCCACGCCCCTCCTGGGAGAGGTAGAGCAGCACCCCCTGGCCCTCGCGCTCGATCATCGCCAGCGCCGATTCCAGCTGCTCGCCGCAGTCGCAGCGAAGCGAGTGGAACACGTCGCCGGTGAGGCACTCCGAGTGCACCCGCACGAGCACGTCGGGCTGGCCGCTGACCTCGCCCTTGACGAGCGCAACGTGGTGCTTGTCATCGACCAGCGAGCGGTATCCGACCGCCTCGAAGTCGCCGAAGGTCGTCGGCAGCCGCGTCGCGACGACGCGTTCAACGAGCTTGTCGTGGCGGCGGCGGTAGGCGATCAGGTCGGCCACGGTGATCATGCTGAGCCCGTGCCGTGCGCAGTACTCGACCAGTTCCGGCACCCGCGCCATCGTGCCGTCGTCGTTCATCACCTCGCAGATCACGCCCGCCGGGTTCAGGCCCGCGAGCCGCGCGAGGTCGACCGCGGCCTCGGTCTGCCCGGCGCGCTCGAGCACACCGCCGGCGCGGCTCTTCAACGGGAACACGTGACCCGGCTGCACGAGGTCTCGGGGGCGACTCTCGGGATCGATCGCGACCTGGATCGTGTGGGCGCGATCGTGCGCGGAGATGCCGGTGGTGACGCCCTCGCGCGCCTCGACCGAGACCGTGAACGGGGTTTCGAACGGCGACTCGTTCTTGGCGGCCATCAGATCGAGCCCGAGCTCGTCGCAACGCTCGGCGGTCAGCGACAGGCAGATCAGCCCGCGCCCCTCCTTGGCCATGAAGTTGATCGCCTCGGGCGTGGCGAACTGCGCGGCCATCGTCAGGTCGCCCTCGTTCTCGCGGTCCTCGTCATCGCAGACCACCACCATCTTGCCCTGGCGAATGTCCTCGATCGCCTGCTCGATCGTCGCAAACGGGGTCATCGTCTCCGGCGTGCTCATGTTCTTACCTCCAGGAGTCGCTCGACGTGCTTGGCGAGGATGTCAACCTCGATGTTGACGAGCCCGCCCTCACACAGCTCGCCGAGGTTCGTGCGCTCGAGCGTCTCGGGGATCAGCGAGACGGAGAAGCCCTGCTCGTCGAGCGCGCTCACCGTGAGGCTGACGCCGTTGACGGCGACCGAGCCCTTCTCGACAAGGTAGCGCGCCAGCGACGGCTCGACGTCGATCTCCAGGACCCGCGCGAAGCCCTCCTCGCGCACGGCGCGAACGCTGCCGGTGCCATCCACGTGGCCCTGCACGACATGCCCTCCAAGGCGCCCATCGGCGCGCAGCGCGAGCTCGAGGTTGACGGGCGAGCCGGCGCGCAGGCGCCCGAGCGAGGAGCGCCTGAGCGTCTCGTTCATCGCCTGCGCCTGGAAGCTCTCCGCGCCAACGTCCAGCGCCGTCAGGCAGACGCCGTTGACGGCGATCGAGTCGCCCTGCTCGAGCTTGCCTGCGAGGTCGCTGCGGATCTCGATCCGCGCGCCCTCCCCGTTCTGCTCGAACGCGGTGACGTTGCCGAGGTCGGCGATCAGCCCCGTGAACATCTCACCACTCGCGCAGGCGGGCCGATATCAGCAAGTCGCCGCCGACGGATTCGCACTCGAAGCTGAGCGCGCGCAGCGCCTCGGAGATGCGCTCCACGCCTTCTCCCTCGAGCGGGTCGCGCGCGGCGCTGCCGCCGAGCAGCAGCGGCGCGAGGAACAGACGCAGTTCGTCGATCTCGCCGGCGTCGAGGAACGCTCCTGCCAGATGCGGGCCACCCTCGAGCAGCACCGAGGCGACGCCGAGCGCGCCCAGCTGATCGAGCGCTGAGCGCACGCGCGCGGGCTCGTTTTCGCCGGTTGCGACGATCACCTGCACCCCGGCTGCTTCGAGCGCGTCGGTGTCGGCACGCGCCGCCGCGCGCGAGGCGACAATCGTCAGCGGGATCTCGGCCGCGGCCGCGACCAGCTGGGAGCTGGTCGGCAGTCGCGCGAGCGAGTCGAACACCACCCGCCGAGGCTGCGCGCCGGGCTCGGCGGGCAGGCCGTCGGGGCGGGCGGTCAGCTGCGGGTCGTCGGCGAGCGCAGTGCCGATGCCGACGACGACGGCGTCGACGGCCGCCCGCCAGCGATGGGCGAGCTGGCGGCTGTGCTCGCCGCTGATCCACTGCGAATCCCCGGTGCGCGTTGCGACCTTGCCGTCCAGCGTCATCGCCGACTTGAACAGCACCCATGGGCGCCCGACACGGGCGTGCTTGCGAAACGCCTGGTTGAGCAGCCGCGCGCTGGCGGCGAGCTCGCCGTCGGCGATCACCACCTCGACGCCCTCGTCGCGCAGGATCCCGAGCCCGCGCCCGGAGGCCTTCTCGGTCGGATCGTCGGAGGCGACGACCACGCGTCCGATGCCGGCCTGCAGGATCGCCTCGGTGCACGGCGGCGTCTTGCCCTCGTGGCAGCACGGCTCGAGCGACACGTACAGCGTCGCCCCGGTCAGGTCGGCGAGGCCGCACGCCTCGATCGCGTTGACCTCCGCGTGCGCGGCGCCGTATTCCTGGTGCCAGCCCTCCCCCAGGATCTCCCCGTCGCGGGCAACGACGGCGCCGACCACCGGGTTGGGCTTGACCACGCCGGCACCGTTGCGCGCGAGCTCGATCGCGCGCTGCAGGTGCAGCTTGTCGGTATCGGTGCAACTAGGCATCAAGCTGAGGATAACCCGGTGCGGGCCCGATCCCTATGCGGTGCGGCAGCGGCCCCCGTGCAGCCGGTAGATCGTCATCTGTGGACCGGGCCGCTCGTAGGCGAGCGGGTAGTAGTCGAAACTCCAGTCGAAGTTGAAAGGTACGGATTCCCGCCCGCCCAGCCCGCGCGCGTAGGGCGAGGCGCGATAGACGACCTCGCCGTCGCGGGCGAGCTTGCGGTAGTAGGCGATCGCCCCGGGCACGGCCTTGCGGTCGGCGAACGCGCGCCCGGACTCGGTCGAGCCGGTGATCACCCAACAGAAGCGTTCGTGCTCATAGAAGTTGATCAGGGCCGGGTGCAGCGTCGTCTCGTAGTTCTCGAGCCCGACTTCGGGTAGATACGCGCTCGCGATCGTGCCGTTGGCGGCGATCCGCGGGGACAGCGATGGATACAGGTGCCAGCGATATGGGTTGTGCTCGGTCGAGGTCCCGGGCTTGACTTCGCGCGCCCATTCCTCCAGCTCGACGGGCTCGGCGACGATCTTCGCGCCCGCCGGGATGTGCGCGAGCATCCAGCTGCGGGTCAGGTTGCGGGTGTCCGCGCGCGAGAGCACGGTCCCCGCGTGGATGCTGTAGACGAGACCCTGGATCAACAGCGCGGTGACGAGCAGCACCGAGAGGGCGATCCGCGGCGCCGGCCCGGTCAGCTCGCGCCCGGCCCATCCGATCACCTGCACGACGAAGATCGCCGCGAGCAGGCACACGACCGGGAAGATCGGCATCAGCCAGCGCCCGAAGTAGCGGCCCTGCAGCCCCATGAACGCGATGAACAGCAGCGCAGCCGGCACCAGCAGCCAGCCGAGGCGCCGCTCGCGACGCCAGACGGTGACGGCGCCGCCGAGCGCAGCGAGCGCCGGCGCCCAGCCGAGCCCCCACGTGAACGACCATAGGTAGTAGATCAAGCCGCCTTCTCTGGGCGCGCCCAGCTTCCCCTGCGATTCCGCCGAGAGCGTCGACTGGTGCACGAGTTCGGCGTGAAAGCTGTGGTAGTCGAGAAGCGCGTAGGGATTGGCGATCACGAATGCCGCGAGCGCCGAGATGCCGGCGAGCAGCGTCCCCACGAGCGCAGGCCGGGCGAGCTTGAGATGCCCGTCCACGCTCCTGGGCAGGCAGCGCACCGCGATCGCCACCAGCAATGGCACGATCACGATCCCGGCCGTGTACTTGGTGGCGCACGCCAGCCCCAGCCCTACGCCCGCGAGCAGGTAGTCGCGGATGCGCCCTTTGCGCAGGACCCCCGCGGTCCCGAGCAGCGAGAGGGTGGCGGGCACGAGCGTTGGGACGTCGTTGAGCGCAAGATGGCCGTAGTAGACCGGCAGGAAGGCCACCGCCTCGATCGCGGCCGCCAGCAGGCCGACCGCGCGGCCCAGCAGACGCGCGCCGGTCAGGTACAGCAGCCACAGCGCAACCGTGCCGAGCACGGCGACGCTCACGCGTGCGAGCGTGTACACCCCGCTTGGGTGCAGGGCCAGCGCGCGCACGGCTCCGTGCGCGCCGCCGTAGTAGAGGTCGAACAGCAGGTGCAGCAGGTACGTGAACGCGGGCGGATTCGCGAAGTAGTGCGGGTTGAGCGTCCCCTTCGCGAACATTTCGACCGCAATCGGCACGAAGTGCTCGTATTCGTCGACGTTGTAGACGAAGGGCAACCCCTGGCGCACCCCCCAGAGTCGCAGCCAGAGACCGCCGAGCAGCACGGCCGCGAGCCCGGCCCACGCCCACCGCCGCGCGCGATCGGGATGGGGCCTCAGCTCCGTCTGCGCTGCCGGCGCGGGCGGAGCGGGCGGCCTCGGGGGAGACTCAGCAGTTGCCATACACCGCGTAGAAGCGACTGCTGTAGATGCGCCGGAAGCCGCTCATCGGCACCTGGTCCTGCGGGTCATCGCCGACGTCGACGATCGCGTCGACGAACACGGCGTCGCCGAGCGGGTAGACCGCGACGCTGCCGGCCTCGAGTCGCTGCTCGAGCGCGTGGTCGCCGTGTTCGACGTCGGCGCGCGCCTGGCTGCGCGCGACGATGTCCTGCTGCCCGACGCTGTCGAGGATCCAGCGCGCGTCGGGGATCAGCTTGTTGTCGGGCAGCGACACCAGCGGGCAGCGGTGCAGTTCGGCCTTCACGACGGGGCTGCGCAGCGCGGCCGCGAGACCCTCGTGGAAGTCCTCGTGCTCGGCCAGCGTCAGGCGCAGGCTCGAGAGGCTCAGCGTGTTGGCCGCGGAGATGCCGCCGTAGGCGACGAGCGCGAGCGCCCCCAGGATCCATGCGCGGCGCAGCAACGAGCCCGGCTCGAGCATCGCCCAGCCGCCGACCGTGACCGCGCAGAAGGGCAGCAGCACGACGGCCGCCCCCAGCAGGTAGCGATCGACGACCGAAGCGCCGACCGCGCCCTCGGCGACATACACGCCGACCAGCACGAGGAACGTCGCCACCGGCACGAGCGCTCTTCGCGGTGCCATCCAGACCGCCAGCCCGATCCCGAGCAGCCCGCCGGCAAGCACCGGCAGCTTGTCGATCCGCACCCCGTAGGTCCAGACCGAGCCGAGCACGCTGGTGAACCCCTGCGTGCGTTCGAGTTCCGCCGCGAGGCCGGCGGTGGCGCTGAGCGAGTACAGCGGGTTGCCGGTCACCACCCAGTCCAGTCCGGCCCACACGACCGGCGCGATCGCGGCCAGCGCGAGGTAGCGCAGGCGCGTGCGCATGCTCACCGTCGGGCGCGCGGCCGAGCGGCGCGCGGCTGGCACCGGCCACGAGCACCACAGCCAGTAGACGCCGCTCAGCACCCAAGCATCGGGGCGCAGCAGGCCGGCGGCGGCCAGCGCGAGGAACACCGGCGCGCCACGGCGAGGGCGTTCGAGCTCGAGCACGATCGCCCACACGATCAGCGCCACGTAGGAGATGTCCAGGTAGCCCTGGGCGGCGAGGTTCTCGATGAAGAAGCGGCTGAGCAGCAGCAGCGCGGCGACGAGCCCGACGACCGGGCCGAAGCACAGGCGCCCCAGCCGGTACATGCCGGCGACGGCTGCCACGAACGAGGCGATCGAGCCGAGCACCATCAGGCGCGCGCCGCCCTGCCCGAAGATCGAGCAGAGCATCCCGAACGCGATCGCCAGCGGGTGCTCGGTTGGGCCCCGGTAGACGCGGAAGTCGGGCAGATGCAGGTGCAGCAGGTCGCGACCCCACAGCAGCGCATAGAAGGAGTCGTAGGTGGGATAGGTGGGAAAGGCGAAGTAGCCGATCAGCGCACCGACGCACATGACGGCGAAGCCGATCCGCGCCCACGTCCCGGACGGCAGTCCCCGCAGCCGCTGCAGGCGCGCCAGCCGGATCGCGCCCGGCGGCTCCCGGGTGAGCATCGTGCTTTGCATCGACTTGGGACACTAACCTGATCGCCATCAAGCTCATCATCCAGATCCCCTGCTTCAACGAGGCCGAGCAGCTGCCGCAGACCCTCGCCGACCTGCCGCGCGAGCTCGATGGCTTCGACACGGTCGAGTGGCTGGTGATCGACGACGGCTCGACCGACGCGACGGTTGACGTCGCCCGCGCGCACGGCGTCGACCATCTCGTGCGCCTGACCAACAACAAGGGCCTGGCCGCTGGGTTTCAGGCGGGCATCGACACCGCGCTGAAGCTCGGCGCCGACGTGATCGTCAACACCGATGCCGACAACCAGTACTACGGCCCGGACATCGCGCGGCTCGTGGGGCCGATCCTCGATGGCCGTGCGGACATGGTCGTGGGCGACCGCGAGGTCGCGCAGAGCGAGGAGTTCTCGCCGCTGAAGAAGCGCCTGCAGCACCTGGGGTCGGGCGTCGTGCGCCTGGCGAGCTCGACCGACGTCCCCGACACGACGTCGGGCTTTCGCGCGTACAACCGCGAGGCGGCGCTGCAGATCATCATCGTCTCCCGCTTCACCTACACCCTCGAGTCGATCATCCAGGCGGGCAAGCAGTTCGTCGCGATCGACCACGTGCCGATCAGAACGAATCCGCGCACACGCGAGTCGCGCCTGTTCCCCTCGATGTGGTCCTACGTCCGGCGCAACGCGATCACGATCTTCCGCATCTACGCCCAGTACGAGCCGCTGCGCGTGTTCCTCTCGGTCGCGGC
>Ga0182024_10005994_pt1 | contig 26923 bp, 20 predicted proteins | sample P32metaG_FD_120480 | JGI IMG/M metagenome (GOLD analysis project Ga0182024, IMG submission 120480) | Permafrost microbial communities from Stordalen Mire, Sweden - P3-2 metaG (Illumina Assembly) | ecosystem: Environmental > Terrestrial > Soil > Wetlands > Permafrost | place: Sweden: Stordalen...
CTCCCCGGCGCATCGATCGCAAACTCCCGCTCTTCGAGCGGCAACCTCCACCGCGAAAAATATCGTCGCGTCGGCACCCCGCGCAGCTCCCCTTGGTGCCGCCCGGTCCAAGCTTCGCCTTCCTCCACAACCTTCCGAAACGACGCAATCCATTTCTTCTTCTGCTCCACGCCCACCGCCGCCTGCTCGTCCAAAAAAAACAGATTCCCCCCATGCAACCGATACACCGCTAAAGGCTCCGAAACCGCCACCACTTCCGCAACCAAGGGCATCAACAAAACCAAAAAACCATCCGCCTGAATCCGCAAGACCTCCGGAATGGGCAACAACCTTCCTACCACCCCCCGCCGAAACGCCAAACAAGAAGTAGGATACAAATCATACTTCAGCAATTCAGCCGCATCTCCTGCCACAAACCCCGACACCTCCGCAAACTCCGGCGTCACAAACTCCCCGGTCTCCCCCCGCAGGTTCAACCGCGCGTGATACACCATCCCCGCGTCAGGCCGCCGCCCAAACTCCTCCACCACCCGGCGCAATTTCCCGGGCAAAAAATAATCATCCGCGTCCAGGGTAGCCACAATCTCCCCCCGCGCCCGCGCAAATCCCAAATTCAAAGTGCTAGCCTGCCCCCCATTCTCCTTCCGCAAATACCGCACCCGCTCCCCATACTTCCCCACCCGCTCCCGCGTATCGTCAGTAGACCCATCGTCCACCACCAAAATTTCCACCCGCTCCAGATCAAAATCCTGAGCCAAAACGCTATCAATCGCCGCCTCAATAAACCGCCCATAATTGTAGGTATCGATCAGAACGGTAACCAGCGGTTCGCTCAAGAAGGATTTCCCGACCGTCCACGTACAGCCTTTGACCGCAACCCCAGCGTGCTCCGCACCAGCCGCGTCATTTCCTTCACAGCAAACCAGCGCCGCTCCCTGGTCCTCGCCAAATACAATGATCTCTCCAACTCTTCAACGCGTTCCCCAAGCAACGCCTTTGCAGTGGTAAAAAATGTCAGCATGCGTGAGCTAAAACCATCGCAGCGCGATCATTCCCCGCGTCCCGTCGACGATTGCGCCTTCTCTCGCAATCGCGCGTTCCTCGATCGTAACCCCAGGCTCGCCCGCACTGGCCGCGTCCATTTCAACAACGAATGCCAGATCGGAAGCCGCACTTTGTATTGCACCCAATTTCTCAGTTTGCCAAGGAAACTTCGAACTAGGCGATGCTGTAGCCGGTGCGACAGCCGCCTATGAATTCCCCCGCCGCGGTCTAACCGATGCGTCGAGGATTTGATGTGCCGTACTCTGTTCAACCCGCCGATCAGTTTTAGGTTATGAAGCGAAAGTGCATCGTCAGGGATACCTTTGACGCGCCCGAACGCCGGGTTGTATCCATGATTTTGGTGAATGGGCATGACGAAAGACGTGCTATCGAGCACCGCTACGTCCTTATGCAGAGCATTCCAGATCATCCAGCTGTCCCAATAGCAATGCCCCACCAGGAGCGGAGGCATATCCAGGTATTGACCTCTGCGGAAAAGAAACAGGTCGATCCAGAACTCGTCCTGCCGGAATGCCGTGGCCTCCGCAAATTGCCGCAACTTGTCGAACCACTGGCCATCGGCGAAGTCGATTGGCGTCGTAATGTTGGTATCCCACCTCTGTGCTACCAAAAGAAATTGCTGCCTCCACGCCCGCGCTCTCTCGAAAGCCTCTACGAAATCCGGCATCAATATAATGTCGCAGTTCACGAAGCAGCAATATTCGTCGTGGCTGATTTCCTGAGCGCGCGAAAATATGTAATCCAGCCGCTTCGCGCCGGATTCGTGCCGCTCCACCCGCGGTTCATGCCGCAGCTCGAGGTCCGCGCAAGCCTCGGCCACTCCCTCTTCATCTCCAAAAAGAATCACTTCAACGTCTGGATGCAGCCGCTTCCAACTGTGCAGCGCATTCCGCTGAATGATCCCGTCGTGTCCCCGGAACGCCTTTGCGGTAGTGAAGAACGTCAGCATTTGTCGCAACTTGCCGAACGGTTGGCTAACACAGATCTACGCTGAACCCTTGCGAAGTACGAAGCAACCCAAAGCATAAGCGCAACCGTGCGGGTCCGACGCATGGTTGCTCGGTTCAAACGTCAGCGCCTGTTCCCGCGTGCACGATTGCCACTGATTCGCCGAATTCTTGATCCAGAACTCCTGTTTCGCCACCGCGAATGCCGCGAACAGCCGCGGCAGGCGTTGCTGACCATACACCCGGCACCACGGCTTCAAAACTGCATCCTTGCCGCAGGGCGCTGTCATCAGCAGCACCCCGCCCGGCTTGAGGATTTGCGCCAGTCGATTCATCACGTCAATGTCCCCGTTGTCTTGTTCTGCGTCGATACCATACCGCCCAACCATGCCCACATGCTCGACCGAAGAGCAATTAATGGCCAGATCGAAATGGTTCGCCGGCAACGGAAGCTTGAGAAGATCGCCAAGCAGAAACTCCACGCCAGAGTGCTTCCACGTAAACGCTTGCGGCTGCAGATCATTGGCAACGACGCGAAATCCCCGCTGCGCCGCCAGCAGACTCATATATGCCTGCTCGCACCCAAACTCAATTGCGTCCCCCGGCCCGCTCGGCATCTCGGCGCTAAGGAAAGACCACTCCACGTTTCTCTCGCCAGCGATATTGACGCACGCTGTTGGAGTGGCGGGCGGAACAAATACTCGCTTCGCCTTACGAATCGGCTCATGAAGCCAACTGGGAAGATAGATCGGGACAAGAAATTTCTCAGGCATCGGCGGCACTTATCCCGCTTTTATAATTCTCTTAAGCGATTTCACTTTCTCTGGCAAAGACTTCTCGGCGAAGCGTCTAAGTTTTTGAACTGGGTCACCCTGTCTGATTCCGCTGACTGGATCCCAAGGGCGAATCGGCGAAGATATTTCAGCAACTTGCGCGAGCTGCGCGGAATCTATCGATCCATGAGCAGCCGCAAGGATCGTGCGAACACGACGCACGCCGCCCGCAGAATGATAGTGGCTATGCGCCGGCTGTTGAACTAGGCGGAGAACCGATGAGAATCCCGATCGGTACAACATCTTCACAAGGCAAGCTTCGGTCGGATAAAACGCGAAGTGGTTCAAGCCTTGGTCTTCATGGATTTCTTCGTCGATCAGCGCCATGACTGGATCGCTGCCAGGAAAAATCACGCCCTCGACTAAAAGCAGTTTCCCCATCATTGCTTGCAGGTTGCGGATTGCGAGGAGCGGATTTTCAAGGTGATAAAGCAAGCCGAAACAAAATACAAGATCGAATCTGCCCAGCGTCCGCAGACCTGAATCCTCGGCATTGTAACAATGAACTTTGATCGAGGGATTGCGTCGCTGCGTCTCTTCGACGTTCTCTTCGCGCCCGTCAACGGCTGTAACTTGCATGCCGAGCGATCTGAGAAATCCGGAGAAATAACCGAGGCCGCAACCAACGTCTACAGCGGTTTGCAGATTCAGCATTGGCTTCAACTCCGCAAGTAAGCGCGATACCACCTCGCCTCGCGCTCGGTCCAGCTCGCCATAATGAGGTTGATCAAAAATAGGGACCTTACCCAAGTGCGCGCTCCGGAGTCGCCGCCACATCACAAAACTGCGACGGTAAATTCAGAATCCCGTTCCACTCATCCATATGATGCTGATGCACTTCCGTCGCGATGGTCATTTCCGGAAAACAATCCCAGAGATCCAGCATTTCGTGGCCATCCCACAAACTCACCTGCCACTGGTACGTGCCAGGACGCAGCGGCAACGACGCAAACGTGTGCGAGAAAACATGAACGCCCGCGTCCAAGTCAAGATTCTGCTCCGCCCGCGCCCACATCAATTGGCGCTCCGCATTAAACAGCGCCACCCCATGTTGCGCCCCGCGAATTGGCCTCGTCAGTTCCACCGCAAAACTTACCGTAAGGGGATCAAGAGTCAGCAGCGTATGCTTCTCCTCCTCGCACGACGCCCCCGCAATCTGCCACCGCAAAAATTGTGCCTGCGTGCTAGTGCCGCGCTGCAAACCCTGAGACCGGTCCCCAGCAAACATCGCCGACTCATAAGCCGCCAGCACCTCATGCGGAGGCCCGCTCTTGCGCACCGACCCGCCATCCACCCACAACACCCGCTGGCAAAGCCGCCGGATCTGGTTCATCTGATGACTCACCAGCACCACCGTCCGTCCCGCCCGCGCCACGTCCCCCATCTTCCCCAGACACTTCTTCTGAAAATTGATGTCCCCTACCGCCAGCACTTCATCCACCAGCAAAATCTCCGGCTCCAGGTGCGCCGCCACCGCGAACGCCAGCCGCACGTACATCCCGCTCGAATAATGTTTCACCGGCGTATCGATAAACTTCTCGATTTCCGCAAACGCCACAATCTCGTCCATTTTGCGGTCGATCTCCCGCTTCCGCATCCCCAAAATCGACCCGCTCAAATAGGTATTCTCCCGCCCCGTCAATTCCCCATGAAACCCGGTCCCCACCTCCAGCAAACTCCGCACATGCCCGCGAATCTCCGCATAGCCGGTAGTAGGCCGCGTAATCCGCGACAATATCTTCAAAAGCGTAGTCTTCCCAGCCCCATTCCGCCCGATCAACCCCAAAACCTCCCCCTCCTTAACCTCCAAACAAACATCCCGCAAAGCCCAAAACGTCTCTTCCCGCCCGTAAGCCGACCGCGCCCGCCGAAGCGCAGCCAAAGGCGAGCGAGCAAACCGAGCAATCGAATCCCGCAGCATCCCCCGAGGCTCCACCACCCCCCGCCGGTACCGCTTTCCCAAACCCTCAGCCGCAATCACCGCCGTCATCGCCAATCTGTTCCCTCGTCCGACCTCTTTGAAACTCTGACCCTCTGTGGTAAAAGCCTTATCCTAGTTTTCTCAGCGCTACTCACTCGCCTTTCTACACCCGATCCGCGACAGTCCCCTCAACTCTCTGGAAAAACAACAACCCCCCAACCAAAACCAAAACGACCATCCCAGCCGAAGCCCACAACGTGGCCCCAGGCGCCGCCCCCCGCCCAGTCAAAGCCCACCGAAACCCATCGATCACCCCAGCCATGGGGTTCAACCCATACAACCACCGCCATTTCGCCGGTACCAGCGAACTGGGATACGCCACCGGCGAAGCCAACATCCAAAACTGCACCACAAACGGAATAATCGAAGCCACATCCCGATACAAAGCATTCAAAGCCGAAGTCCACAACCCAACGCCCAAAGCCGTAAGCACTGCCAAAATCATAAACAAGGGCAACAGGAAAACAGTAACCGGCGGCCGAATCCCAAAACTAAGAGTCAAAACAATCATGACCACAAACCCAATCGCCAAATCCACAACCCCAGAGCAAACCGCCGCCAAAGGTAAAATCAACCGCGGAAAGTAAACCTTGGTAATCACATGCTGGTTAGCAACGATGATCCCGGTGCAATTCGTCAGCGAAGTAGCAAAGTAAGCCCAAGGCACCAAAGCCGCAAAATAAAAAACCGGATAAGGCAAACCCTGCGAAGGCAACTTAGCCAGACGCCCAAAAAAAAGCGTAAACACGCCCATAGTCAACAAAGGCTGCAAAATCACCCAAGCCACGCCAATTACAGTCTGCTTGTAGCGCACCTTAACATCGCGCCAAACAAAAAAGTAAAGCAGTTCCCGATACTCCCAAAGCTCCCTCAACCGCAACTCAAACAACCCATGAGGTGGCTCAATGCGAACCACAGCAGGCACACCGGCAGGAACCGCAAGAGCATCGGCAGCGCCGACAGCCAAAGAGCCGCCTGTCGAAGGAGGTGTAGTAACGGAAGCCATCAAGTTTTCACACGCAACCGCAAGTGCCAGTCAATCCGCCGCCTCTGTAGGTCGCTGGGCTTCAGCCCGGCACGCGATCGACGCAACACAGGAGCCTTGCATCCACTGCAAAATATAGGACTAGAGTAGCAGAGATAAGCGAGCGCAAAGCGGCCACGCAAAGCGGTTTTCGATGATGCAAACATCGAGCTAGAATTCATTTGCAACTCGCATCGTTTGCACCCCCGCGATCCTCGGCACCTACCCTGGTCGGGCAGCTACCGAGCTGGCGGCTTGTTCTGCTCCATATCGCGCTCTTCGATCTGCCGCATGAGATTCGTGCGATGGAAAAGATAAGTCTGCAGTTTGGCGGAAATCTCGCGCGGCGCGACGAAGAATTGATTGTGAATCATCTCGCTCCAAACGATCGGCCCGCGCGCCGGAACCAGATGGGTTCCCCACTGGAACATAAACGCCATGTTCCAAAGAATCAGGCAGGCAACGAGCAATGAAGCAGCGACCAACGCAGCACGCGGAGAACGAAAGAAATTAGCAACACCATCCAGCAAGAAGCCGAGCCCAAGAATAAACGGAGTCGTCAGCGAAATGAAAAATCGGTTGCCGAACGACGAAATGCCGGCCCAATCGGGATAGCAAGCAATGAGCAAATAGAAAGCGAGCACCGCAGCCAGAACAGGAGTTCCGATGCGAGGCTCACGCAGCCAAAGGATGACAAGCCCGATGACGGCAAGAAGCACGATCGGCGTCCAGACCAGCAAACCATGATTGGAAGAAAACAAAACCGCCAGAAAATACGGCGAACGCCAAGCCCACTCCGTCAGCGGAACATATCCCGATTCGAGCGGGCTTCCGTAAATTACGTATCGCGAAATAAATGTGGGCAACAAACAGAGCACGACGATGAAATTAAATAGCACATGGTGTGCAAACAAGCGCGTCGCCGTAGGAGCCCGCGATGCATCACGCTGCGACGGTTCGAGCCGCGCGGAAGGAATTCGTGGCTCATCGGTACTCGTCGCCGACTGCCTGGGTTCATCTTGTACCGAGGCGATCGACCGCTCCCGCAACGCTGCAAAGTATTGCCGGGCAGCTTCGACGACCAGCGCAGCCAGGATGGTAACGTTGGCGTAGTACACATTGAGCATCAACCCGGCGATGATCGCCAGCACGCACCATTGCCGCGTGCTGCGTTGCTCGCGGGTGTCGTGCCAATACCAGAGGAACAGCGCGACCGAGAATGCGGAATGAGCGTGAGACCACGACGGATTGAAATACATGTAAACGGGAAGCGAGCTGCTCCACCAGATGGCAATGGTGGCGAGAAATGCCCAATGCTGATCGACGTATTTGCGAGCCAAGCGATGAGCCAGCAGCAGGGCGAGAAAACCGTATACCGCCGTTCCGAAGGCCATGGCGAAGCGGTAGGGCGCGGAGAATCCGTCCGCAATGACGTGCGAGCCCATGGCCCGAGCGATCAGCACACCGGAGTGAGCAGCGAGCAGGAATGGCGCCCACAAGATTGCGGGGCCGACGGTGAAATGGTTGTCGAGATGCCCGGTATTTGTGCGAAGGAAGGGTTTAGGCGCGCCATTTTCGCCGATACGCGCGTCGCGAAAGCTGGCGTTGCCGGATTGGTAGTCGTGCTGAAAATCAAGACTGTGCTCGATCAAGGGAGCGCGCGCCAGCGCATAGTAACCAACACCATCGCCGCGCACCCAGGGATTCATCAGCGGCAGCGAAATCAGGAACACCACCAAGAGCCAGCGCTGTAATTTACGATCGCGCTCGCAACCCGGCGCACCATATGGACTCTCTCCAAGCGGTGGCACTCCTAAGCTATCGGTTGATCGGATTTTGTCGCCGACCGCTCGCACACGCAAATCGGTGAAGGAGGTCATGGAAACACAAAGGCGATCGCGCCGCCTCGGATATCGGAAGTCTGGTTCAGACGGCGGAGCCCGCGACGGCGCGTGGCGCTGGTGCTGCCTTTTCCCGGAAGAAGGCGGCTACGCGGTCGATGATTTCGTTTAGGGATGTGCGGGGGCGGAAGCTGGTCAGGGCTTCGAGTTTGTCGACGCAGGGGACCCGGCGCATCATGTCTTCGAAGCCGGGTTCGTAGGCTTTGTCGTAGGGGACGTATTCGATGGCGGACTGGCTGCTGGTGCGTTGCTTTACTCGCTGCGCTAGTTGCTCGATGGAAACTTCTTCGGTGTTGCCAACGTTGACGACTTCGCCGATAGAGTGCGGGGTGTCGATGAGGCGAACGAGCGATTCGACTGTGTCGCGAACGTCGCAGAAGCAGCGGGACTGTTTCCCGTCGCCATAAATGCTGATCGGGGAGTTGTCGAGCGCGGCTTTTACGAAACTGGGCAGGACCATGCCGTAACGGCCGGTTTGGCGTGGACCTACGGTGTTGAACAGGCGAACGACAATGACCGGTAGCTGCTTTTCTTTCCAATAAGAAAGCGCGAGAAATTCGTCCAGGGCTTTGGAGGCAGCGTAACTCCATCGGCCCTTTGTGGTCGGCCCTAGAACAAGGTCGGCGTCTTCGTGAAAGGGCACGTTGGTATTTTTGCCGTAGACTTCCGACGTCGAAGCGGTGAGCACGAGTTTGCGTTTCTTGCAGGCCGCTTCGAGGATACGCTGCGTGCCGTTGACATTGGTCTCGATGGTGCGAACCGGGCTTTCCACGATCAATCTCACGCCCACCGCCGCCGCAAGGTGGATTACGGCATCGGCATCGTCGACTAGTTCCGCGACCAGCTGGCGGTTCTCAATGTTGTCCAGGTGATATTCCATGTTATCGAAGGTTTTGAGGTGACGGATGTTGTCCATACTGCCGGTGGACAAATTGTCTAGCAAAACGACGCGGTCGCCGCGGCTTAGTAGGCGCTCCGCTAGATGTGAACCGATGAAACCGGCGCCGCCAGTGATTAGAAAGCGCAAAAATCCCCCTTAAAGTTCCCGAATGTCGTCTTCATCGTCGTGATCCTGGCGACTTCGGGATGAAGATTTGTAAACCGGTTCGGGATCTTCGTTCCGATGACCATTCGAAGGATCGTCCATGTGAACATGAGCTGGGTCAGACGACTCCTGCGGCCCGTAACCATAGGCGTACGGATAATAGCGGTAAGAATAGTAGTAGTCCGGCGCGCTGGAATTGACGGCGTTCAAGACCACGCCTAGCAGACGGCACTTCACGCTGACCAGCAGGTCGCGCGTGCGGGTGAAGGCTTCCTTAGGAGTTTCGCCGCTGCGCACCACTAGTAAAACACCGTCAGCCTGTACCGACAGGATGACTGCATCCGTGGCGGCCATCACCGGCGGCGTGTCGATGACGATAAATTTGAATTTGGTGCGTAGCTCGGCGATGGCGTCGGCCAGCTTGTGAGAAGAAAGCAGGTCCGCGGGATTGGGTGGAAGAGGGCCAGTGGGAATCGCGGACAGATTCGGAATCGCGGGATGCTGGACGGTGACCAGTTCGAGGCTGGAAACACCCGCGAGGTAAGAACTCAGGCCGGCGTACTTGCCGCCGTTCATATTCAACAAGCGGCCGACGCCGGGCTTGCGCAGGTCGGCGTCGATGAGCAGGGTGCGGTCGCCGAGTTGGGCGAGGGTGACGGCTAGATTCGCGGCGGCGGTGGTTTTTCCTTCGCGCGGCAACGCGCTGGTGACCAGAATAACTTGCGGCGGGCGGCCGGCCTGAGACAGCAAAAGCGCGGTGCGCAGTGCGCGGAAGGCTTCGGACATCTGCGACTTGGGCAAATGCTGCGCGACCAATTCGACGTGCCTGGAGTGGCCATTGCCGATGGCCTTGCTGAGCGTCTTCCTCCGGCGTCCCTCGCCATTGTTATCTTCGAACGCGGGAACGACCGCGAGGGAAGGCAAACGCGCCAGCGTCTCCACGTCGTCCGGGGTTTTGACGGTGTTATCCATGTATTCGCGCAAAATCGCGAGACCGATGCCGCCAACCAGGCCCACCAGAAAAGCCAATGCCACGTTACGGGCTTTCGCAGGGCGTGAGGGATAGGACGGAATCATGGCGGGGTCCACTACGCGAATGTTAGAAGACTGCAGCGCGGCGGAAATTCCGGCTTCTTTGAGTTTGGTGAGCAAGCCGTCGTATAGGGCTTTGTCCGCTTCGGCGTCGCGCTTCAAAATGTTGTACTGCACCATGCGTTCGGACATTAAATTGGCTTCGGATTTCTGCTGGTCGAGCGTACGGGTCAACAATTCTTCGCGTTGCTGAGCTTCGTGGTATTCGCTGCCGAGGCGGGCAACCACCGCGCGTTTTTCACGATCCAAATTTTGATCGATTTCCTTCAGTTGCGACTGAAGTCTCAACACTTTCGGGAAATTGGGCCCGTATTGATTGACCGCCTCGGTGTACTGGCCATTCAGCTCGCTGCGTCGGCGCAATAAGTCCTGCACCCCGACGCTGTCGCGAATCTGGGGAACTACGTCGGCGTCTCCTTGTTTCGCGAATTCAAATAGCGACTGCTTTTTCATCCGCTCGCCCTGAGCCTCGATCAGCTGGCGGCTGATTTCCGAGAGGCGCTGGGTGGTCAGGTTTTGTTTGTCGTCGAGCTCCCAAATCTGGTTTTTTCGCTCGTAGTCGAGGCGGGCGTCTTCAGAATTCTTAACCTTGATCTTGAGTTCGTCGAGCTGATCGGTGAGCCAAGTGGTGGCGGCGGTGGTGGCGTCGTAGTGGCTGCGGCGATTCTGGTCGATGAAGTTTCGAATATGGGCGTTGACGACTTGAGCGGATAGCTCCGGGCTGGTGGACTCAAAGCTGATGTCCATTAGGCGGCTGTTGGGGACGCGCTTGACGCCGAGGCTGCCGAGAAACGCGGCCAATTCCGGCGGCCGTTTCTGGTTGGCCAGGCTGCCGGTGGCCAAGGCTTCGGACGAGGCGTCCACGTTGGCAAATTGCGGCTGGCCGGTGAGAACTCCGGTGCGAATGGTTTGCAGGGCTAGCGTTTCACTGGTCAAGATTTTGGACTGGGTCTCGATGTAGTTCTCGAGGTCCAGCATGTAATCGTAGGAATCGGTGCCTTGGAAGGGAAGAATGTTGGCATTCTCGCGACCCAGCTCGATGCGCGTGGTGGCGACATAGACGGGCTGCATGCGGAAGGTGGCTATGGAAACGATGGTGACCACAGCAAGCATGAAGGACAGAATCAGCCATTGATGCTTGCGAAGGATGAGCAGGTAGTCGTAAAGGTGGGGCTCGCGAGGCGAGAGCTCAAAGGTGGTGGGCCGCCCCGCCTGCGAAACGATATCGACGGCGCCGTTTGCTGGGTCGTCGCGAGAAATAAGTTTGAAATCGTCAGCCATTGCTTAGGGAACCAGCCGATAAATCAGAACGGCGCTGCCGACCGCCAAAGAAAGTTCGGCGAGCCGAACTGCTGCTTGTTTGCCACCGCTATTGGGCACATACAAAATGTCGGACGGCCGTAGCTGCACATCTTCAGATTGAAATTTCATTACCTTCTTCAAATCTACTTCCACTTCGTGCTGTTGGCCAGTGCCGTCTTTGCGGACGATCACGGCATGGTCGGATTTCGCAGTGCGACTCAAACCACCCGCCAGCGAGAGAACCTTTAAAGCGGTGAGCTGCGCGCGATCGTTGGAGACAGTGTAGCCGCCTGGTTTCGAAACCGCGCCGAGAACGTACACAATTCCCGCGTGAGGAACGGTTACGACATCGCCGGGCAGGATGACGATGTTATTGGCCATGTCGCCAGTCTCGAGGATTTGATTCAGGCTGACGGTGATGGTGTTGGCCAGCGTCGGCGGAATTTCTGATGGATCCGGCGGCGGGGCCTTGGCCGCTTCGGCGGTAGAGTCGGCTGGCGAATCTGAAGCGGCAGCCGGGGAACCGGGCGACGAATGGGTGTCTGGTGGATGGGCATTTTGCGCCGGCGCCGGGGTGGCGTCTTGTCCATTGATCGGCGGAGCTTGGGCGGAGTCCTGGGAACTATCAGAAGAAGAATCGCGTTCCGGACGGGTAATGATGACGTGATCACCCGCATCGGGGCTGATGCCTCCGGCTGCGGCCAGGACATCGATCAGGCGGGCCTGGCGGTCGGCCTCGTACACCATCGGATGAGCGACCGCGCCGACGATGGTGATGGGCCTGTTTTTCTTTTCCTTTACGGTGACGGTGACTTCGGGATGGGAGACCAAGCCGTTGGACTCCAGAACTTCCTGAATTTTGCGTTCGGCTTGCAGTTCGGTCAAGCCAGCGACGTGCAAGCGCACCGGAATCAAAGGGATGCCAATGGTGCCGGTCTGGCTAACGCGCAATTCGCGGGAAATTTCGGGAACATCGAACACTTGAACCGAAACTAGATCGCCGGTGCCGATGACGTAGTCACTGGGAGGCGGGGTGGCGTGGGGTGTGGCCGCGAGCGCGCGAAGACGATCGTTGGTTTGCTGTTGAGTTTCGACTCGCTGTGCGCGGCCGGGCGGCGCCAGTGTTGCTAGCAGCGCGCAGGAGGTGAAATAAGAGACCACCACGCGCAGTCCGGCTCGCTGCATAGAATCGACGGCCCCCTGGTGTTGATTATACAGTTAAAAGCCAGAAGTCAACTACCATTTCGGGATTGGCGGCGAAAAGGTTGGGATGGCTGGCGTGCAGATGGGGACGGGATAACTTCGCCGGTGGCGAGGTGAGCCATGAGCAAAAAAAGGAGCGCGTTGGAAGGTATGTGAAGGTTGAAATCGACCAAGCTGTGTACTAGTAAGCCACTACAAGCCACCAGGCCGGAGAGATGCAGGGCGGCTGCGAAGGGCTTGTCGCGCTGCAGTAATTGTCGCAGAGAAACGAACAGGAGCACGCCGAAAAAGCAGGCCCCGCAGAAGCCCCCGGCGATGCCAGTTTCGGCGAGGCCTTCAAGATAATCGTTGTGGGAGTGGTTGACGATTTTTCCGTCGTAGTAGGTTTCGTAGGCGGGGAAGACGGTTTGCAAGGTGCCGAGTCCGGTACCGGTCCAGGGATGATCGAGGAAAATGTGCCAGGTATCCATGCGCATGGAGGCGCGCTTGCTGGAGGTGACTTCGAGGGATTGCAGCGAGGAAAAGCGGTCGAGAACTTCTTTGACGCCCAGCCAGGAAACCAAGAGTAAGGCCATGAGCAAGAGGAGGCCGCTCGTGAGGGCGTGTTCTCCGCCGGTACGGCGCAGCAACATGAGCAGCAGGAGAACGCCGATTTGGACGCAGAAACTTACGACGCCGCCACGGGAAGCGGCCAGGAAAAGCGCTCCGATAGGCAGCAGGGCAAAGAGGGCGACGAGGAGCCAACGTTCTTTGCGGACCTTTCCGAGAATTAATGGGACCAACGACACGGGAAGGACCAGTTCGATGAAGCCGGCAAAGTGATTGCGATTGACGTAGGGGCCGAAAGGGATGCCGCCGTAGCGCATCTCGCGGAACCAGTAGAGCTTACCGTTGAAGGTCACGTGTTGCAGGATGCCGAAGACGGCGACTACGAAACCGAAAATCATGATGAACCAGATGAAGCTGCGCCATTCTTCGGAATTCCGAAAGGCCTGCGAAGCCAGGAATAACAGGATGGCGTAAGCGACCAGTAAGTCGAGGTCCATGCGGGTGTCGTAGGCCGACGCGGTGAGATGAAATACGAGTTGGGCCAGAGCGACAGTGGCGAGGAGGAATAGCGGGGGCAGCAGCGGCGTCAGGGCGACTTGCCGTGTTTCTTCTTTTTTGAGAAAGAAAACGATCGACCAGTACAGGAGCAGGAGGCCTGCTCCGGTTTCGAGGACGGCTTTGGCCCAGTCTTCGACGGCGCCGTGTGCCAGCACGGCAAACACGACGAGCGCGCAGATGCCGATGCGCACCAGTTTCATCGCTTCGGACTCGTGGCCGGCTCCGGGCCCTGCATCAGCGCTACGTCATCCACCCATGCGGTGCCGTGAATCCTGCTGCCGAAATCGCCGCTAGGGTGGCGGTTGACGCATACCCGGAGTTGGCGCACGCCGGCTACGGCGGTCCATGGAAGGGAGAGTTGCGTCCAGGGTTGCGTGCCGTGGACGTCGGTGGTCTCGGCGGAGGCGATTCGTCCATTTTCGAGCCACTCGAGACGGAAGCGGACTCCTTGATCGGTGGTCAGCGCTTGGGTTCGGACCCAGGCGGAGAACAGGTACGAACTGCCGGGCTGAACTTGCGCGAATTGGCAAATGCCGTCGAAGTTGACGTTGCGCCGGCCGTCGAAAACGAGGCGCAGGGAATGCTGGCCGGAGTGCTTTTCGTTGGAGTCGAAAGAGGCCTCGACGCCGGGGAGCGGCGGAGCGAATACCCAAGTGAAACCGCCCCCGGTGACACCGGTTTCAAACCCGCCATCCCAGAGAACGGAGTTGGAGGGACTGACGGGCAGGCCGGCGAAAGTAAGGGCTTGGTCCCAGACGCGGTGGGCGTCGTCGATGCGATGGGCCTGGATCAGGGAATCGGTGAAAGGGATGGCGTCGCTCAGGGGCAAGCGCGGGTGAAGAGAAACCAGGCGATCCCAGACGGCTAGAGCGGGGTCGATGGCGGCATCGGTGTCCAACTCGTGGACTGCGGCTAGATACACCGGGGCGGAAGGTGGGAGCGCTTGGTCCAGAATGGCTTGAATGTTGGGGTCGACTCGCCAGCAGCGGGAGACGGCTTCGGCGGCGCGCTTGGGGTCGACCGAGACGGCGGCGCGAATTTCGGCGAAGGCGGCGGGCAGCTCATTTTGACGGAGCAGGAAATTGCCGTAGCGCCAGGAGACCTCGGCGGAAGCGGGGTAAACGCGTTGGGCTTCGAGGAAGGCTTGGCGCGCGGCGGGTTCATCGTTTTGCGATTCGTAGGCCGCGGCTAGATCCAGCCAGATGCTGCCCGATTGCGGATTTAGAGAGAGAGCGGTGCGGTAGGCCTGGACGGCGCGTGAAGCGTCCAGGTCTTCCAGCTTGTATTGCCAGTAACGGCCGAGGAGATACCAGTTTTGCGCGTTGCCTGGCTCTAATCGCGTGGCTCGCTCGTATCCCTGGCGCGTTTCCAGCCCGGCGTAGTATGCGGCGAGGGCGTTGCGGAGGCTGGAATAGGAGAGCGTCGTGGCCAGAACGAAGGCGACTGCGATGAGGGTGTAGCGCGCTGCGGGGTTGGCGAGACGCAGAAGCATTCCACGGTACTGTGCCTAGGGGGCGGACGACTTGCAAGTTTAAATTGACGAAACAGGTATGAGTATAAAGATGGAGACTCGGGCGAAGACTTTTTTCGAAGACTTTTGTCGCTACGGCTATTTGCCGATTGCGGCGGTGAAGCTGTCGTCGCCGCGGCCGCGGCGGCGAACGTCGATGCCCAGGCGTTTGATTTTCTGGTTTAGCGTGGACAGCGGGATCATGAAACGCTCGGCGGCATCGGTTTGATTCCAACTGGTTCGTTCGAGCATGTCGATGATGATGCGGCGCTCGATTTCGTCCATGATCTGGAACAGCGATGGTTGCGGGTGATCGGCGGCCATGCGCGAGCCCGGTTCGCCTGGCATGGGTGGGAGGAATTCGGAGAGTTGCAGGCGGACACCGCGGACGATTTCTTTGCTGCGGATGCTTTCGGGGAGCAGGTCGACGTCCACGCGTTCTTGCGTGGAGAGAACCACGGCGCGCTCGACGACATTTTCCAGTTCGCGGACGTTGCCGGGCCAGTCGTAGTCCATCATTAGTTTCATGGCGGCTTGCGTGAATTCGCGCGGGGGCTTGGCGTTTTCTTTGCAGTAGCGCTCCAGGAAATGGAGCAGCAGGGCGGGGACGTCTTCGCGGCGGTCGCGCAGCGGCGGCAGCTTCAGGTGGATTACGTTTAGACGGTGATAAAGATCTTCGCGGAAGCGGCCTTGCTGTACCAGGGTGAGCAAATCGATGTTAGACGCGGCCACGATGCGGACGTCGACTTTGATTTGTTCGGTACCGCCCAGGCGCATGAATTCGCGTTCTTGAATTACCCGGAGGAGTTTGGCTTGCGTTTCGTGGCTGATGGTGGCGATTTCGTCGAAGAAAATTGTGCCTTGATCGGCGACCTCGAAGAGGCCCTTTTTCGAGGCGATGGCGCTGGTGAACGCGCCCTTGACGTGTCCGAAAAGCTGAGATTCCAGGAGATCGGCGGGAATGGATCCCGTGTTAATTGGAACGAATGCTTTGTCGGCGCGTGTAGAGGCGGAATGAATGGCTTTGGCGATCAGCTCTTTGCCGGTGCCGCTTTCGCCACTGATCAAGATTGTGGAGCGTGACGGGGCTACCTGGGTGACCAGATCGAACAGCGTCAGCATCTTTTCGCTTTTGCCAATAATGTTGGGGAAGGTGAAGCGCTGTTTCAGGGCGCGCTTCAGCTGCACGTTTTCGTCGCGCAGGTGGCGCGATTCGACGGCCTGGGCTACCTGCGCTAGCAGTTCGTCGTTGGACCATGGTTTGGTGATGTAGTCCATGGCGCCGTTTTTAAATGCTGTACGCGCCATGTCGATGGAGCCATAGGCGGTGATCAAAACTACGGAGAGCTGCGGATCGCGCAACCGGATTTCGCGGAGCAGGTCGAGGCCGTTGCGATCGGGAAGGCTCACGTCGAGTAGCAAAAGGTCGTAGGGATGCTCTTCGAGCTTAGCCAAGCCGGACGCGCCGGTGCCGGCGCTGGTGACACCATAGCCTTCGCTGGCTAGCAGCAGCTCGAGACCTTCTCGGATTTCAGATTCGTCATCAACTACCAGGATGGAGCCCTTAGACATGAACCGCTTTCCTGACCGCGGGGAATTCGACGTGGAAGGATGTGCCCTTGCCGGGAGTGGAGCGAACATCAATTTTTCCAGCGTGCTCTTTGATTATACCGTAGCTGATCGAGAGACCCAGGCCGGTGCCGCGGCCGCTGGCTTTGGTGGTGAAAAACGGATCGAAAATGCGATGGATATGTTCGCGCGGGATGCCGGCGCCGGTGTCGACAACTTCGACTTCCACGCTGCCGTTGTTGGCCGCGGTGCGGACTTCCAGCATTCCGCCGCCGGGCATGGCGTCGCGTGCGTTTAGGAATAGATTCAGGAAAACCTGCTGGAGCTTGTTCGCTGAGCCGCGTACGGCTGGAAGCGTGTTGCCCAGTTGCTTTACGACTTGAATCTGCGATGTCTTCAACGGGTGCGCGACCAGCGACAGAGTTTCTTCCACCACGCGATTGACGTCGATGTCTGCGAGTTCGGTGGCGCTGGTGCGCGAAAAATTCAGCAGGTTATTTACGATTTCGCTGGCACGGAAAGTCTGCTTGACGATTTTTTCGATGATGCCCTGGCGCGGATCGCCTTCGGGCATCTGCTTCGCCAGCATTTGAATGTAGTTGGAGATCACGGCCAGCGGCGTGTTTACTTCGTGCGCTACACCGGCGGCGAGCAACCCCAACGACGTGAGCTTCTCGGTTTGCGACATCTGCTCTTCCATGCGCTCGCGCTGCGTGACGTCGTCGAATAGCAGCAGTCGGCCAATGCGCTCTCCTGATTTGCTGACCAGCGGGGTGATCGACACATTCAGGGTCAGCACTCGCCCCTGATGCTGCAATCGCTGTTTATAAATGCCGGTAATTTGCTCTTCGTCTTTTCGGACGGCGATTTCGGATGCCAATTCTTCGGGCAACAGAGCGCGCAGTTGGTGGCCGACCGCGTCCTGGCGAGTCACGTTGAAAAGCTGCTCCATGCGCGTGTTCCAGGATTCCACGATGCCGCCGAGATCTACGGCGAGGACGCCGACGTTCAGCGATTCGACGATGTTTTCGCTAAAGTCTTTGAGGCGCGCGATTTCTAGGGCTTTTTGCTCCAGCGAGTTGTAGAGCTGTGCGTTGTCCAGTGCGACGGCTACGTAACCGGCGATGGTTTGCACCAACTCGACGTCATCGCTGGACAGAAAATCACCGTCGACCGTTTTTCCGAGACCCAGCACCGCGACGGTGCGCTCTCGAATGCGGCACGGAATGAAATAATTCAGATCCAATTGCTCGAGAGTCTGCCGGACCGAGTCGGTAACTTCTCTCGCCGCGCGGGGCGACTCAAAAAAGAGCGCCCCACGGGCGAACTCGGGCCGGGCCGGCTCGAGGAAGCTAAGGTCCATGGGTTCAGATAGGCGGACACCCATCGAACGCGCCAGGCGCAACTGGCCAGGCTGCAAGGGGTCCTCCATGAAAATTGCCAGGCGATCGACGAGCAGAGTTTGCGAGATGCGGTCCATCACCGAACCGAGCATCGGGTCGAAGCGCACTTCGTTCGTGAGCGTGCGGCCAAATTCGATCAGGGTGCGACGATAATCCAGACGATCGCGATAAAAGAAGCGGTCCAGGCGCGCTTGGATCCACTCGCGGAAGGGCTCGAACAAAAACGCCGCGATCACAATGGCGATCATGCCGCCAACGGGACCGGTCGTTTGCGCGTGGGAAATTTCAGCGATCAACGCGATCAGCGCGAAATAGACGGAGGCGACGGCCGCGGTGGCGGCAGTGTATGCCAAGCCGCGTTTGAAGATGATATCTACGTCCATCAACCGATAGCGAATGATGGCGTAGCCGAAACACAGAGGAATCAGCACCAAGCTCAGCGAGGAGAACTTTGTCCACGCCGGCGGCACCGCATCGACAACGAACGGCACTATGTACAGGAGAGCGAATGGCAAACTGCCGATGAGCGTACCGCCGGTGAGCCACTTCAATTGCTGCCGCAGAACCCCGGACGGCGCCTCACGAAAACTCTTGTAGAAGACCAGCGCTGCCGCCAGGAAGTAAATGCCGAGGTAGCTCAGCTCGATCTTATCGAGCAAAATTCGCGAACCCAGCCAAGGCACGAAGCCCAGCGCATTCAGCGCGGTGCTGATGTGGAACAGCAACAGAACAGAGGGCGGCCCATACACCAGCGCCAGCTTTGAGAAAGACCGCGCGGCAGCTTCGGCTCGCTCCGGAAATACCAGCGCAAAGTGAAATAGCAGCGCCGGCGCGAGCATTAGCGATGCGATCTTGGCCCAATAGATCTCGTAATCGAAGGCGTCCAGCTTACCGCTGTAATGGAAGGAAAACAGGACAAAGGACGCCAGACAAAAAACGAAAAAATGCACAGCCCGCGGCGCGTTCCAGCGGCGAATGAAAATGAACAAGCCTATAAATAGATAAAGAAGGCCGACGGTACGCTCGTAAATCTCAATCGAAGCGGGTTTTTCCGCGGGAGCGGTTACCAGCGGCGTCTCGAATTCCTGGCCGTTGCGCAGCAACTTGTAGCGAACCTGAGTCCAAAGTCCGGCGCGCCACAGGCGTCTGGTGACCTGCACCTGGGTCTCTACGGGAGCCCCGTTGATGGCAACCAGGATATCGCCCGGGCGGATGCCAGCGCGAGCTGCAGGGGAATTGGGAGCGAGCTTCCAGGCCTCCGCCCCATGAGCCGTGTCCGACCAAGCGACGCCGTCGTCCGGAATCTCGTAAGTCTCGCGCTGGCGGAAGTTGATCCAGGCGTAGATCACGGCGGCCAAGGTCGCAAGCGCCAAGACCACCGCACCGAGACTCACTCTGAGGTTCTGCTTCATGTCCTAGCCAGGTTAAAACACACCCATCTCATTAAAACCAGGTGCAAACCAATGTCCATTCTTTGGTAGATAAGGGCGCGCCGAAGTATAGCCTAATCAACTGCTTGGAGTATCGCTGCGGACGCCGCTTCGGCGACATACATTTAATGGAAGCAGGCATACAGCTTTTCGGAGACACTATTGCTTCAGAACTGGACGCTTAAGCCGCCCCGGAACGTGCGAAAGGACGGAACCAGCATGGTTCGCCCATCCTGCGTATTCAAGGTCACCGACCCTTGCGCAAGGATGTTATCGCAATCCGCTATGGCCTGCCAGTGGCCAGGACCAAACTTGGGCAAGGCCTGACGGATGCCAACGTGGAGGTAAGGATCCATTTGATAGAGGGACTGACCGTAGCTATCCACGCGAGAGACGACCGCGCCGTTGATCCACGTGTAGCCGGCGGTGACCTTAGTCTTGGAGCGAGGAACGTTGGTCGTCACCGACGCACCCACCGAACTGTGCATCGAGGTCTTGAGCATGTCGCGAAGGATGCCCTCGGCAAGGTCAGAAGGGCTCAACGCGCCAGCATAAGCATAAACGGTCGTAATTTCGACTTCGTCGGAGATCTTTTCGCGCAGTGCCACCCGCGTGCCCCAGCTGTTGAGAGAGCCGCCGTCGTAAGCAAACGCGTTCGAGAAATAATCCTGGAGGTAATCAGACGAGGGCAGGTCCCCGCCGCGACCATAGATCGCGACATTGCTGTTATCGTCATGAAACGCAGCAACTTGCAGTTCCCCGTGGGTGCCAACTTTGTGCTCGGCGGCAATTTCTTCGTGCCAGCCGCCTTCCAGCACGGGGCTTCCGTTCCGCAATAACAGTGTGGGGAAGGAATCGAGGTCGCTGACCGCTGCTGCGAGCGCGGCGCCCGCCTCAGAGACGTCGGGTTCGAGATTGCCCAAACCTCCGGGTTGTTCAGCGAAAATAACAGCCCCACGCCAGGAATCTGTAAGTTTGGCATCGAATTCCAGGCGAGGGCGCAGCGATGTAGCGGCCTTATCCAATCCCACTAAGACATACTCGCCGCTGTACAGCAGCTTGGTGCGTTCGCCCAAGCTGAGCGTTCCGCCTTGTTCCATGCGGACGCCGCGGAAAATTTGTCCGTCCGGGCCGAGTTTTGCATCGCGAATGACGAGGGTGGAATGGGGCCCGGATCCAAGCGAACCGGTGGGTAGCCAGATCGTCGCGACTCCCCCGCCCGGAGAGGAATCCAGGTAATTTATCTGGCCGGCCATTATCAGGCGGCCCGAGCGGCCTAGTCTCTGGTCATAGGCAAAGGCGGTGGCCGGAGCAGAGGGAACACCTGACGCGGAGCCCGGACGGCGGGCGCCGTCGGTAAATTCCAAGCGAGCTCTGGGCCTCAGGACTTGGTTATCGAGGTTCGTGCTTGCGACAGTCTGCGTCCCGTCGTTGTCAGAATCGACCCACTGCAGCACAGGACGCGTGGCCGAAGCCGAGCGTAAAACCCATTTCCAGTCGTCCGATTCCACTGTCGAAGAGGAAGGGGTGCGGCGCAATTGATCGAGCGAGGCGAACATGGATTCAAGCTCGACGCGGACCACCGTTGTAACGTGGGGGTTGATTCGGACATGCTGCTCAAGAGTTGGAAGAAAACCCGCAAGTGTCACGCGAACGGTGTAGAGGCCGGGCGTTACCCGTTCGCCGCGGAAAACGCCCTGGGTGTTGGTAAGGAAATCGACAGCGGAAAGGGCACCGGCGGACTCTGAAATCAGCTGCACCGTGGCGCCCATTTGCGGGATACCCGATGTGTCGTTCACGACACCGGCAAGCTTTCCTGGAGCAGCTTTAATTTGAGCGCGCGAAGGGGCGACACACATCGACAGGCACGTCCCGGCAAGGATCAAGGCACCGAGAAACCGAAGTTGTGTCTGTTTCACTGCGCGCTACCTCCCCGGTGCAGCTTTGGCGCCATTGGCGGCCGTCTTGGTATCGGCGGGGGCCTTAATGGAAAATTCCGCGGTCTTGGAAATGGTCTTGTTGGAATTGGAGTCGGTGGCCACGATCTCCAGTGAATACTTGCCGGGTGTAAGGGTGGCCAGCGGCAGAAGGCGCTCAATGGTTACCTGCTCCCCGGTCTGCTTCATTTCTTCGGAGGTTTCCTTGAACTGCATGATCTGCTGGTCGCCCTTTTTTACGGTGTAGACAAAGGTGGCGTTGGACTTGTGGGTCTTGTCGTCGGGCTTGAGGTTGTAAATCTGCATGTAGATGCCGAGTTTTTCGGTGGTGGCGAAGTCGGCGTCGAGTCGGGGTACCACCTTGGTGGAACCCAAAACGAATTGGCCGGTGCCAATCTGCTTGGAAGGCACATGCTCGAGCTTGCTCCCATCCGCTACGATCAGCGAGCTGGCTTCCAACTTGTCGTCTTCAAACCGGGGTACTTGCAAGCGGGTGTTGACCACACCCACGTTCCCGCTCTTCACGTCCTTGATCACGATGTCCAGGCGATAGAGGCCCGGGCGCAGCGGAATAGCCTTCTGATAGATCGACTGCAACTTGATCGATTGCTGAAATAGGCTGTCCGGGAAGTCGCGGCTAACGGGATCTTCAAACGTCTGAACTACCCGACCGGTCAGAGAACTCACGCGTCCAAAGACGTTCAGCGTGGCGGAATGAACGCCATCTTTGTTGTCGAAAGAAAGCTGGTTGTTGGGTACCTGGACGGTGACGGGTACAAGGACCGTATCGTTGGTGACCTTCATGAAGTCGGTGCGCCATGTAAATTTCATCTGGTCGCGGACGATGCGAGCGGTAACGATGGCTTCCAGGTCCTTATATTTCACTTCTGGCGGTTTGAAGGCTTTGGCGTACTGATCGAGGCGATTGAACTCGTCCATGCTGGACGGGGTACCACCGAGCGCGGTTGGCAGCGTGGTGCCGTCCGAACGGGTGAAGCGATCGGTCTTCGAGGCCATGCCCATTTCTTCCAGCAAGCTCAAACCGGCCCCGGGAACGTGCAAAAGAGCGTCTTTTTCGCCCGGATCCATGGTCAGGTGGTATTCGCCCGAGCCGGATGGATCGACGAATTCCCAAATCACGTTCTCGCCGATGCCTTCCATGTAGCGATACCGCCACGTTTCCCAGGGGTACGTTGTTGTCGAGCCGCCGCCTTCCTCCATCGGGCGGTCATAGGTGCCGCCAGTGGGGTGCGCTTCGATTTCATCCGCGGGGCCCCACATGATGTACATACGGCCGCGGTCGGTTTTCCAGCCAGGTATGCCCGAAGCGTAGTGCTCGTTGGCATAGGCGATGCGGCGATAATGCTCTTCTTTAAAGTCGTTGTCGGGGAGGTCCGGAGTGGCGCTGCGGCGCAGCCAGAACTGCTCGATGAATTGCTCGCGTTCTTCGTTCGTCTCCAGTTGGAGGAAGGATTGCCGTTCTGCCGGGGAAATAATGTAAACCACATCTTCGTTGAGCCACTGACGATACGGAGTGTCGAGTTCTTTGAGGGTTTTCCTAAGCTTCTTTTTTTGTTCTTTATCGAGCTTCTGCTGAACCGGTGCGGCGGCGGGATCTTGCCCCTGCTGCGCCTCTTGAGCGACGATGGGGGGAATGGCAACGGAGATCGAGAACAGCGACACGAACAGGGTGCGTACAACCCGTGACATATTCTTACCTCAACTCCCGACAGGACAGAGGGATTCTACTCCGCCGCAAAGGGCAACGTCAATCAGCGAATGGCTCGCCATTTGGCTGCGAAGGTCCTGCGTTTTGTGACACTTGTCCCCCGAGAGTGGGTAGGATGCGCGGGCGCGGCAGGGGTTGCCTGCCATTTTTTGACCGGTTCGAACGTACAGGGTAGGTCACCGAATGGAGGGCAAGATTCGCTGCGTGAGGAGAGCATTCACCGGAAAAGGACGGACCTGGAATCCGTTTTTGAAAGACGATCGTTCCACAATGGGCGGGGGCGTAAATCAGAAGCTACTGGACGCGCTGTTTCTGGGCGTCCCATCCTACGAGGGAGTCAAAGATGGCGAGGACGTGACGGCGGTATTCGACCATGCGGTAGAAGATGTCGCGAAGTTCCGGGTCGCGCTCGGCGTCGCGGTGCCACTTCAACAGAACGGCGGGAGGCACCTCGATATCGCGGCGCAGCTGCTCTGGGGAATGACCTCGCAGAAACAGGCCATAGAAGAAAGCCGCTTCCCGTTGAGGAAACGCGAAGTCTGTGGCGACTTCTACCGGAACGATTTGGGCTATCGAGGCCATAAGGAAAAATGCAGTTTACCGAAAAGTGTCTCCGCGTCAAGTGGTACGGTGGATTTGGTGTCGCTTGGCGGGTAACTGCCAGTTGGTACGGTCCCGGGGCTAGGCGCTTCCGCCTGGAACCAACGATGGGTTCCACCTGATACAACGCCGGGGTTGCCATGCGATTCTAACGGCCGTAGGATGCTGTGAGGCCCGGCAAAGTTTCGTAGACCGAATTCTCAGTAGACTTATGACAAGGGTTCTGGACATGAGCAAAAAGTCATTGGCGGGCCTTGGGCGGCTCTTGCGCTTTGGCGTGAAGCGCGGGATGCGCTCGGTCGAAGTGGATCCAGAGGGCTTTCGGAGGCAGCTGGCGAACAAGCATGGGCTGTGGGTGCCGAATTTCGCGCGGATGCAGGATGTTCCGCTGGAGCAACTGGACGAAATCGCTCGGAAGCTAATACGCGATGCGGAGCGGCTGGCGCTGGCGGAAGGGGCGGGGTTTGGACTTGGCGGGATGATGACGTTGGTACCCGATGCTGGCCTGTTGACAGCGATTACCCTGCGATTGATCCAGCGTTTGTGCTTGCTGTATGGCTTCGAGTCGCACGGGCCGGACGACCGGATGGAATTGTGGCTGGCTGCGGCGGCGGCCACCGGAGTGGATTACGGCAAGGATTTAGCCGAGAAACAAATGTTTGAGAAATTGGGGCCGCGGATTGTGGAGCGGCTGGCGGCGAAGCTTGGGGCGGAGGCGGCGGAAAAGTGGGTGGGGCGGTTGATTCCCTTGGTCAGCTCGGCGGTTGGCGGAGCTTTGAATTTTTCGTTTGTGCGGTCGTGGGGACGGCGGGTGCAAAAAAACTTGCGGGAGCGGCATCTTTCGACGCGACCGGTGGCGGGTGGCCCTCGTTCGTATGGAACTCCTAAGCCGATATTGGTATAGCTTCCCGGAGGTGGATTCGCATGATGCCGCGCAAGAACATCGTGGTTTGCGTCGTTTCGGTGACGGGCCTGGCGTTGGCACTCATAGCCCTTCCGCAACGAGCATCTTCCCGGTTGGCTCAGCAGGGCCAAGGCGACGCCGAGCCGATTCCCGCGTTTCATTCGCAGGTACCAGCGGGTCCACTGCCTGCGACTTTAAGCCCTGAAACGTTTACGGATGTGCTGGTGCAGAATACTTATGCGCTGGCGGCGCGCGTGCGCAAGGTCTTGTATCAGCAGCCTTGTTACTGCCATTGCGATCGTAGCCAGGGGCATGGGAGTTTACTCGATTGCTTTGCGGGCAAGCACGCGGCAGAGTGCGGCGTTTGCATCCGTGAAGGACTGTATTCCTACGAACAGACGCGCAAGGGCAAGACTCCAGCGCAGATTCGCGAAGGCATCGAACATGGCGAGTGGCGGCAGGTAGATTTGACCAAGTATCAAACTCCTGGCCCGGCTCCCATCCCGGCGAAATAACCGGCGCCTCACGGGAAAATCTCCTTCCTGTTCTCCTAGGGCTGAACCTTTTTGATAATCCGGAACCCGGTTACCGCCGAATGACAGGAGAAGGCAAATGAGAATTCGTGGACGACTTGGAATGCTGGGGTTGGGATTTGCGCTGGCTTTGGGCTTGGCGGGGACACCGGAACGGGCTTTGAGCCAGGATAAACAACATGTGGTTTAGCTGGATGAGTTAAATAAAGATGCGGCGCGTCCGGCGCAAAACCGGCGAGCGAATGAAGCGGCGGTGCGTGAATTACTCTCGACGGATGCCGGGCAACAGGCGCTGAAGTCTGCAAAGATGGATTATCAGCGGGTGGATAAGGCCATCGGGCAACTCAGCGACGAAGATCTTGCCAAGGTGGCGGAGCGTTCGCGGCAGGCGGAAAGCGATTTTGCTGCCGGCGGACTGAAGAGCACGTTGATTATTGTGATCGTCTTGATCGTGATTTTGATTATCGTGTTGTCGCTGGTTTTTTGGTTCGGGTCTGCTTTGAACCTAGTGCTCTTCGTTGACGCGCACAGACGCTTCGAGGTTCAGCGTAAACAAGAGTGTTTGTACTCCGGAAGAGGGTATGCGTCGTTGCAGGGCCAGCGTGCTGCTGGGTTTGTTTGCCGTGGTGACTTTAAACTCGCAGGCGGACGATGCTGCTGGGGTTTGGCTGGACGTCCCTTTCATCAAACAAACCAATGAGGGTTGCGGAGCGGCTTCGATTGCGGTGCTGCTGCAGTATTGGAACGCGCACGGGACGTCGGTAGCGTCGGAACGCCAGGATGCCGACGCGATTCTGAAGCAGCTGTATTCGCGCAGTGGTCATGGGATTTTGCTTCGGATATGGAGCGGTATCTGAAAGATTCCGGATTTCGGGTGTTTGCTTTGCGCGGGGAGTGGGGTGACCTTCGCGGGCACTTGGTGCGAGGGCGGCCGCTGATTATCAGCACCGAGCCTGGCAGCGCTCATGCTCCGCTACACTATGTGGTCGTTACCGGAATGGATTGGCAGCGCGGGGCAGTGTTTGTGAACGATCCGGCCCGCGGAAAACTTTTGCGGATCGAGCGTCCGGAATTTGAGAAAGAATGGCTAGCTGCCCGAAACTGGATGCTCCTCGCGGTGCCCGCAGATCCGTCCGCGCCGCTGGGGCGGCGATACTTCCTGGCGAATTGGGAAGTCGACAAGAAAGTTTGCGCGAACCGGTTCTTCACGGTGAAAGTGGGGCCCTTCGTGGACGATGGCGCGATTTCCGACTCGTCGGGGTTGTTTGGTTCGCGGCGCTGGTGCTGGGACACCGGTGCGCAATGCAAGATTCGGGTCTTAGGAAGTTTGACGGTTATCCTATCTTACGGACGGGATCTTCGCGGCGGGCCGAATGTGTTTTACGGTACGACAGTCCATTGAGGCTCCCCCACCATACATTGCGGTGAGCCCGTCTTCGGTGCTGCCGGCACCGGGGCGGAAGGGGCAGTGGAACGGTCAGGAACTGGGCATCGTGAATCCACTCGTATCTGCCTTCAGTGCCGCGGATGGCGATGACGGCGTCTCCGGCGGCGGCTTGCAGGATTAGACCGATCGAGGGAAGCGGTTGGTTCGATTGCCGGGGGGACGGCGTGGGCGGCATTTAGCGAGTTGGTCGTAGATGATTGCTTCCTCGAAAGTCCATTAGAAGTCCTTTCGGCCGAGACAGATCTTCGGCTTGTGATTACGGATCGGTACCTTGATAGGAGGACAAGCGCGGCATTCACTGCGTCGCGATGTATTTACTTTGGCTAGAGACGGTGGAGGAACAGGCCAGGATTAACGCCAG
>Ga0182024_10005995_pt1 | contig 26922 bp, 23 predicted proteins | sample P32metaG_FD_120480 | JGI IMG/M metagenome (GOLD analysis project Ga0182024, IMG submission 120480) | Permafrost microbial communities from Stordalen Mire, Sweden - P3-2 metaG (Illumina Assembly) | ecosystem: Environmental > Terrestrial > Soil > Wetlands > Permafrost | place: Sweden: Stordalen...
CGGCCGCAAACGAAGAGTTCGCCGTCGTGGAAGAAACCCATGTCGCCCGTCCGAAGGTAGCCATCGTCATAGGGGCTGTCGTCCACCAGCCGGGCATGAAACATCTTGAGCGCCAGTTCCGGATTGTTCCAGTAACCCAGGCACTTACTGGCTCCAGCAACCCAAATCTCGCCGATGTGGCCTGGTTCCAGAGCGAGGTGCTTCTCCGGATCCACGATCTTTACGGTAAGGCCCGGTAGTGGAATTCCACAACTGACAATCTGCGTGGCCGCGTCGATTTCGGAAACCTCGGTGGTCATGCGGGCCTTGCCCAGCGCGATGGCGTTCTTGTTGACTGAAATGATATTGCGGCCACCGTGCGAAACTGCCAGAGTATTCTCGGCCAGCCCGTACGCGACAAAAAAGCTTTCCGACTTAAGTCCATAAGGCTGAAACGCCTGCAGAAACCGTGTGTACGTACCGGGTTTGATGGGTTCCGCGGCAGCCATCAGCAATCTGAGCGAGCTGAGGTCGCAATTTTCCAGACTCAACTTCGAAAGCCGCCCGGCGCGCAGGCAATAGTCGTATGCGAAGTTGGGCGCCGCCGAACAACTGGCCGCGTAGGTTTTTATCGTGTCGAACCACAGGGCCGGGCGCTGAATGAAGTCCGTGGGGGCGAAACCGTAAGTCGTGCCGCCTTTCAGCGCCGGATATAGATAGCACCCGATAAGCCCCATATCGTGATATTGGGGAAGCCAGGATACGACTACCGGCGCGTGATGGTCGATCACCAGCGGACAGTTATGCAAGATGTTATCGTGCGTGACCATCACGCCTTTGGGATCTCTCGTCGACCCCGACGTGTATTGGAGAAACAGAAGCTCCGAAGCGCCGTTGAAAGTTTCGTCCGAAATCGAATCGACGAAATCTTCAGTCGCAATCCACTGGAGGCCTGAAATGTAGTCGACGTCGACTCCGGATGCCGAGACTCCGCTTCTGGCCAGATTCGTCCTCAGGGAGCCGTGGTAGTCTTTGCTGGTTAAAATACCGGCCGCCTGGCAATCCTTTGCGATGTGGATCATTTTGTACAGGGCGCCCTGGAAGCCATGCGAACTGGGTGGGTAGACGGGAACGGGGATCAATCCCGCGCGCACGCAGCCAAAAAACGCGCAAATCATTTCAAGGCCCGGCGGGTAGGCGAGCAGAACACGGTCCTGCGCCGCGAAACGATGCTCTTTCCGCAAATGTCCGGCGATCACCTTCGTCCGGTGGAGAAACGCCTCGTACGAGTAGCCTTCGATCTGATTGCCGTTCAGATCCAGGTACGAATAGAGAAGTTTGTGTGGGTGCTCATGCCCAAGACTATCCAGCTTGTCTAGAATCGACGCTCTCATAGGTCGGCTTTGCACTCATGGCCGTCGTGCCGCCATTCGCTGTCCTCCGAGGTTGAATAAGAAAACTCTGTATGCGAAAACAATAAAAACCTTACTGCTCCCCGTGCAACCGGAGAGGTGAAAACGACTGAATCTCGGAGTGCGGACCTATGGTGCTGGCCAACTTGGAGAAAAGGGGCATGGCCAATCTGCGGCGTCTCTCGGATCCGCGATCGCCGGCAGGCGACTCCCCGAAACGTACAGGGACTGCGGTGTTCCGCCTGGCGTCTGATCGCCCGATTCAAAACCTCTTCGTTCCATACCACGCATCGATCCATGTTAACAGACGTTTGCAAGGCTTGGAAGCTGGGTTACTCACCATCCCCTTGATCCGAATGTCCTTGATTTTCCTGAGGATTTCGAGCTACCATCGTGTGCTGAAGGTGCTAGTGGCGTCCGAGACAGAGGCGGCTAACAGTCTGAAGCCGGATATTGATGATCTTGTACCAGCCGAGGCGTCGCCGCAGCTCTCCATTGGCGATCCGGCAAACCTGTCTTCATTCCCGAAAGTCTTACGGCGCCGTCTCGATAGTTTCTTTTCCGACGGGAACATTTCTCCCAAAGCCGACCGTACGATGTGGATCAAGATTGCCTTGGGCGCCTCAGTGCTGGCAGGCAGCTGGATCGCTCTCTACACGCTCAATCCCGGTTCATGGAAGTTTGTCGCCCTCTACCTTTTGAACGGCCTCGCCCAGACATTCCTTTTGCTGAACATCGCGCACGACAGCAACCACAATGCAATCTCGTCGGCGCGGTCTGTAAACAAGGCGCTGAACTATGTTTTCGATGTTTGTGGCATCAACTCCTACATGTGGCGTATCCTCCATCATCGAGGGCACCACTCCTGCATCAATCTGCATGGTGAAGACGACGCGCTCACCGGACGCCGCATTTTTCGGTTTACGCCTCACGAACCCCGAACGCCCCTGCAGCGCTTTCAGCATATCTACGCGTTGTTATTTTACGCACTGACTTCGATCGATTTTGTTTTTCTCAGGGACTTTGAATGCTTTTTCTTCCCGTCGCACGGGTATCTGAAAAGCGCCAAACATCCGGCGCGGGAATACGCCATCCTCTTCGCGGGTAAGGGATTCTACGTCACCTACATGATCATTTTGCCGATCCTGTTACTGGGAAAATCGTTTCTCCTGGTCGCTCTGGCTTTTGTGTTGACCCATATAATCGTCGGCTTGTCGGTGTCGCTAGTGTTCCAGACCACGCATACGGTGGACAGCACTTATTTTCCCTCCAGCCGCAGCGAGTTTGACAACGGCGTGTATCACATCTTCGCCACAACGGCCGACTATGCGACGAATGGCCCTCTCGTAGGTTGGCTTGCGGGTGGCCTCAACTATCACATCGTCCATCATCTGTGCCCTTTTGTGTGTCACACTCACTACGCCTCCCTAACCCGGATTGTGAAGCAGACCGCCGAAGAGTATGGCGTTCGCTACCGGCAACATCCCACCATGCGGCGAGCGATCCTGCATCATCTGATACTTTTGAAGCGACTGGGAAACGAAAATTCCTTTTCGAACGGGTAGATAGCGAGGCGTGAGATTGCCCGAAACCGTGCCCGCCGTTTCCCGATTACGCTCATTCGCGGATTCGCGCGCCATGGCCCGCAATCCCGTGCAGGCTTTATCCAAGTACACCGAACTCTTCGGCGACACCTTCCGGTTCTATTTTGGCGGAGTCAAAGAGGCCATCGTAACCACCAATCCCGTGGTCATTCAGCACGTGCTGAAGACCAATTCGGAAAATTACCACAAATCCGAAATTCAGGTGAAGCGGATGGGCCACTTCCTGGGCAAGGGCCTTCTGACCAGCCATGGAGAGGTGTGGCGTACGCAACGGCGACTCATCCAGAAGGGTTTCGATAGAAAACAACTGGACGTTCTTTCCTCGATCATGCAGGACTCCCTCACAGAGTCGCTGCGGGATTTCGACACCCAAGCCCGTATCGGCCCCGTCGATATCTATCCCCACCTGATGAAAATTACCTTTTCGATGGTGGGCCGGTCGCTGTTTGGCGCCCACCTGAAGGGACAAGACATCGACCTCATCAGCCGGACCATCGCGACCGTCCAGGAATTTATGGTTCGTCAAACCATTCAGCCCTACCTGAATCCCTGGTTTGCCGTCTCCGGCGAGCTGCGCCGTCACGAAGAAATGCGCGCCCGCGCCGACAGCATTCTGCTCACCTACATCACAAGGCGACGCCAGGAAGAGCCGGGGCACGATCTGCTGCAGATCTTAATGGATGCTCGTTACGCCGACGGCCACGGCATGAGCGATGAGCTGGTCCTGAGCGAGAGCATGCAGCTTCTGGTCGCCGGCCATGAAACATCGTCGAATGCTTTATCGTGGATTCTCTACCTGCTAAGCTCGCGTCCGGATTGTCTCGAAAAGTTACGCCAGGAGTTCGATTCGGTGCTGGGCGGAGCGCCTCTGAGTTACTCCGATGTTCCGAAGTTCGAGTTTGCCACTCAGGTGATCCAGGAGGCGCTGCGCCTTTACCCGCCGTTTTGGATGGTCGATCGAATGGCTCTTTCAGACGATCGTGCCGGGGATCTCGACATTCCCCGTGGGTCGACGGTGGTTGTGTTCATTTACGGCGCGCACCATGCGCCTCAGTATTGGGAGAACCCAGAGACTTTCGACCCGCAGCGCTTCACCAAAGCGAACGAGAAGCTTCACAGGCCCTTCACCTATCTGCCGTTCGGAGCTGGGCCGCGCGGCTGTATCGGCGGTAACTACGCCATGCTGCAGATCCTCATGATTCTGAGCGTTCTGCTCAGAAAATACGATTTCCGGCTGGTTCCGGGCCAGAAGATCGAAGCGCGCCCGATGGTCATCCTAAGACCGAAGGATGGAATCCGTATGACCTTCACCGAGGCGAACACCCCTGACGTCGGCAGACTGTCCGACTGTTTACCCTAACGTGCAAACTCAAGCCGCCGGGTGTATCGCCGTATCGATTGCCTCAGTATAAGGCGACGGCTCTATCGCGCCGCGTAGGGTAAGCAAGCTATCTCCGGTAATCGAAGAGCCATCGGGATTTGTTTGAGGTCCCCGGCCGTCTCATTCATCACGAGTTTCCGGAGAGCCAGTCAAGCAGAATCCTCAGCGATATGTGGTGCGGGGAATGGGGTGCGCAGCAGCGGACCATCATTCGCCCCTAGCCATCACCGGTGCGCTGCGTGCGGCGGCGAGGCCCCCGGGCCACCAGTTCCAATCGCCCGCGATACGAAGGAGCGCAGGGCCGATTACGATGCGAACCAGTGTCGCGTCAATAAACACGGCTACCGCCAGCGTAAATCCGATCATCTTCACCACCAGGAAGTTTCCGAAGGTAAATGCCGCGAAGACCACAATCATGATGGCGGCGGCGCTCGTAATCAAGCCTGCGGTCCTGGCTAACCCCTCCGGGATTGCATCCCTTTCACTCAGCCCGCTCCTCCTCGCTTCGAGGACTCGGGCGACCAAGAACACTTCGTAATCCATGCTCAGTCCGAAGACGATGGCAAAGGCGACGATAGGCACGATGGGAAACACGCTGCCCGTTCCCTCCTGAACTCCCAGCAAGCTACTTCCGTGTCCTTCTTGAAAGACTAAGACCAATGCCCCGAAAGAGGCCGCAACCGAGAGCAAGTTCAGAGCGATGGCCTTGACGGCGGCGAAAAGCGATCGGAACCCGCAAAGAAGGGCCAGGAGCGTCCCGCCCACCACCAGCGCTATTACCGAAGCCAACCGGTCCCCAACAATCGTCTGATAATCGGCATTGAGCGCCGGGATGCCTCCAATGCGTAGCGTGGCGCCGGGTATTCCCGTGAGAGCTGCTGCGCCGGTCTTCCGCAACTCCCGCACCCACTTGACCTGATCGCGCAGGGAAACTGAAGCCGCGGGTATCACCTCAAGCAGCGCCGCCCGTCCGTCGCGGCTGAGGAACGTTCGACGCGTCTCACGCGAGAGGTTGCCGAGGAAAGACCGGTTGCCGTCCGCCATCGTCGTGATAGAGAGCACCCGGTCGGCACGAGGGTCGCTCGCCAGCCGTTTGGTGAAACGATCGAGCGCATTCCACCCCGCGTCCGTTTGCGCGATGGAATCCTTTGGAAGTTCGAGAATCACGCGTAAAGATTCAACAACTCCACCCCGGTCCATTTGTTCCAGGGTGTTAAGCGCGTGAACCGATTCCGCCTCTGGTGGAAGCCAATTCCCTCTAGGGAGACTGGTGTCGAGCCGCGCGGCCTGCGAGGCGAGCAGAACCAAGGGCGCGCCCGCCAGAACGATGGCAAGCCAAGGATGGGCGACGATCACTCCCCCCCACCGCCTCCAGCGGTTTCCCATGCCAGCGGCCCGACGCGAATCCAACCTGGCGGTAAAGGGCAACCGGCCGGCATTAATCCGGGGACCGAGAACTGCCAGCACTGCCGGAACCAGAGTTGTTGCAAGCAACAAACTCATTCCCGCCACCAGGAATCCGGCCACACCGATGGAACGGACTTCGCTGATGGGAACCGCCAACAGGGCTAGAAATCCGATGGCTACCGTCGAGGCCGAAATCAGGAGTGTATGACCTGCCTGACGCGCCGCTATGGCCGAGGCTTGGAGTCCGTTGTGCCCGGCGGAAATCGCTTCCCGGAAGCGGCTGACCATGAGGAGCGCGTAGTCGATCCCCAAGCCTAGCCCAAGCATCGTGGCCATATTCTGAACCAGAATGGACAAATGCCAATGCAGGGCCATAAATCCGGCGATCGCCAGAGTGGTCGCGATGGCAAGCTGACCAACGGCCAATGGAATCAGGGCCGCCGCCAAGCTTCCGAAAGCCAAAAGCAAAAGTGCGAGTGTCGCCGGAATCACGAGACTTTCGGCGTGCTGCACGTCATCGGCGCTAGCTTTCCGAATGTCGAAATTAAGAGGCGTCTCGCCTGTCAGTTCGAGCTTTACCGCCGGATAACGGCTCCGCAATTGATTTTGAAGAGAGTTCACCCGCTCGTGCAGCGTGGGGATGAGCGACTCGACGGAACCGTCGGCCGACTCGAGTCCCACTTCAACGAAGGTTCCCCCTCCCCTGCCTAGGAAAATCGGATCGCGCAGATCGAGACGGGAAACCACTCCGGACACGCCGGGCTCCTCTCTCAGTCCCTCCACAATCGTTGCTAACGCTTTCTCGCCTTCCTCCGAATCCGCAGGCGGGAGTCCCTGAATCACCACGACCACGCGGTCGACGAACGGCGAACGAAAACGACTGGCCAATTCCTGGGCGACAGTTTCCGCTTCGCTACCTTCGACTCGGGTTGCAGTCTCCAGATGGCGTTCGGCGTGAAAAGAAAATGGTAGAAGCGCAAGGACGGCGGCAAGCACCACCCCGGCCAGCCAGAAACGACGCACGTGCGCGAGATTCATGATGTTATGCAACATCGTTGCCAGTCAAGGATATCCCTTGGCGCGACGCCAGCCGACCTGGGCCGGTGAGGCCGCCTGGATCGATCTTCATTTGAAGGCTTCGTTCCGAACTCAACGATACATCTTACAACGCGCACCTGCTCGTCTATCTGAATCTGCGAAGATTGGAGGAAGCTCCCGCCGGCTAAGGGAGCTATCCACGAAAGCTAATGCCCGCGAAAGTAACCACGCTCTGATCGTCAATGTTCCATTGCTGGTAGCGCCTCAAGGTCCCCCGAGCTTGTGGAACCGCCTTCAGGAACGTATATATAGGCGCTGAACCGCACCATTTCAGGTCGTCCTGATTCTCCTGCACCAGCTCCCAGAACCCCTGAGCATCGGATTCGGTGAGCCGCGCGATCCGCAGCTTGTCGCGTTCGGCAACCGCGGCCATTTCGCCTTCCTCGGCGCGCGCAATCATCTGGTCGCCGTAACGGCGCCCCATGTGCGCCATATCCACGCCCAAAACCCAAAACAGCTTGTTCCCTTCCCGGGCCGAAAGATTGCCCAAGCCATCGAAGAAACGCTGCACGTGCTCGTTGCTTTCCGGCTTGCCGCCTTGATGAATGCTGCGCAGGAAAGACCCGCACAGAATCGGAAGGATGCGGATGTTGGGGCCGTAAAGATATTGCAGGAACAGCACCTGAAATTCGATGGAGTGCTCGATCGCGTGGCAGTAATCCTCCATGCGAATCGATTCCGGAGCGGCTTGCGCGAGATCGTCCACCAGGCGGATATCGGTGACGGCTTCACCGAACGGCGTCGCGAAAGGTTTACGCGTCAGGCCAAAGCGGTCCGGTTCGCCGTAATGCGACGTGCCGAGCACGATGAATGTGCGGTCCTGGTGCGAAGGAAGCATTGCGGAATAAGCGTCGCGGTAGGATTCCCAGCCGCCAAAGGGACTGACGTGGGGCGCGGCGACGCCAATGAGCGAATCCGCGGGATCTCGGTCCGGAGCGCCTTGCATGAATTCAGAAAGGCTCTTGCGCGCTTCGTCGGCAGTCTCCGGATAAGCCGAACCGGCGTGCGCGGCGTCGCGCTTGGGCGCCGCTATGAATTCGTTTACGCGCGAGAGACGCTGCACTTCGAAGGCCTCGTCTTCGAGGAACCCGGCTTGGCTGAGGGTGTCGAAAAGATGCTTTTCGAGTTCGCCGATCTGGATCTCGCCGGTGATCCGAACCAGGTTGGCGCGTAGATCCAGACTGGTCTGCTCACCGTCGAAGCAAGCCAGGCACTCCACCAATTGAGGCGGAATGAGCAGCATGGCGTCGGAGAATTTCAAAGGATCGCGAATCAGAAGGCCGGGATGCTCGGGATCGGAAGATGGAATGAAATCGAGTCCCAACCGGAGACGGGGGAGTGGACCTGGCACATCACCACTATCGCATGAGCATCCAACGGCAGAGGAGCGATCAGGCGAATGGATTTCGAACCGTCAGCGTGCCGTAGCGCTGCCCCGCCGCAAGATCCTCGCTCCAGAGCACATCGCAGCCGAGCTCGAAGGCGCTATTGATAATGAGCGCATCCCACCAACTTACTTTGTGCCGGCGCTGAAGCCTGCAGGCACGCAACACATCATCGTGTCCGGGACGATGAATCGTCCAGCGCCCCAAGTCGGCGATGGCTTCCTCGGCCTCTTCGCTCTTCATACCCAACTTCTTTGTCGCTGTGATGTAAAACTCCGAAAGGACCTGGATGCTAATTGCTCCGGCTTGTTCCTCAAAAAGGCGTGCTAGCAGATCCACAGCTTGCTCGTGTTTGAGGCCCGCGCCGCGCTCATGCGCATAGACGAAAACGTTGGTATCGACAAATTCAACGCTCATGCAATTCGTCCCGCGTCCACTGGATCTTGCCTTGAGTCCCTCGATCGGGCGCGTTGCGTATCCTCTCCAGGAAGCGCCGCTTGGCTTTTTGCGTTTGAGACTCTTGCTCGAGCATTTCACTGATGGCCAATGTCATAAGGCTGCTCATTGATTGATTGCGCGTGGCGGCAAAGACCCGAAAGCGCCGCAGCAGGTTCTCGGGTAAACTCAGCGTAACGTTGGTTTGTTCCTTCACATAATTAAGTGTAGCACGTAAATATGTGCCCTACTCCACCACCGGCAACCACACCGCGCTGGCGCGCTCGGCCGAGCGAAAAACCGTCTGGGTCGCTTTCACATAATCCTCCGGCTTGGCGAAGAAAATGTTCGGCACGAAGGTCTGCGGGTTGCGATCGTACAGCGGAAACCAACTGGACTGGATCTGCACCATGATTCGATGTCCCGGCAGGAACACATGGTTGGTGGTCGGCAGAGCGAAGCGATACTGCTGCGGCTGGCCCGCGGGGATGGCCGACGGATGCTCAAAGCTCTCACGGTAACGGCCCCGAAAAATATCCATGGAAACCGCCAGCTCATATCCACCCATCTCCGGCTGGCTGGGAACTTCGTCGGGGTAGACGTCGATCAGCTTCACCACCCAATCCGCGTCAGTGCCCGAAGTTGATGCAACAAGATTAGCAATCGGCGCACCGCTGATTCGCACCGGCGCGGTGAGCACCGGCCCTTCGTAAGTCAATACATCGGGCCGGTCGGCCACCGCGCGCTGATCGGTCACCAACCACGTCTTCCAACGGTCTGAATCGGCAAAGTGGACCGGGCGCGGGAGAAAGGAAACGGGCTTCGCTGGATCGGAGACGTAGGAATCCGCGGCGGCGCCTGGGTCGGCCGGCTTGTCGAATCCCAAGCCGAAGTTCGCCTCCAGATAAAGCGGCTTCAGCGGAGCGCCGCAGCCCTGTTCACAGGCCAGTGGCCAGTTCTTCAAACGATCCCAATGATTCTCGCCGGTGTTGTAGATGAACACGGGCGGCGTGTCGGCCGTCTTAGCAGAACGTGACGCATCCGTTTTCAAATACCGATCGAAAAATGGTTTGAGCACTTCGCGGCGAAACTGAGTAGCGGTGTCGCCTTCCCATTTCAACGGGCCGAGATTATAGGCGTCGTAGTTCACCTGGCTGTGCCTCCACGGCCCCATCACCAGGTAGTTATGATCGGCCTGCCCTTTCGCTTTCAGCGCCATGTAGGAATGAATCGCTCCCCACATGTCTTCCTGATCCCACAGACCCTGAATCCACATGGTGGGCACTTGCGAGGGATGCTCGGCCACCAATTTGTCGAGGGCTTGCCCTTGCCAGAACGCGTCGTAGGCGGGATGTTCGATCATCTTCTCGTCCCACGGAAGTTGATCCAAGCCGTAGATACGGGCATATGCACCGGCCGACCCTGCTCGGCGGAAGCCTTCGTAGTCGTCGTAGGCATAGCGAGGCACAGGCTTGCCTTCATCCTTCTTGGTGGTCTGCTCGGAGGTGTAATCGAAGTTCGTTTGACGAAACGCGCCGTAGTGGAACCAGTCGTCGCCCATCCATCCGTCCACCATGGGACTCTCCGGAGCGGCCACCTTCAAGGCCGGATGCGGATTAAGCAGCGCCATCACGACCGTGAAGCCCTCGTAGGAAGAACCGATCATGCCGACGCGCCCGTTCGATTCCGGCGTGTTCTTCACCAGCCAGTCGATGGTGTCGTAGGCGTCGGTAACGTGGTCCGTCGCCGTCGAGTTCAGCGGGCCGCGAACTGGCCGGGTCATCACATAGTCGCCCTCGGATTTGTACTTGCCACGCACGTCCTGAAAAACACGGATGTAGCCGCCTTGCACGAACACCTCATCGCCTTGAGGAAGGATAGCGAGCATGTGCTCGCTATTGGTTCGAAGGGCGCGGTTGGTGGCATTATAGGGCGTGCGAGTCAGCAGAATCGGCGCGTTGCTGGCTCCCTTGGGCACCACGATGACGGTGTACAACTTCACTCCGTCGCGCATCGGGATCATGACGTCGCGCTTGATGTAATCCTGGTTGGCTGTCGGGGAGGTGAAGGTTTTGGGAATGTCGCTGTCGGCGGCTGAGCAAAGTGCGGCGAGTAAACTCCCCGCGAGCAGAGCTATGTAGGTTTCGCGGCGTGGGACATGCAGCATCCAAGTATTTTAGCGTGATATATCGTTTACCCTAAAGAGGAGACATCGGATGCCCCATGAACATAGAAATCAACGATGGGGCCTTAGAAGCTCGACTCCAAAAGCAGATTCAAGCCACGGGCGCCGCGAGCGCGGAGGAAGCCTTGCTCCGCCTGCTCGAAACGCAGGAAGAACAGGATCGCTGGCTGTTGGAAAACAAAGCCACGATCAACGCCAGGATTAGGCATGGCATCGAACAGCTTGACCGGGGCGAGGGTATTCCTGAAGACCAACTGGACGCCCACCTTGCCAAATTAAGAGCGCAGTCTAAGTAACGCCTTCATCGATAGACACATGGATCGCGTCATTCTAATTCTCTGGCCGAGCTGGACGCGTCACGATCTGTGGTGCTGGATGATGATCGTCGCCGGTTTGGCGGCGATCGCTCACGGTCTGTTCAGCACAAATGTGCGAATGAGGGATAACAGCAGTCCCTATGGCATTTGGAGGGGTAAGATAGTCAGCAAGCGCTGGCAAGTCCTCTATATGCGGACGTTCTTTGTGCTGATTGGCGCCGCCGCGATCATTTGCGCACTCGACGCGTCCTTTCCTGGATAGCATTGTCGGGTCCAATTCCATCTGCGAGTGAGCAAGGCCCACAAAATACAGCGCGATAATAGAAGCATGCGAAAATTCACCGGTCCGGAACTCAAGGACGCCCTTTCCAGTCTCACCGGCTGGGCCGTGGTCGACGGAAAACTCCACAAGGAATACAAATTCGCCGACTTCATCCACGCCTTCGGATTCATGGCCACCGCGGCGCTGGCCATCGAGAAGATGGAGCACCATCCGGAGTGGTTCAACGTCTATAACCGCGTGACCGTCGATCTGACCACGCACGACGCCGAGGGCATTACTTCGAAAGACGCCGAGCTTGCAAAGATTCTGGACGGGATCGCGACCAAACTGCAATGAGAATCCCGCTCGTTCTGTTGTGCTTGGCCTGCATGAACGCCCAGGAACCGTTCTCTGGCGCGGCGGCCGTCGACCAGCAGATGGAGCGCGCGGTCCAGGATGGCGTCATCCCGGGCGGCGTCGTGCTGATCGGACACAACGGGCAGGTGGTTTATCAGAAAGCCTACGGCAGCCGGGCGCTGATACCCCATCGCGAGGCGATGACGCTCGACACCATTTTCGACGCCGCATCGCTCACCAAAGTGATCGCCACCACGCCCGCTATCATGCGGCTCTTCGAGCAAGGCCAGATCCGCCTCAACGACCCGGTCACGAAATACCTCCCCGAATTCCAGGGCGGCCACAGCGATATCACCATCCGTAATTTGATGACGCACTTCTCCGGGCTCCGGCCGGATCTGGATCTGAAGCCGGCCTGGAGCGGATACGAAACCGGCATTCAGCGGGCCCTCATTGATAAACCGGCCGGCCCTCCCGGCGCGCGTTTCGTCTACAGCGATATCAACTTCATCCTCCTCGCCGAAATCGTGCATCGGCTGACTGGAAAGATGCTGAACGAATACACGCATGAAAATCTTTACCAGCCGTTGGGCATGCATGAAACGATGTTTCTGCCTCCGGCCTCTCTGCGGCTGCGCATTGCTCCTACCGAAATCAATCCGGTGACCGGCCAGCCGTTGCGCGGCGAGGTGCATGACGATACGGCGCGCTACATGGGCGGCGTCACAGGCAACGCAGGCGTGTTCACCACTGCGGCGGACCTCGCCAAATTCGCGCAAATGATGCTGGACGATGGCCAGGGCAATGGCGTCCGACTCTTCAGCGCCGCGACAATTCACAAATTCACCACACCGCAATCTCCCGCCGACCAGCCGATTCTACGCGGACTTGGCTGGGACATCGATTCCCCCTATTCGAGCAATCGCGGCGAATTGTTTCCCATCGGTTCCTACGGCCACACCGGATTCACGGGCACTTCGATGTGGATCGACCCGTTCAGCCGCTCGTATGTCATCATTTTGACCAATGCAGTGCATCCTCATCGCGGCCATTCGCTCACTTCGCTACGCAGCCGCGTGGCGACCATCGTGGCCGCCTCGTTCGGGATCGTGGCTCCGAGCGTGAAACTCACAGGCTACAACGAGACCATCGTGGGTCCCGGGCTGCACCGCGAGGTGGAACCGAAGGTCGCGGTGCTGACCGGCTTGGATGTCCTGGCGGAAGACAATTTCGCCGCCTTGCGAGGCAAACGGATCGGTCTCATCACCAATCAGACTGGCGTCAACCGTGAGGGACGGCGAAATGTCGATCTCATGCTGGCCGCCGGAATCCAGGTAACGGCCCTGTTCTCTCCCGAACACGGCCTAGCGGGCGCCGAGGATCGCTCTGATATTTCTGACACAAAGGATCCGGCTTCCGGGTTACCCGTTTTCAGCCTCTATCAAACTTCTTCACGGCGGATTCAGCCCGCGATGCTCGACCATGTAGATGCCCTGGTCTTCGATATCCAGGATGTCGGCGCGCGCTTTTATACCTACTCTTGCACCATGCTTAACAGCATGGAGGAGGCCGCCAAGAAGCACGTGCCATTTTTCGTGTTGGACCGGCCCAACCCCATCACAGGCGTTCACACCGAGGGCCCGCTGCTGGACACCGATCTTCAATCCTTTACCGGATGCTTCGAGATTCCAGTCCGGCATGGCATGACGTTGGGCGAATTGGCGGCCATGGCGAACGGCGAGCGGAAGCTCGGCCTGGATCTGCATGTGATTCCGATGCGGGGTTGGGATCGCGGCGATTGGTTCGACTCCACTGGCCTCCCTTGGGTGGATCCATCGCCCAATATGCGGAGCCTCAACGCAGCGATCTTGTATCCGGGAATCGCTCTGCTGGAAGCGTCTCCCAATTATTCCGTCGGACGCGGAACCGATAGCCCTTTTGAGCTCATAGGGGCGGATTGGATCCACGGACGCGAACTGGCGAGCTTCCTAAACGGCCGTTATATCCCCGGAGTTCGCATGTATCCGACCCGCTTCCGGCCGGCTTCGTCCAATTTCTCTGGAAAGACCATCGACGGAGTGCGTTTCGTCATCACCAATCGGGACACGTTCGACAGTACGAGGCTCGGTCTGGAATTGGGTTACGCGTTGAACAGGCTGTATCCGGGGAAAATTGCCTGGCAGGAGAATCGCTTTTTGGTAGGGAATCAAAAGGTGCTTACGGGATTGAAGGACGGCATTGATCCTGGAACCATCCTGCAAGAAATGGAAAACTCCCTGGCCGGTTTCATCCAGCAAAGGGAGCGATATCTGCTATACCGCTAAGAAGCCGGCCCGAGAGATGGACCTAAATCCACCTCTCGCGGGTAGGAGCACCCGGCGTGCAAACCAATAAGAGTATTGGCCCGTTTTACCGCGACTGGCAGACGTTCCTTAGGCGGCGACGACCTTCACCGAGCCCTTCGGTTCGTTTTTCGGACGATTCTTGCTGCCGGGAGGGCGCCCGCGCCGCTTGATTTGCGACATCCAGGCCGGCGGACGTCCGCGACGTCTTCCGCGACCACGAGCCAGCCGTTCCAAGGTCATGATCGCTTCTTCCATCTGCTCCCGCTCCGCCCTCAACTCGGCGAGCATTTTGTTAATGTCCATTCATTCCTCTCCCCAAAAAAATGACCTCTTAGAACGCGTCTCGTTCGGAAAAGCGAACAAGAGCGCCTCATGTCGTTGATCCGTAATAAACTTTGTACCGCATTTTCCAGCACTTTTCAAGCTTCTTGTTCGGTAAACCGAACAATACGACCCGGCAGAAGACACTTCTTGTACTATCCAGGCAGGTCTAGCTAGCATGGCTAACCTAATGCCAAGCCCAACAGGATGCTAAAAAGGCCAAAACCCGCTTGCTGACGCGCGCGGCTCAGAATGGTGACCCCGTGTTTGCAGGTTCTTACAGAACCTCGATCGTGAGGGGCCGGCGCCGATGCCCTTTTTTCATCAGCCTAGGCTAGGCGGAGGGGTGCTTTTTCCAATAGAAATAGAACGGCAAGCCGAGAGAAATCAGCAGCAGGCCCAGGATCGATTCGCGGGGGGAACTGCGGAGCGTCGAAGCGATTAAGCACGCAATGCCAAGAACGAAGGCAATGGGGACGAATGGGTATCCTATAGTCCGATAAGGACGTGGCATATCAGGACGCCGAAAGCGCAGTACGATTACCGAGGCGGTAGCCATCCCGTAAAGAATCGCGCTGGCGAAAATCACGTAAGTATAGAGTTGGTCATAGCGGCCGCTGAGCACTAATAAGCAGGCCCAGGCGCTTAGGACCAGGATCGAAACGCTGGGGGTTCGATGAACGGGATGAATTCGCTCCACGCCGCGGAAGAACAACCCGTCGCGCGCCATCGCAAAAGGCACCCGCGAGCCGGAAAGAATGGAGCCATTGAGCGCCGCGAAAATCGAGATCATGGCCGCCACACTAACGGCTGCCGCGCCGGGAGCGCCCAAAATTCTGCGCATCATTTCCGCCGCCACCCGGTCCGTGGAAGCCACCGTGCCGGCGGGTAGAACGTAGAAATAAGCCAGATTGGTGAGCAGATAAATCGCGATCACCGCCAGAGTGCCTACGATGAGCGAGAGCGGCAGGTTGCGCTGAGGTTTGCGGACTTCAGACGCCACCATCGTGACGTTATTCCAGCCGTCGTAGGCCCATAAAGCTCCGACCAAGGCCGCGAAGAAGCCCAGAATTCCACCCGCCGCCGGAGTGGAGGAATGATAATTCGATAAGCTGCCAAGCCCCGATCCCAATCCGATCACAATAATCGCTCCAATGAGACCCACCTTGAGCAGGGTGGTTGCAACCTGAACATCTCCGCCGACGCGCACGCCGTAGTAATTGATCAGCGCTAGAAGGGCAATCACTCCGATCGCCAGCAATTGTCCGTAGCGGATGGGAAGCGGCGATCCACCTTCGCCGAGCGGCACGGGCACGACCATCCAAACCTTTCCTAGTTCCGGGCGAAAATTGGCCAGGTAGATGTAAAACCCCGTGGCCAACGTGGCGATTGATCCGCTCTTTGCCACCCACATCTGTGTCCAACCATACAGAAAGCCCCACAGCGGACCGTAGGCTTCCCGCAGATACACGTACTCGCCCCCAGCTTCGGGCATCGCGGCGGCGAGTTCGGCGTAGCTCAACGCGCCAAACAACGAAAGCAACCCACCAAAGATCCAGACTCCGAAAACCTTCTGGGGCGAGCCGACGTCGCGGGCCATGACGCTCGGCACCAGAAAAATGCCGCTGCCGATCACCGTGCCCACCACGATGGCGGCGGCGCTCCAGACACCCAACTCGCGTTTGAGACCGTCTTTAGCTTGCTCGGTCATACTGTGGTTCTTTTAAGAATAGCGAGAGCACGTAACCGGTCGAAAATGTTGCCGCGGTTCCGATGACGACGTACCAGGTGAACGCGATGCGAGTCTCGAAGCGGATGTAGATCATCAGTAGCAGGCCCGCGATCATCGCGATCATGGCCGAATTTTGTTGGACCCGCTTGGTAAGCAGCCCGAGCAAAAACACTCCCAGGAGCGAGCCATACAATATGGATGCGATGGTCAAACCCGCTTCGAGAACCGATCCCACGTGCCGCGCGACCATTCCGACCAGAAACAGAATCACGCCCCAGGCCACCGTGGCCCAGCGAGCGACTCCGAGAAAATGCGCGTCGGACGTCGCTAAATGGCGACGGGAATCGCGCAGAGTGACCAGCGGCTTATAGAAATCCATCACCGTTGTGGAGGCGAGTGAGTTCAGGGCAGCGCTCAGATTGGACATGCCGGCGGCCAGTATAGCGGCGATCACCAGGCCCGCGGCGCCCTCGGGTAGGTTATTCCAGACGAACTTCGGATAGATAGAGTCGGCTGGTTGCGGCGCGGGCAATCGGAGATCGGAATAATGGACGAATAGTAGAACGCCAATGAAGAGGAACAGCGCGAACTGAAAGAAAATCACCACCCAGCTCGATAACAAGGCCGCGCGGCTCTGTTGCTCGGTTTTCGCCGCCAGCAGCCGCTGCACCATCAATTGCTCGGTTCCATGACTGGCAGTGGTGAGGAAGCAGCCACCGATCAGCCCCGCCCAAAAGCTATAGCTGCGCGAGAAAAACTCGGGCGTCCAGGAAAACCGGAAATCGAACATCTGGAACTTGTGCGCCGCGCCCGCGAGCGCGCTCACATGCGGCCAGCCGCCGGGAATTTGATGCAGGATGACCCAAAAGCTAAGAATGGCGCCCCCGACATACAGGACCATCTGGACGGCGTCTGTCCAGATCACCGCCGTCATGCCGCCTTCGAAGGTGTAAAACAACGTCAGACAAACAATGACAAGAATGGATACGATCTCGCCGGTGCCCAGGACTATCGAGATGACAATGGAGACGGCGAACACGCGCACGCCTTCCGCTAAAGCGCGCAGCACCAGAAATGTTCCGGCCGTCAGCCGCCGGATGCGCTCGCCGAATCGGCGACGCATCAACTCATAGGCGGTAAACATTTCGCCGCGAAAGTATTGCGGAAGGAACAATACGGAGATCACAATGCGCGCCAGCAGGTAGCCCAGCACAAGTTGCAGAAACTGAAAATTACCGGAGAACGAGAGCGCGGGCGTGCCGATCACGGTGAGCGTGCTGGTTTCGGCCGAAACGATGGATAGCGCGATAGCCCACCAGGGCGCGTTGCGGCCGCCCAGGAAATAATCTTTTAGGCTGTGCTGGCTCTTGCGAAAATGCGCTCCGAACCAGGTAATCGCGATCAGGTAAACCGCGATCGTCGCCAGATCGAAAACATGCATGGCTAGATTCCGGCCGGCGCCGGTTGCTGCATGGTCATGCAATGCAGCGTGCCGAGGCCGAGCACCAGGTCACCGCAAAAAATGCCGACCACCTCGCGCGATGGAAACAACTTTGCCAGCGTGTTGAGTGCGACGCGGTCGTTCGGGTCATTAAATGTGGGAACCAGCACCAGGCCGTTCGCGATGTAGAAATTCGCGTAGCTGGCCGGCAGCCGTTGGCCATCGAAGTAGACAGGCGAGGGCATGGGCAAGGTGGCCACGCGCAATCCGGTTCGCCGCAGCAGCTTCAGATTTTCGCGCAGCGGTTCGTAATTCGGATCCAATGGGTCGTCTTCCGCGGCGATCACTACGGTCTTCTCATCCACGAAACGCGCGAGATCGTCAATGTGACCGTGCGTGTCGTCGCCCGCAATTCCCTGGTTCAACCAGATGGTCTGGCGAATCCCGAGATACTCGGCGAAGTAGCGCTCCAGATCCGCGCGTCCTAGCCCGGGATTGCGCACCTGGACGGATTCGCTCAGCAGGCACTCTTCGGTGGTGAGCAAGAGCCCCGCACCGTTGACATCGATGCTGCCACCTTCCAGCACAATGCCAGGCTCGAACTCCTGACTCATCTTGTATTTCTTAGCCACGCGGCCGGGGATGCGGTTGTCGTCGCGCCAATTGTCGTATTTCGCCCAGCCGTTAAAAAGCCAATTTGTGATGCCTACGTGGCCCTGCTCATTGCGAACGAAGATGGGGCAATAATCGCGCGTCCAGCTTCGATTGGTGGGCCATCGGAGGAAGTCCACGGCGCTCATATCGGCCGCGCATTTGGCGAGAACTCGCCGCGCGCTCTTTTCGAGTGCGGCATCTTCCACCAGAATGCGGACCCGCTCCACCTGGGTCAGCCGCCGGACGATGTCGCCGTACACCCAGGGAATGGGCGCGAATTTTCCCGGCCAATCGGAGCGCTCGTGCGGCCACGCCAGCCACGTGGCTTCGTGCGGCTCCCACTCGGCCGGCATGCGCCACATTAATCCAGCCACCGTTTGAGAATCGGCGCGTAGGCGTCGATGCGGCGGTCGCGCAAGAACGGCCAGCCTCGTCGAACCTCTTCCATGCGGTGTGGATCGCACTCCACCACGAGAATCTCTTCATTCGAAGTGGACGCCTCGGCAATGACCTGTCCAAAGGGATCGGCGACAAAGGAAGAACCCCAGAATTCGAGACCATCATCGGGTGGCCCTTCAAAACCCACGCGGTTTACCGCAGCGACGTAGATGCCGTTGGCGATCGCGTGGGCTCGCTGGATTGTTTTCCACGCGTCCAGCTGCGCGGCCCCGTACTGCGCTTTTTCGGACGGATGCCAGCCGATGGCCGTCGGATAGAAAAGGATGTTAGCGCCCGCGATGCTCGAAAGGCGCGCGGCTTCCGGATACCACTGATCCCAGCAGACCAGCACGCCGAGGCGTCCAAAACGCGTATCAAAGTTCAGGAAGCCTAGATCGCCCGGCGTGAAATAGAACTTCTCGAAGTACAGTGGATCGTCGGGAATATGCATCTTGCGATAAATGCCTTCGATCTCGCCATCGGCGCCAATCACGGCCGCCGTGTTGTGATACAGACCCGCGCTACGCCGCTCGAAAAGCGATGCAATGATCACGATGCCGAGTTCGCGCGCCAGGCGGCCGAGCGTCTCCGTGGTGGGTCCCGGAATCGCTTCGGCCAAGGCAAACAGCTCGGCATTTTCTTCACGACAAAAATACTGCGAGCGGAACAGTTCCTGGAGGCACACGATTTGAGCTCCGCGCCCGGCCGCTTCGCGCGTCCGCCAGATGACTTTCTCCAGGTTCTCGTTCGGATCCAACGCGCAACTCATCTGCACCAGGCCCACACGGAACTTCTCTGCGCGCAAGGATTCCATGTCTCTATTGTGCGTTACATATACAACCCGCCGTTCACGTTCAACACGTGTCCGGTGATATAGCGAGCCTCTTCGCTAGCCAGGAATCGAACGGCCGCGGCTACGTCTTCAGGCTTACCGATGCGTTTCAGCGCGATGTGACCCACTAAGTTGTCTTTCAATTCCTGCGAGAGTTTGTGAGTCATGTCGGTCTCGATGAAACCGGGCGCTATGGCGTTGACGGTAATATTGCGGCTGCCCATCTCTTGCGCCAGCGCTTTGGTCAGTCCGATAAGGCCCGCCTTCGATGCGACGTAGTTGGCTTGGCCCGGATTGCCCATTTCTCCCACCACGGAAGAAATGTTGATGACGCGCCCCCAGCGTTCCTTCATCATGGGCTGCAGCACTTGCTGAGTGGCGAGAAATGCGCCGGTCAGATTGGTCGCCAGCACGCTATCCCAATCGTCCTTCTTCATCCGAAGCGCCAGCCCATCTCTGGTGATACCGGCGTTGTTAACCAGAATCGCAACCGAGCCGAACTCCTTGGCGGTCTTGGCGAACGCTTCTTGAATGGACTCGGCGCTGGTCATATCGATGGTGACGGCGAACGCTTCGCGCCCCTGCGACCGGATCTCGCCCGCCAAGTCCTCCAACTGAGCGGTACTGCGCGCCGCGAGCGCTACCCGCGCACCCGCCTCCGACAAGGCCAGAGCGCACGCCCGTCCAATGCCCCGGCTGGCGCCGGTAATGAAAGCGGTTCGATTTGTCATGAGGGTGAATTTCCATCATAGTAAAACCTGTATGGCATACAGCGATCTGCGCGACTTCATTGACGAGCTGGAGAAGAAGAAGGAACTGAAGCGCGTCTCGGTGGAAGTAGATCCGTTTCTCGAGATTACCGAATTCGCCGACCGATCCGTCAAGCACAACGGCCCCGCGCTGCTGTTTGAGAAGCCCAAGGGCAGCCGCGTTCCCGTACTCATCAACGCGTTCGCCAGCATGCGGCGAATGGAACTGGCGCTCGAAGTGGACTCAGTGGAATCGGTCGCCCAGCGCATTTACGAATTTCTCGAAATGCGCATGCCCGAAGGGCTGATCGGGAAGTTGAAGATGCTGCCGAAACTGGCTGAAGTGGGCGCATTCTTTCCCAAGATGGTTTCGAGCGGTCCCTGCAAGGACATTATCCGGCGCGACAATTTCTCGCTCAGCGAATTGCCGATCCTGCACTGCTGGCCGCAGGATGGCGGCCGATTCATCACGCTACCGATGGTGTTCTCGCGCAATCCGGACACCGGCAAGCGCAACTGCGGCTGTTACCGGATGCAGGTTTACGACGAACGCACCACCGGCATGCACTGGCAAACGCACAAGCACGGGGCGGAGCATTACCGGCGTCTATTAAAGGAAGGTAAAACCGCAAGAATGGACGTCGCCGTTGCAATTGGTTCGGACCCGGCGACCATGTACTCGGCCATTCTGCCCCTTCCGCCCGATCTGGATGAAATGATGATGGCCGGATTTTTGCGCGGCAAATCGGTGGAAATGGTGAAGTGCGAGATGTCGGATCTGGAGGTCCCCGCGAACGCCGAAATCGTACTGGAAGGTTACGTGGAGATCGGCGAGAATCGGACCGAAGGCCCGTTTGGCGATCACACCGGCTTTTATTCGCTTGAAGACGAATACCCGGTGTTCCACATCACGTGCGTCACTCAGCGCAAGCATCCTATCTATGCCACCACCATCGTTGGGCCGCCGCCGATGGAAGACTTCTACATGGGCAAAGCGGTGGAGCGCATCTTTCTGCCCTTGATGCGCCTGCAATTGCCCGAAATTCGCGACATCTCGATGCCGGCCGAGGGCGTGTTCCACAATCTGATTCTGGTGTCGATCCGCAAGTCGTATCCGCTGCACGCGCGCAAAGTGATGCACGCCATTTGGGGCCTGGGCCAGGCCATGTTCAGCAAGTGCATCGTGGTGGTGGATGAAGACGTGGACGTGCAGAATGCCGGCGAGGTGGCGTGGAAGGCGCTGAACAACATCGATCCGGAGCGCGACATCCAGTTTGTGCTGGGGCCGGTGGATTCGCTCGATCATTCCAGCCGCCTGCCCAACTACGGATCGAAAATGGGGATCGACGCGACGCGCAAGTGGAAAGAGGAGGGCTTCGTGCGGCCCTGGCCCGACGTGATCCGCATGCCGGATGAGGTGAAGCAGCGCGTGAATCAGCTTTGGAAGAAGGCGGGGCTAGGATAACGGATGGTAAACTAGTAAGCGTACGGCGGCTGTAGCTCAGTTGGTAGTAGCGCCAGATTGTGGTTCTGGATGTCGTGGGTTCAAATCCCACCAGCCGCCCCATATAAATCAATTACTTACGAATATCATGGCTTTGGCGCCTGTAGCTTATCTGTAGCTTATGCTATTCTTGCCGCATGCCGAAGAAAAAATCTCATCGTGTAGCCAAAGGTGAAGGATCGCTGTACCAGCGTGGCCGCATGTGGTGGTACAAGTCGGCGGACGGCCAGTCTTTTTCAACTGGCACCTCTATTCAATCTGAGGCGATAGACTTCAAGATTCGGAAGCTCGCCGAGTTCAGGATCGGCATGCCTTCTCAGTCCATCGCAAAGGCCCCAAGGACGACCGTCAACGAACTCCTGGACGCTCACGTAGCGTACATGCATCGCAAGAACCGCAAGAGCACACAGGATGTTTCTTGGGTTCTGGATTTGCATGTCAGGCCCTACTTCGGAGATCGAGTAGCAGCCACTCTGACCACCAGGGATTTTGAGCAATACCGGGAGGATAAGAAGAACGATCTCGAACCAACCACGATCAACCGGCACATGTCGTACCTTCGCTCCGGTTATTACACCGGCATGAAGCGGGTGACGCCACAGATGGTGAGCTTCATACCAGCTTTTCCAACGGTGGACGAATCCTACAACGTTCGCCAAGGGTTTTTGACCATAGAGGGGTACCAGGAAGTCTTGGATAAGCTTCCCGTGTCATTGAAGCCTCTGTTCATTTGCGGCTTCCACGTGTCTTCTCGCAAAGGGGAATTGAAAAATATCTTGTGGTCGCAGGTTGATATGGATGACGGTCTGATAGTCATGGAACCGGCGACTGCTAAGAACAAGGCCGGACGAGCGCTCCCGATCTACGGTGACATGGTTGAGGCCTTGGCAAAACAGAAACAGATTCGAGATGAGTTGTTTCCGCATTGCGAACACGTTTTCTTCTGGCACACCGAAGACGCACTGATCGGCAACGGCGGCGAACGAACTAAGCCCAGCAACCCAATTAAGACCTTCCGGAAGTCCTGGGTGAACGCGGTTAAAGCCGCCGGCTATCCCGGTTTAATGTTCCACGATCTGAGGCGCACGGCTGAGCGCAACATGACCAAGGCCGGGATTGAACAGTCGATGCGCATGAAGATCAGCGGGCATAAAACCGATTCCATGTCCAGGCGCTACAACATTGTCGTTGCTGCTGATGTTGCCGACCAGAAGAAAAAGATGGACGAGTGGTTCAGAAAAGAGCGAGAGAAGGCCGAAACGAAGGCAAGCTAGCGTTTGTGTTGGATCATGAACTTGTCAAGGTCCTCGCGGTCGATCAAAATAAGCCGGTCCCTCCGGATGACAGGAAAGAGGTTTTTGCTAATCAGATACTCGAACGATCTCTTCGTGTGTGAAATGTAAACGGCTGCTTGTTCAACGGTAAGGTATCGGGGTTGGAGAACATTCGGCTTCGGTAATCGAGCCAGTAAGACATTTACACATTTCTCTGCGAATTCTCGCGCAACGGCAGACATGAAGTCTTGTCCCTCAGGCCGGACCATGAATGCTTCTTCCTTAGCCATTTGGTATTGCGGTTTCCCTGTCTGCCCCCAAGGCTCGTGACGCTACATTAAGTCACGAGCCAGCCTCGCGAATCCTTTCTTCGACCGGACATGGAACTTCCTGTCCTATTCCAAAGGTGGCATCTGACGAATGAAACCGAAATGTTCCTTGGAAGCGCCGCTCCGCAGATTGCAGCCTGTCTAGGGCATCAATAAGCTGAAAGCTGGCCTCTTGCCGGAGACTTGCTTGCCGGATTTCGTTCGGTTCCTCAACCGACTGCTCTGTCGCCTTGATCGCAAATCGAATGCAGTCAATTGAAACTCGCACTTGATAGGCAAGCTCGAATTCCCCTAGCCTCGTTGCCTCATCATTTCGCCAGGATACTAATGGCGCTAGTCCCGTCGCCATTAGCGTCGCTTCTACCGACGACAGGCACTTCTGGGCTTCCGCGATTGCTTTCTCGCCCAACGACAACATGGTGGTGTGAGCCTTATCCATCTCCCGCTCGAACTCAGCGAGCGCTTTCTCGATACCCGCGTGTTGTTCATTCATTGCTGCCATGAACGATTCCCCCGCCTCGGTCGTGAATCTGAGGTACGTCCGGAGCACATAAATAAATGTCGCGATGGCGACGAGTACGGCGAATGCAAGTTGCGGTCCAAGCGGAACCCGTCTTCCAAACCACATCTCGCTGTTGTGAAGCCATATAGGGAGCACCACCAGCGCGTCAATCGCAAGGGCGATCACCATACGCGCCCTTTGACTTTTGTAGGGATGATTTTGCTTGGCGAACATATATCCTCACTTGGGCCTCGCTGATGTCGAAACGTTCTCATCAGGCTGAATCGGTTGATATGGGGTCTCGAACAAGATGTCTCGATTTACACGGACCGTGAACTTGTAGCCAGCCGGAACCTTGATCGTTGGTTGTACATTGAGATTGCGCCTCGTGATCTGAGCGCCAGTCTCGCTCAGTTCCTGGCCAACAGCACTCCCGGCCGTCTGAGCGGGCGTTGGGTACGTAAGCGTCGTCTGATTGGTTCGTTGAGAAATGTCGAACGCTGCCGTGAACAAGCTTGTGAGTACTGTAAAGCCTATGAGACGGCGATAGTGATGGTCTACTTTGTCTCGAAGTCCGGCGTTGCCGTGCGAATCGAGTCCCAACATCCCATCCAGATCCAGCGATGTAGCGTCAGGGAAGATGATGCGGCTCCAAGCAACTTGAACTCCGTCTTGGCCGTAGGCAATGCGCGAGTCATACTTTCCGATCAGACGCGCTCCCTGCGGGATCAGAAGGAAAAGGCCGGTAGCAGTGTCGTATACGTTCGACGTCACCAGCGCCTTCAACTCGCCCGGCAGATCTGAATTGAGCGACTGCTCGAGAACCGCCGGGATCTCCCATCCAGCTTTGATTTCGTAGCGGGATAGAGGGGCTTCGCGCGCCGACCGGAGATAGTCGTCGGCTTGGCGGTCCCGGCTGGACACAAGGAATGCTTCTTTGCGCGATTGCATGTTCTGGCTGTCATAGTCGTTTTGGAGAGCTTGTCCATTTGTCGGCGCTGGATCACCACCTTGCCGAACCGTACCGATTGCATGAGTCAGGGATGAGGCAGCCTGAGCAAGATCGTTCGACCCAGGTTGCCCAATGGCGGTCGGCACCGATGGAGAGTCGGAGTTGCGAATGCTAGTAGGAGCTAGGATTGCTTCCTGCTCTCGCTGGTACGCTGCTGCAATTCGACGCTGCTCGGGCGTCTCCTGTGGCAGTTGCGGTGACGCAACAACCTGCGGGGTTCGCGTGGTGTTCGGCTGTCGCACAACAACGCGTTCCGTCGAAAAGCCGTCGCACGGCTGGCCGGTTTGTGGATTGAACCGGTACGGCTGTCCAGTTTTCGGATCAGCCCCGCACGTAGGAGTTGTTGTGGGCTGGGAAGGCGGCGCGTCAGGAACTCGCAGGGTCATCGGCACCGTGCCTGCGGGAGTCGCCTGCATGAACTCCGACGCCGCCTGCGTGGCGGGAGTGACGCTCTTCGGTAGACCGGCATCGCGAGAAGCCGTTTGATTATCGAGCGCTCGGCGGTATCCGCCGTAAGCGAATGCCAGCATCAGCAGCAGGATCAGGGAGACGATCATGATGCCTGCTCGCCGGCTGATGCGTACGGCTTTCTGGGGTTCGGGATGGAGATCGATTCCGCTTGGCGCCGTTTCCTTTACTCCCTCTCCGGTTGTTGCTTCGAGCGGCGGGTGGTTGGGTTTATCGTTTGTGTCCACGGCTGATCTCCACTTGTTGAGCTTTCTTGCCAGATCCGAGCACGAGGTTCGCGCGATCAAACAGACGGTCCACGATATAGGTCTGATCCTTGACCCGGTAGTTCGTCATCTCGCCCTTGCCATCCTTGCCCACGACCAGCAACACCGGGGCTTCCCGATGCTGAAGCTCCAGCGGCATCTGAATGTAGGTCTTCATAGCGTCGTCGAATACGCGCACGGGTCGGATGTGCTCGTCTCCGCCGCGGACTGTGTAGTCGAAATTCATCTGTTCGACGGTGATGATGGCCGGCGGAACTTCCTCCGCATGCTTCTGCTGTTTGGCGACCGCCTGCTCCTCCGCTAACTTCTGTTGCCACTTCCTCGTGTCATCCTCGGGGTACGCAAATGCGACGCGAGCAACGTAGTCCTCTGGTTTTGAGATGAGCCGGAGGTAGTACGCTCGCCGATCCGTGGTAATGAGCAGATTGGTGTCCAGCCCTGGCATTTGCGGTTTGAGGATGATCACCGGAGTGGCCTGCTCCCCGCTACCGTACATCGCAGGCGAAATGTTCCACCGGACCGAATCGCCGATGTGCGGTTCGCCAACGATCCTTTCACCGCCTTGCAGCTCGACCATGCACACGCGGAGCGGTGCGCACACCACCGTAGGCAGACCAGCACCATACGAATACATCACGCGGCCATCGGGCCCCGGCGAGGGCGCGTTTTTCTCCTCTCGCCAGCTTTCGCTCACGCGTACGGCTTCGAGCGCTGTTGCGGGTAGCGCTATATCCGACTTCGGATGATAGTCCTTCGGAACAGGAATCGGACCGCCGGGCGTAGTGGGTTGAGCTTTCACATCCAGAGGTACGCTGCCGGGATTTTCCAGAGTCCGCAACTGGGCACCGAAATCGTACTGCTGCAAAAGTGGCGGAACGCTCACTGGTGGTTGCGGGAGGCGCACTGATTCGGCTGGAGGCTGCCCGGCGAGTATCGGCAGCAGTCCAGTCAGAGCCAGCCCGAGGAAGAATCGTGCTGATTGCATTTAAATTACTCCTTTCAAAGAACCTTTGCCCAAGTCGCGCTCGTAATGTAAACGCCGAGTGGGTTGATGCGAGCCTGGCGCTCGTCCTTGGGCGGGTTGAGCGCAATTGCGAAGTATCCTTTCCAGCGATCCGTCGCTTTCACGCTTCCGTATAGATCCCGCGCTGTTTCCACCCATTCGACTTCATAGGTGCGGTCGCTGGTCGGAAGAATTGATTTCACTTCGACGGAGACCGTCTCGGTTTCGGC